>Ga0310695_10001287_pt1 | contig 60162 bp, 40 predicted proteins | sample RumenRJG_04DNA_FD_203882 | JGI IMG/M metagenome (GOLD analysis project Ga0310695, IMG submission 203882) | Bovine rumen microbial communities from Lethbridge, Alberta, Canada - RJG_04 (v2) (version 2) | ecosystem: Host-associated > Mammals > Digestive system > Stomach > Rumen | place: Canada...
CAGAGATAAATGCAGACGTGGAAAGGATTGGTGTGGTCATGACGTTTGAGGAAGAACTTCAGCACGAACTTCGGCACAATGACAGTATATGGAAACGAAGGCTTGACGAGAAAGAAGCGCTGCTTGAGCAGAATGCCGCGTTGCTTGAACAGAACGCCATTTCGCTCGAACAGAAGGATTCGCAATTGCACGCCCAAGCGCAGCTCATAAAAGATCTTCAGAAGCAGATTGAAGCCCTGAAGAAGGGATAATTTCAAGAGACAGCACACTGCCTAATTCGAAGATTGCATCTGCTATCCGTATTTTTGCATACGAAGAAAATATTTTAAAGGTATTCTGTCGGAAGCGCGGAAAAACCGGGCCAACGGTGACTGAGGGAGCATTGCTTTATGCCTAAAGTAAAATCTGAATACGAGGTTGAAGAACTCTACATCGACAGGCTTAGCGAACTGGGTTATGAATATGTAGATCTTAAGAATTATGATGATGTCTGCTCCAACTTCAGGGAGCAGTTTTGCAAGCTAAATTCAAAAGAACTGATAGTAGGAAAGGGCGTGGCTGAACTCTCGGATGCGGAGTTTGACCGCATAATGCTGCGCCTTGAAAACCATACTATTTACGAATCGGCAAAGATACTGCGAGAGCAGTGGGTTCTGGAGCTCGACAACGGAAAGACTATATATGTCGTCTTCTTTACCAATGATGAAACGAGGAATCTCTATCAGGTCACGCATCAGGTGACCATGGATCCCGAACATAAAGATGATGTCCTATACAAGAACAGATATGACGTCACAATTCTTATCAACGGCCTGCCCCTCGTTCAGACTGAACTGAAGCGCCCCGGCATTGAGATCAATGAGGCCGTGAACCAGATCAACCGCTACAGGAGGTTTTCCTTCCGCGGTCTTTTCAGGTTTATCCAGCTTTTTGTGATCTCAAATTCCACAATGACCAAGTTCTGCGCAAATATCAATGAGAACGATCCATTCGGCCATAAGCAGGACATTCTGCGATCCCTGACCTTCTTCTGGACCGACGAAAACAATGTCCGGGTCAATAAGCTTATGGACTTCACAAATGCCTTCCTTCCGAAGTTCCATCTGACTGAGATGCTCAGCAAATATTTCGTTATCAAGGATACAGAGCCTGTCCTTCTTGTTATGCGGCCTTATCAGGTATTTGCCGTGAAGAGGGCATTTGACCGCATTATCATGGCTAATACCAATGGCTATGTCTTCCATACCACGGGTTCCGGCAAGACCCTTACCAGCTATAAGCTTGCCTCTCTGCTCCGGGACGATCGCCGGATCGGGAAGGTGTTCTTCCTTATCGACCGCAAAGACCTTGATGACCAGACCGTTGATGAATACAACAGCTTCGAGGCCGGTTGCGTTGACCAGACCGACAGTACCTACAATCTTGTGAAGAACCTTCAGGATTCGTCAAAGACCCTGATCATCACTACAATACAAAAGATGGCTACTGCTCTTCGTTCAGACAAGTATGATGCCATCATGGATGTGTTCAAGCAGCAGAAATGCGTCTTTATCATTGATGAGTGCCACCGTTCGCAGTTTGGAAAAATGCGGGCCCAGATCAGAAAGCATTTCGAGAACTCAAACTATATCGGCTTCACGGGAACCCCTATCTTTGCCGAGAACAAAGGACCGCAGGGGCAGACGACCGCGGATATCTTCAATTCCGGGAAGCTGGATCCATGCATTCACAAATATATGATCAAGGAGGCCATTGCTGACGGAAATGTACTCCGTTTCTCTGTCGAGTATATGAGAAACATTTCCATCAAGGACCTGAAGGATCAGAAGATCGACCCGAACGCTCTCGATGATGCGGAATACTGCAAGCGTCACAAGATTGACCTTGAAGAGCTGTATCATTCCGATGAGCGTATCGCCGCCATTTCGGAAGATATCCTCGGACACCTGGATCAGCACACAAGGCTGGAGGACAGCAATGTTTACACTGCCCTCTTTGCCATCGACAAGATAGAGACGCTTGTGAAGTATTACAACTACATGAAGGAACACAATCCGAAAGGATACAAGATCGCGGCCATCTTCACTTATCAGGCCAATCAGGACATGGAGGAAAGCCCGGACAAGCACGCTGTTGAGCATCTTGAAGTCTGCATGAAGGACTACAATGAGATGTTCGGAACAGATTATGACCTGAGCAAGTTTGATGCTTACCGCAAGGATATTTCAAAGCGCATGAAGCAGAAAAACCTTCCCCAGGTTGACCTGCTTCTGGTCGTGAATATGTTCCTCACAGGCTTTGACAGCAAGGCTACGAATACCCTGTTTCTTGACAAGAACCTTGTGTGGCATTCCCTTGTGCAGGCATACAGCCGCACCAACCGTATAGACAAGGCTACAAAACAGTTCGGGCAGATAGTTACTTACCGTAATATCAAGAAGGCTCAGGATGATGCCCTGAAGCTTTATTCGGGCGAAGGAGACCCGAACGCCTATCTGCTCCAGACCTATGACTTTTATGTTTCGGAATATTACAGGCAAGCTGAAGAAATGCGCTCCATCGTGCCTACTCCCGATGATGCGGGGAACCTTCAATCAGAGGATGATATCAGGGCTTTTGTCATATCCTTCAGAAAGCAGGCAAGTATCTTAAGTACCCTGAAGACCTTCTCGAAGTTCGACTGGGCTGACCTTGCCCCGGCTTTGGACGAGGATGAATACGCTGATTTCAAATCGTGGTACCTCTACTATTACGACAAGCACAAGGGAGGCGGCAAGGAGTCTATCCTTGTGGATGTTGACTTCAATATCGAGCTTGTCAGGACCGACAAGATCAATGTCGTATATATCCTGAACCTTCTGAAAGACATCAACCGCAAAGACAAGGACGAGATGAACAAGTCCGTTGACCTTATCCTCCGCGAGATCGAGCGGTCTGATAACGAAAAGATGCGCTACAAGATGGACATTATGAAGACCTTCGTGAAGGAACGCTTCTTTGAGCTTGACCCTGACGCAGACATCATTGAGGCCTTCAATGAGTACGAGCATGAAGTCATGCAGGCGGATATTGAGTCTTTCTCTTACGAGAACAAGCTTGATACCGTTTTTGTCTCCAGGATCATCCACGAATATTTCATAGACACAAGATCTGTCACAAATGAGTTCCTGAGAGTGGAGCTTCAGAATCAAGGTGTAAAAGGCTTGCTGCGGGTAACTGAATATATCAAGCGATTGAATGCATTTTTGGAAGACAGCTACAACAAGTTTACGGCAGAAGGCGTGTAAGAAGGAGAGATTATTTTGGCTGACAATGTAAAAGAAAAGTCCGCTGAGCTTGCCCGGCAGCTCTGGGCGATCGCAAACGAGTTCCGCGGAAACATGGATGCTTCGGAATTCAAGAACTATATCCTTGGTCTGATCTTTTACCGCTACCTGAGCGAAAAGACCGAGAATTACATGGACGATCTTTTGAAGGATGATGAGATCTCATACGAGGACGCTCTGAAAAACAAAGACTATGCAGAGGTGGTAAAGGGCTGGTCTCTTGAACACCTTGGATATGTGATAGAGCCGCAATATATGTGGAGAAGCCTTATCGACAGGATAAGCGGATCCACATTTTCAGTTCAGGATCTTGAAAAGGCGGTCAGCTCCTTTATGGCATCAACTCTCGGGCAGGAGTCCGAAGCCGCCTATTCCGGGCTCTTCAATGATATGAACCTGAAGGCAGACCACCTTGGGAGAGAGGTATCTGAGAGGACTGCGCTCATTTCAAAGGTAATGCAGAAGATCGACGACCTGTCATTTGATGTGAAGGATACGACCTTTGATTATCTTGGAACAGCATATATGCAGCTTATCGGACTGTTCCAGAGCGGTGCCGGGAAGAAGGCCGGGGAATTCTTCACCGCAACCTGTGCGTCCGTCCTTCTGGCAAGGATCGCATCTGCAGGCATGGAAGAAGCAAAGAATGTCTGCGATCCGTGTGCCGGATCCGGCTCCCTTCTGTTGGAGGTCAAGAACCATCTGTCTGCCCACAAGATAGGACATTTCTATTCACAGGAGCTGAACTCGACCACTTACAACCTCAACCGCATGAATATGCTGCTTCATGGAGTCCTGTACAAGGACTTCTCGGCATACAATGACGACACTCTGACAAAAGATCCTTTTTACGAAAACGGCCGCCCGGTGCTGTTCGATATTCAGGTAAGCAACCCACCTTATTCCGCTACGAATACGGCCGCAGACCCGTCCTATTTGGAGGATGTCAGGTATGCCGCCTGCGGCGTTCTTGCTCCGAAGACAAAGGCTGACCTGCAGTTTGTGGAGCATATGGTCTATCATATGGCTGACGATGGGCGTATAGCCGTACTCCTGCCCCATGGTGTCCTGTTCCGGGGCGCGGCAGAAGAAAAGATCAGAAGGTATTTCATCGAGACCCTGAATGTCCTTGATGCCGTCATCGGACTTCCGGCCGGGCTTTTCCATGGAACGAGTATCCCGGTAGCCTGTCTGGTCTTTAAGAAGACCCGAAACGGCAACTCAAACAACATCCTGTTCATTGATGCCTCGAAAGAATATGTTCCCGGAAAGCCTCAGAATACGATCTCTGACGAGCAGATAGATAGAATATATGACGCGTACGTCAACCGAAAGAATATCGAAAAGTTTGCTCATGTGGCATCAATGGACGAGATCATAGAAAACGGATACAACCTGAACATTCCCCGCTATGTCGATACCGCAAATGAAGTCGCGGAGATCGACCTCGCCAAAGTAGCGGCAGATATAGAAAAGATTGATGGCGAGATCTCAAAGGTGTCCGAGGATCTGAAGGCTTCCTTTGATCAGCTTGGGCTGAAATATCCGTTTTGAGGAGAGCATTTATGGATAAGAAGCAAAAGATGGTACCGAAGCTAAGGTTTCCGGGATTTACTGACGATTGGGAACAGCGTAAGTTATATGAAATTGCAGATAAAGCAGTGGATAATAGGGGAAAAACACCTACAATTTCTGAAGATGGAACACATCCATTGCTTGAAGTTGCAAGCCTTGGAAATGGAACTCCTGACTACTCAAAAGTAACGAAATATCTTAGCGATGAGACATTTGAAACGGAATTGAGAGCATATATAAAAGAAGGGGATATTCTGTTTTCTACAGTAGGTAGTATTGGATTGGTTAGTCTTATGGATGCTAATGAAAATGCAGCTATTGCGCAAAATATAGTAGCTTTTAGAGCTAACGAAAAATATGATTCAAAGTTCTTATATGCAATGCTTTCTACTGAGGATAATCAGTACAAAGCACAACGTATTGTAATGGGGGCTGTCCAGCCAAGTATCAAAATATCACAGTTAGTTGATGTTGAATATTGTGTGACAGAAAACATAGATGAGCAACGTAAACTTGGAGACTTTTTTATTGACCTCGACAACCTTATCACCCTTCATCAGCGTAAGCTCTATCAGATGAAAAACTACAAGCAGGGGCTGCTTCAGAAAATGTTCCCGAAAAATGGAGAGCATATTCCGGAGATCCGCTTCCCGGGTTTTACTGATGCTTGGGAACAGCGTAAGTTTGATGAGTGGGGCGATTTTTACTATGGTCATAGTTGTCCCAAGTGGTCTGTAACAGAAGATGCTACAACACCATGCATCAGATACGGAGAACTTTACACAAAGTTTGGGGCGAAAATTGATAAGGTGTATTCATATACAAATATGCCTCCCGAAAAGCTTCGATTTAGTAAAGGAACCGAGGTTTTAATACCACGAGTCGGAGAAGATCCGATGGACTACAATCACTGTACATGGCTTTCTTTAAAGGGTGTAGCGATTGGTGAAATGATTTCTGTCTTTAATACAGATCAGGATCCATTATTTTCCGCAACAATGTTTAATGCAACACTTCAAAAGGAATTTGCAATCAGAGTTGAAGGCGGAAGCGTTACGAATTTATATTTTGATAAGCTGAGAAATATAGATATTTCGTACCCGTCGTTGCCGGAACAAAAGAAAATCGCAGCATTTTTTGAAAACATAGACAACCTTATCACCCTTCATCAGCGTAAGCTGGATCAGGTGAAAGAATACAAGAAGGGACTGCTTCAGCAGATGTTCGTTTAGGAAAAGCTTTTGTAAAGTACACTGATTAAGCATAATGTAGGAGCATTCCTATGAAAAAGCTGACAATTATTGAGATTACAGACATATATTTGGAGAACGCTAAACCCAAGGATGGAACCCTCTCTCGTGAACATGGTTTCACTGAAAAATCTCATGATGATGAAATATCTATAGCGAGTGTTCTCTTTACCAACTATGGTGGAGATATTGTTCTATTGGCAGAAGAATCCTTTCGAAAAGAGAATCCAGATTACCGATGGAACGGTAAGCTTTGGGATTTGAAGACTCCAAGCAAAATAAAAAATCTTGGTAAACTTGTACAAAAGGGTCTTAGCCAGATATTCACCTCTCCCGGCGGACTGATCATAGATGTATCGGGGCTTAAGGAGCCTCAAGAAAAAATTGAACGTGCTGTTGAAGAGCGGATGCAAACCTCTATGAGGCACACCATAGATGTTATCTTCATAAGAGATCAGACTGTTGTGAAAGTGCTCCGTTACAAAAAATGAGGAGCACTCCCCACCCCTAATGGGCGAGGGCTCCTCATACCTATCTTATAACATTTTTTCATGAATTACGCAATTCTTTTTTATACTTATAAAAGGTATTTCGGCTCACCCCGACAACCTTGATACACGCCCGATCGTCAAGGCTTCCATTGAAATCCTTGCTGTACTTCAAGATTTTCTCTTTAGCCGGACCCGCTTTCTTCACCTTCAGTTTGTTCCCTGGGCGCTGCCCGATCTGCTTTCCGTTGAGGCGTGCAGTCTCAATACCTTCTCGCGTCCTCTGGTGAAGATCCTGCACCTCTTTTTCCGCCTGCTCAAAGGCTATGCGGATCTGCTTGGCTGCCAGCTTCCGAAAATAGTTGTTGAGACCCTTGAAAATCTCGTCTTCGTCCGTGCCCTGCAGCTGTATCCGATCTTTCATATTCTCGGAATAAACAGCCGTATCTATATAATGCTCCTTTAAAAAAATAAGCTGGACGTCGCGTTCGTAGAGTTCGAAGTAAGTCTCTATGCCTTCATCCGCATTTCTACTCATTCGGGAGACGGAATCAAAGATGATGGTATCCCCTGCTTTTGCTTTTTTATAAAGCTTTCCCCATTCAGGGCGATCCATCTTTGTCCCGGTAAAGGCCTCCTGGACTATGATCGCCTCCGGATATTCTTTCTTGACGTTCCGGATCTGGCGCTCGATGGATTGCTCCTTGCGGCTGATCCGGCAGTATCCATAGATTCTTCCGCGTTCTTTAAAGATATGCCCGTCCAGTGGCTGAACAAGTTCAAAAAGATTCTTTCCGTCCTTAATCACATAAGACTGCTCGTAAACCGTAACGGTCAAGTCTTTACCCTTATACTTCGGGTTCTTTTCAATAAAACGCTCTATAATCTCTTCTTTGTTGATATAGATTACTTTCAAAGGCTCAAACATCGACTACTCCTTATTTCCGGAAATATCTTCTAAGAGCTTTGAGGCTTCGAGATCCGCTTCGTATAGCGCCAAGACAATAGGATATTTTTCCATAGCCTCACCGAGAGTTTTGTACTGCGCTTTCTCCTCAGAAAAGCCCATATGCCACCTTATCGCAAAGATTTCATGCTTTTTCAGTTTCATAAAACAGTTGATAAGCATTACGGACTTCTCGCCGTGTCCAAGCGGGATAGAATCTTTTACTTCATACCGAAGAACGCTCTCCCATACGTAGTCGCCCAGACTATCATGTTTTACCTGCCATTCTTCCGCAGCCGCTACTTTTTCGGGATCATAGGTCTTCTGGTTCTTTGTACCTTGCACATAGAAGTTTATCTTGCAGATGTCATGCAGGAGTGACATGACGATTAGGCTCTCGTCCGGTATCTCTTCAAGGATCTTTTTCCATACCGGAGACTCTTTCTTTGCCATAAGGCAATCGTAGACATTAAGGCTATGTTGCAGGAGTCCGCCTTCATAGGAGGAATGATACTGTGTTGATGCCGGGGCCTTGTAGAAGTCTGTCTTGTCGCGTATGTAGGTCATGAGATCGTCCTTGCCATCTCTTTCAACGGTTGCCATCAGTTCTTCAAATCTTTTGATGTTTTCTTCTCTGGTTGACATAGCGATACTCCCCCTTTCGTCATAAATTTAATGTTCGTTTGTTCTGGTACTATCATTATAAAACAAAAGCGCTTTTTCCGCAAGCGCTTTTGGTATTGTGCCGAAGGACGTCAGATTTAACACCAATAATGGTCTCGACCACAGCCATCGGTTTGATCTGGAAGAGGTGCAAGAACGTATTGGATTGTTTGATTTTTTTTGCAGGTGTGTACAGTATATCTTTTGCGTTTGAAAAATCAATATTGTGCCGCTCCCTCCAACCTGACGGAATTTCATCTTTTCCGACTTGGGTAAATTCTCAGCCGATTCGGGAATGTCCCGAAAACGACAAGTTAGAGGGCCAGCCACAGTTAATAATGAAAACCCTCCAAGAGTTTTGACGCCCTTGGAGAGTGTTGGTTGCCCCGACCTGTTGGTGCAGATTGGGGTTTGGGTTGGCTAGTTACTGTTTCCTACGTGGGTAGGATGGTTTACTGAGCCGTTGCTTCCACACCGTTCGAGAAGTCTACTACGTTCATATAGCCGCCCTCTTCTCTCACACAGATGATGTAGTAGGTCTTGTTTGGCTCAACGGACACATCAGTACCCTGGAGAGTCTTCGTGCTAGAATCGTACTTCAGTAAACTCATATTGGTATCTGGGTCATAAAACATGTCATCTGCCTTCAAGTAGAACTTGCATTCGCCTTCGACAACCTTATCGTACAATCCGGTAATTGTAGCTTTTTCATCGGTAACTGAGATATTACCTAGGCTAATCTCCGCCTTTTTCCAGGTAACAGTGCCGACTCCCTTCACTTCTTCGGTGCCTCCAATATCAAGGGATAGCAACCCTCCGAGAACTTCCACGAACAGCGGCCCTGTTTTAAGAGTTCCAAACGTCGGTTTGATCTCAAGGACACCTCCATCCCCTGTCGAAAGCTCGATGGCTGTGATGTCGGTTTCGTTCGTTCCGATGATGTGGGATTTAAGGGATTTATTAGCGTAAGCCACTTCGTTTTTGGTCACGGTCACCCCGGTGAGAGGTGCCTTCTCGCCCGATTTGAGCGGGACGGTTCCATTAAGAGCTCCTGTGATGTTGTAGGTCGCAGGTGCTGCAATGTCCTCTGCCTCAACAACTGTCGCGCCCCATGTTGCAACGGCAAGGGCGTCATCGTAGAAGTTTCCACCAATTGCTTCAATGTACTTTCCTGCGGTAACATCCACATAGGTAGGTGCTGTGTACTCTATCCAGCCTGCCACGCTCACCTCCGTTCTTTTGTACATCGCTGTAGGAGCGGAATCAACGATACGATAGTACTTATACTCTCCCTCTCCCTCTCCAGTGATGGTAAGTTTGGTCTTGCCTGCGTCTGCTCCTTCCGCTGTCATGGTAAGGTTAAGACCTTCCGCCAGGGTAGACTCCGTAACTGTAATCGTAGCCTCAAGCCATTTTATCTTCGCTGGGCCGCTCCCCGGGTTTCCAAATTCACGTTTCTTGATTTGACCACTTAACTTCCCGTCCGCATCTGTAGTAAGTTCTACCGCGTAACCACCATCAACAATAAATCCCGAGAGACTATTCGAAGTATAAAGCTCTCCTGCCGTATCGAACACGTACAGAGTAGAAGGATTCGTAAATGTGATTGTCGTAGGGGGATCCGTGGAAAGGTTTGCCAGGTCCGCCGTCGCCGAAACTGCTGCTACCTTCTCGTTCTTGCTAATACCTAAATATGAAGGTGCTGGTTTAACCGTAAGCGGAACTCTCTCACTCTCAGCATTCGGTTCTACTTTCGCCGTCACATAATATGTTCCTGATGCTAATGCAGGATTACCGTCCTTAGCGATAAGAGTCAGTATCGTACCGCTTACTTCTACTGTAGCCCTCGTGGACTCATCTGTGCCAGTCTCAGTATCATACACTTTCCAAGTTGCGCTATCATCTACTGCCGCTTTAAGCGTGAAGGTAACTGATTGTGCCAATTTGTCGGCAAGTGTGGCTATTGCAGATGAGAAAGAAGGCGTTTTGGTTGGAGGTGCTACATACTTCTGAACGGTCAGTGCATCTGACTTATCACTCTCTGACTTTCCGGCCTCGGTCAATGTCACATAGTATGTGCCGTCACTCGTAGGAGCAGTATTAAATGTAAGAGTCAGAGTGGCACCTGTATTATCTACAGAAGCAAAGAGGTCATTTGTTACGTCTGTGTACACTCCCTCGCTCTTTGTGTATACTTTCCAAGTTCCATTGGGGATTGTCTTTAATGTGAACTCAACAGCCGTAGCTCCTGCATCAGTCATCATCTTTGTGGTATCGCCTAAGAAGGTCGGTGTCGTGCTCTTAGGCGCAGCCGCAACCGTCACCGTATAGGTTCCAATAGTCTTCCCATCCTGCGCAAGTACGATGACTTTGTCGCCGGTGGTTAGAGCTTCATTTCCATCTAACCCTTGAGTTGACCCCCATGTTTCTGCCGTGACTTCTGCTCCCGAATGAAATACTTTATAGCCTTGTACGGTCGAATCAAACCCAGCAGTATTATTCTCAAGCGCCCACACCGTAGCTCCAAAGGGAGCGCCGATAGCTTTATCATTTTCGTTTAATGTCCAACCTGCATCTGATGCACCTTCCACAAGGACAAGGGTGGTTACGTTGCTCGCCGGCTCCGTCCATGTTACCGTCATCATGTATGTCGAACCCGTTTTATATGCGTCTGGAAGATTATTAAGGTACACTATGTATTCCTGACCGCTTGTAAGGTTGTCTTGGAGGGTCAATGTGTAGGCACCTCCGGCGGTAACTGATACGCTCGAAATCTCCACATAGCCGTATTCGCCATCTGTATTTATACCGAAGAGGTCCTTCGCGTTCTCGACTCCGCTCAACGTCTTATCCAACGTAACAACAACTTTGTTAGCCGCCGTCGCTTCGACAGACACAATATTGACTTCCTCTCTCTCGACGATGCCGATCTCCACATCTGCCACGGTCAGCGTAATGGTATCCGTCGGATCCTCATCGTCCGTGATTGTTACTTTGTACTCCGTAACCTTTGTCGCATTGGTCACTGCGCCCAGATCATAGGTCAGGCTCGTACTGTCTACACTCACTTCAGGATGAAGATTGTCCTCTATCGTGCGGATTTTATCAGAAATCTTACGCTCGAGTATGTCCGCGACACCGATATCTGTTTTATAATACACGTAGAGCGGACCCGTTACGGTCACGTCATCCGGGGTTAGTGCCTGAATCTTCGACGCCTCAAACGTAGCCTTTACGGTTACGTTAGCCGCGGGCATGTTGAACCAGTAGACGGTAGTTGTCGTCTCTCCGTCAATATTCCCCTCTGTATCAGAATTGATTGTATGGTCCTCTTTCCCATCGTAGTAATTCAATGTCTTAAGCTTATAACCCTGAGCCGGAGTCGGTGTCACAATGATTTTGTCGCCCCAGTGTGCAGTAGCCTTATCAACAGTCACTGTTCCGTACTCTATACCGGTCGCCACAGTCACACTATAGCTGGTGAGTGCCCACTTCGCTGTCAAAGCCAGCGTAGCGTTACCATTAGCGATAGCGGCCTTCACATTATAGGTCGTGTCCACCTTGGTCTGCACATCATTCGGATTGGTAAACCATCCGCCGAATGTATAGCCTTCCTGGGTCGCATCTGGAAGCTCTGTCGCGGTAAGAGCCGCATCGTTCGCATACTCGACTTCTACGTTGTCCTTCGTGGTAGCCTCTCCAATCTTACCACCATTAAGATTATAGGTGATGGTCAGCTTGTTTGCTGTCCAAATCGCCTTCAGCGTGATGGTCGATCCTGACGCCTCACTTCCGGCTACAGCCGAAACTAAGGTCTCTGCCGTAACTGCCGGTGTAGAACCGTTCAGGCTCCAGCCCTTGAATGCATAGCCATCTTTGGTTATCTCTGTCGGAAGAGTGCCAAGTGTAGCTGATGCAGCCTTTTCGGTCAGGGACTCTGCTGTACCTGTTCCTCCATCCTTATCAAACGCGATGGTGTAGGTGTTCTCTTTATACTTAGCCTTCAGAGCCAGCGTAGCATCATTGTCCTTAAGAGCAGCCTTCACATCGTAAGCCGTGGTTGCCTTCGTATCAAACTCTGTTTCCTTGGTGTAATACCATCCATCGAACGTATAGCCGTCCTTGGTAGCCGCAGGGAGTTCTGCATCGGTCAGAGCTGCCGACTCTGAATACTTGACGGTCTTGCTCTCAAGGGTAGTTGCTTCGCCAATCTTACCACCATCAAGATTATAGGTGATGGTCAGGGTGTTCGGTGTCCACACCGCGTACAGAGGAACTATATTACCCGTACCCGCCTTAGCAACTAATGCCGCAACATCTGCTGAAGCTCCGCCTATATAATCCTGCGTAGTCGCTCCCTGGCTGAATGCCCAACCAGCGAATGTATATCCGGTCCTGGTCATGCTTCCCTGAGATGCAAGTTCTTTCGTCGAATCTGCATTTGAGAAGGTAGCTAACTCGGGAACATCTGTCGTCGTCCCGTTGCCATAATACCGAATCGTATATGTCGCAACTGCTTCCCAAACGGCGTAGACAACCACCGTATCCGCTGTGGTCGTGTTCGTCTCAGCCAGATAAACAAGAGCAGTAATCTGGTGTGCGTCGAGCCTTGCGCCTGCAATAACATCTGGCTTTGTATCGTTCTCGTTCAGCGCCCAGCCAAGGAATGCATGACCATCATTAGTCAAACCAGTCCCTGCCGGTGCCATAAGATCGTCTGTCTCGATTGTGAAGCTATTCGGTGATACAGGAGCCGTTCCTATTGCCCCATTTGCGCCAAACTTCAGAGTATACGTCTTCGCCGTGAACTCTGCCGTAACAGTCACGTCCGATGCAGGCATAGTGAATTTGTTGCTTGTAACTTCTACATCATGGGATTCTCCGTCCTTCACAGACCAGCCCGTGAACTTATATCCCCAAGCCGGAGTGGCCGTCAATGTAATCTCTGCACCCTTTGTAGCCTGATTAGCTGATGCTGAAATCTTGCCGCCCTTTGCAGGCTGATTAACGGTGATAACGGAGTTGCCTTCCTTAGCTGCAACAGGACTCGTTGTAACATCCTCATCAGAAGTACTCGTCCCAGAAACGATAAGCTTGATATACTTACCGAACATCGCATCGGTCACAGCAAGGGTCTTCGCTGTAGATACCTGCTCCCAGTCAGAGGAATCTGCGGCGTCAGCTGTATACCACTTGTACGTTGCACTCGAGGTGTTCGTACCGCTTACCGTCGCAGTAATCTCGTCCCCAACCTTCGGATTGGTTTTATCAATCGAAACCTCATTTACCTTAACACTCGTATCAGTAGACGGTGTAGAACCACCTGAACCACCACCAGAACTACCACCGGAACTACCACCAGAACCACCCTCGGAACCACCTTCGGAACCGGAGCCACCATCTTTCGGAGGAATGCTCCCGCTCGTCTCATTATCACTAGAGTCCTTAGAACTCGTCGGTATAGAAGATCCGGAGTCGTTAGTAACGATGCTTGACGTAGCTGTATCCGGAGTGGTTTCAACCTCAACGGAATCCTTCTTAACGACTGCCTTCGCATCCTTGTTAGCGCCTGTGATATCCACTGTCGTCGTATTGCTGGAGTCACCGTCAACGGTCGCCTGAGCGGCGCCTTCCAGCTTAACGGTCCCTACTGTACTCTCACCGTTCGATGTAACGCTTACATTCGCATCCTCAGCGCTGGTCGTTACTGATTCAATCTTAGCAGTACCGTCAGCCTTAACCTCCACGTTTGTATCTGCGCCGGATGCACTTTCGGCAACAGTTACTTCATTGATAGTAGATTTACCTGAAGCCGAAACCGCAAGCGCTGCGCCGGCAGCTTCCATTTTAACAGTACCAACCGCCGCATCACCTTCTGTAGAGAGAGTAACGTTTGTCTTCTCGTCCTCTGTGCTGGATGCCTCTTTGGAAACATCTATTTCGCCGATAGTAGATTTACCTGAAGCCGAAACCGCAAGCGTTGCGCCGGCAGCTTCCACTTTAATAGATTCAACCGCCGAATTATCTCCTGCAGAGACAGTAAGGCTTGTCTTCACGCCCTCTGTGCTGGATGCACTTCTGGCAACAAGTATTCCGTCGAGAGTAGAGCCATCTAAAAGCGTAATATCAAGGCTTCCGCCGGCAGTGTTCACAGCAGCAGCACCAATCGCCGCACTATCTTTTCCAACGACATTAACATTTGTTGCGGCGTTTACAGCTACAGACCCTACTTCCGCATTGGCGGAAAGCGATACATCGATTGGATCCTGAGCTGTTACCATAAGCTCATCCACCGTACCGGAAAGGACCTCCAAGGTATTGACACCGTCAATTTTCCCGTTAAAGATCAGGGATTTAAGACGATTAAGAAGGGCATCGACTATGATATGAACCCGTTCTGTGTTATTTACCACAATATTATTATTCTTCCCTTTTTCGGTCCATGTATCCGCTGCGATAGACCTAAGATCGATACTGCGGAACGCACCGGCATTCGTAATGCTTGCCTTCGGAGCGTCTACGACCAGATCTACAAGCGCATAGTCTTCTTCCGGAATTGAAAGTTCAACCTTCTTATTGGTTGCTATCTTAAGATCAGTGAGAGATGTGGTTGCGAGAACAGCTTCCAACTCTTTCTGAGTTCCAACTTCCTGAACGTCCTTTACTTTCCACGCAGTGTTTTCATCTGCCCAACCGGCTTCCATCAGGAAATCGTGCTCTTCCTTATTTGTAGTGTAGTTATGTCCACCATCGTTCTTGTTGTATTCGCGGTAAACGGTCATACCGTTCTTTCTGTCTGCCGGGAATACATAAAAGCCCACACCTTCAAATCGCCAGCCGAGTGATACAAGGTTCTGCGCCTCAGCCGCATTACAGGTGTAATGATGGGAACTATTATCTGCCGGTGCATTCGGATTATATACACGATAAACCGGAGCAGCATCAGAGTCACTTGCCTTTACTGATGCATCATAAGCAACACCTTCATCATTCCAGCCTGCTTTTACGACAGAATCGCGCTCGACTACAGACAGGGTGTAGAAATGCTCACCGCTGTTTGGATTGTAAAGGCGATATACCGTTCCGCCTTCAATGGCTTCTTCAGCGAAGTTACCCGTGCCGAGTCCATCTTCACTATAGGTAAGCGTACCATCTTTGGCGCGCTTTACGTTCTCGGGTAAAGATGCCTCATTGGCACTCTTCACGTTCTCGGGTAAAGATGGCTCATTAACTGCGACTTCTTTCGCGGTAGCCGCATCCGCCGGCAAGCTGATCCACGGCACCAGCCCCATAACCATCGCCAGCGTGAGCAAAAAGCTCAGCAGCTTCCTTTTGATCATTTTTTCTTTCATACACATCTCCTCTCTTTACTGATCATTTTTCGGACAAAAAAAGCCCGCAAGAAACCTTCCGGTGAACCGGAAGCTTCTTGCGGGCTTTATCCACAAAAGCGCTATTATGCTGTCTGTCTGTCTGTCTGTCTGTCTGTCTGTCTGTCTGTCTGTCTGTCTGTCTGTCTGTCTGTCTGTAAAAGATTATGCGGCTCTGCCATATCCTGTCAACCTCTTCTAATAAAAAAAATTGCACAATTATTCTTTATTATACATAGAAAGCATTACATAACCATTACAGGGGCTCCGCATAGCTGTTCCTTAGGACTCGTTCCGGAATGATTTGCGGCAACTGATTTGTTAAAGCAGGAGAAAAAATCTCCTGCAGGTTTGCATTACCGAAAGATAACGACATGAAAACAAAGGTAAAGATTGAATGCGATGATGGTCTTGTTTGTTCCCTTTTCGGGGGTTTTTCCGGAATTCTGTTGGCTTGCCATAATGTAATCTTTATTATTATACGAGTGAAAGCATATTCTTCTCGACGTCAAGCACCAGATCCATAGGGTATTTGCAGAAATTCACGATCTCATCCGGCGTATGCCCGTCTCGGAGCATTTCTTCAATTTTCTCCCGGTCGCGCTGATCGCGACCTTCTTTAAATTTCTTTTCCGCTAACGCAGCTCCAAATCCACCCATCTTCTTCACCTCCGCTTCGATCACGGGATCATTCCCGGTATATTTATTGCCCCGATCTGTCTCGCTCTTAAAGATTCTTGCAATGATTTTGCAAGGTTGGGGGTCGTATCATACGATTCAGAAACAGAAAACAGTTCAAAAAAAAAGAAAGAGGTAAATACAATGACAAAGATGAATGAAAAAACAAAAGGTAAATGGAAGGCAAGGCTTCTCGCTGGAGCACTCGCGCTCTCGATCGCATTCCCTGCAGGAATAATGTCGCAGGCACATGTCGCAAAAGCCGCATCTATTACAGAGGAGCAAACGGTCTCGGAGCTTTCAAAGCTTGCAGATGTGGGGATCACTACCGCATTTGTCACCTTTGAGGAATATGTCCCCGGCGGCAAGGTGATCTCTCCGATGCTGAAGTACATCCTCGGTGAACTCACTGGCGGCGACAGGGAAATGTCCCTCGAAGACATCAACGCAAATATCAATGGTCTCTATGAAAAGATCAACGACCTTGAAAAAAATATATCCGATGACATGAAGGCGATCGGAAACACAGGGCTTTTTGACTATACCATGCTGACACCGATGAATTCCTCGATAAAGAGCCTGACCAGACATATGAATGGTTATAGGACCGGTGATTATACAAATGCGCAGGCACTTGCAAAGATCGGAGGAATGGTCGGCAACGGCAGCGACTGGAGCAAGACCAGCCACCCGTTCATGACCTTTACGAGCGTTGTATCCAAGATGAATGAGGCCGATCCTCTGACGAAAAAAAGCCTGTTCAAAACGATATATGACTATTATGCCTCAAAGTCCATGCTGAGCGGTGAAGCCTATGATCAGTCGAAGGTGGTCGTTGACAGGATAATGAAGAATGTGATGACTTCCTACACAGTACTTATGGAGTGTCTGATGGCTCAGCTTGAATACAATGCACTGCCGGACATGACCGGTGTAGACCCTGTGGATCAAAATAATATCTGCAATGACAACGCTACTATCATCCGCGAGATGAATTTCCTTACCGAGCAGGTTTTCGGAAATGTTAAAGACGACAGCCTGAATGACGCAAACACTCTCATGCAGAAGTATCAGGAAACCTTCCCGGAGGACTTCAACAGGCTCATCATTATCGATAAAGGAAAAGGTGCCTATGTACTCCGTAATCTGCCCAATGTGGCTGTAATGAGGCATGAACTTCAGCGTCTAACTGATGAAAAAAATGCCAGGGACATTTTTAACAACTGGAAGGATGGTATGAAAGGAATGAGCAGCGAAATGGTGAAGGATCTGGCCGCCTATGCAAAAGCAAAGGGTATGACTATCAGGGAGTTCCTCACATCATACGGTTATGATATGTCGCTGGTTCCGAAGAACGCGAATCTTGTCACAAGCAAAGCATGGGCCGATAAGTACGATGCAAAGAGGGCCTTAAGTTCCCTGGCCGGGTTCGCGTGGTATCACGCATACTACAGAGGGATCAATGTAGATGCAAAGGTTTCCGGCGACAGCGAGGTGAAGTTCTGGACCCGTGGAGACAATATCTGGACCGATGGCTATGAAAGCCATTATGAGCAGGGAACCGCAGTGATCATATAAACCAAAGCAGCGAGGAGGTTCAACAAAGGCCCGGAAGACACTGTAAATGGTGTTTTCCGGGCCTTTTATTGAGTTTTTGCTGCCATATCTCCGGTAAGACTACAACCTGATCTTCGACAGCATATCCGCCATCGTTCCGTGCCCGAAATTGCTGTTCTTTCGTTCATTATCCTTTTTGTTCCTGCTGCCGCCTTTTTGAGCAGTCTGGTCTTTCCGTTTCTTTTCGGATTTTTCATCTATCATAGTAAGGCTGATCCGGCCTTTTTTCTCATCTACCTCAAGAACCGTAACATCCACGATATCTCCTACAGATACGACTTCAAGAGGATGCTTGATAAATCTGTCTGACATCCTTGAGATATGAACGAGACCGTCCTCATGAACTCCGATATCAACAAAAGCACCGAAATCGATGACGTTTCTGACAGTTCCTTTGAGCCTCATTCCGGGCTTCAGATCCTTCATTTCAAGGACATCCGAGCGAAGAACGGGCTTTGGCATCTCTTCTCTTGGGTCTCTTGCGGGCTTTTCAAGCTCGGAAAGAATATCAAGAAGTGTGATCTCACCGCAACCAAGCTCTGCGGCCAGAGCAGATGCGTCCTTCAGGTTTTTCCTGAATGAGCGGATGACTTCTTCATCTTTGAGATTGCACCCCATCTTCTGAAGAAGGGCTCTTGCCTGACTATACGATTCAGGATGCACTGCCGTCGCGTCAAGCGGTTCATCACCATCTGCGATCCTGCAAAACCCGGCGCACTGTTCAAATGCCTTGGGGCCGAGCTTTGAAACCTTGAGAAGCTCCTGCCTTGAATGGAACCTCCCGTTTTTCTCCCTGTATGCCACAATATTTTTGGCAACAGCGGGACTGATGCCGGAAATGAATGAAAGAAGTGAAAAAGAAGCTGTATTGAGATCCACTCCTACGCTGTTGACCGAATCTTCGACAACTCCTGTAAGTGTCTCACTAAGCTTCTTTTGATCCATATCATGCTGATACTGCCCGACACCTATCGATCTCGGCTCTATCTTCACTAGTTCCGAAAGCGGATCCTGGACGCGGCGAGCGATAGATACAGCACTTCTCTGCCCCACATCAAATTCCGGAAATTCCTCTGTTCCAAGCTTGCTGGCGGAGTAAACGCTGGCACCGGCTTCGTTTGTGATCACATAATGGATATTGCTGTGAAGCTCTTTGAGAAGTTCCGATACGATCTGCTCCGATTCCCTTGAGGCCGTTCCGTTTCCGATCGAGATGAGAGTGACATTATATTTTTCGATCAGCGCTTTCAGGACTTTCTTTGACTCTTCGACCTTGTTGTGAGGAGCCGTTGGGAAAATTACTTTTGTATCAAGTACCTTTCCGGTAGGATCGACAATTGCAAGCTTACAGCCTGTCCGAAATGCAGGATCCCATCCGAGTACTGTCTGTCCTGCGATCGGAGGTTGCAAAAGAAGCTGCTTCAAATTCTTTCCAAATACTTCTATCGCTCCGTCCTCGGCTTTTCCTGTCAGCATATTTCTGATCTCGCGCTCTATGGAAGGAGCGATGAGCCTCTTGTATGAGTCCTCTATGGCAGCTCTTATCACCGGTGCCGTATATTGGTTTTCCGAAGTAAACACCTGTTTCTCAAGATAATGTATTATTTTTTCCTCCGGGGCCTCGATCGAAACCGTAAGTATCTTTTCCGCCTCACCGCGGTTTATCGCAAGCACTCTATGGCCCGCGATCTTTGAGACTCCTTCCTCAAAATCATAATAATTGCTATATACGGACTCCGCCTCGGGATCTTTTGCTTTAGAGCATACCTTTCCCTCTTCCGATGTGACACGGCGTATATATTCCCGATAGGTTGCGTTGTCGGAAATGTCTTCGGCTATTATGTCAGATGCGCCGGCTATTGCAGCGGCAGCATCGATCACTTCCTTCGATTGTGCCTTGAGCTGATCTTCTTTGGAATCGGATTCGGGCTCGATCTTCCCGGTCACAAATTTTAATGCCTCTTCTTCGATCGGCTTGTCAGCGTCCTGCTTCATTATATATGCGGCAAGAGGAGCGAGACCTCTCGTCCTGGCTGCATCCGCTCTTGTCTTTTTCTTCTGCTTGTACGGCCTGTACAGATCCTCAACAGTCACAAGCTTTTCAGCGCCAAGTATTGCTGCTTTCAATTCCTCGGTAAGCTTCCCCTGCTCGTCGATAAGACCGATAACCTCTTCTTTTCTGGCTTCAAGATTCCGAAGATAAGTAAGCTTTGTATGAAGAAGCCTGAGTTTTTCGTCATCAAGGCTTCCGGTCGCTTCCTTCCTGTATCTTGCGATAAAGGGGATCGTGTTCCCCTCATCTATCAGCTTGACAGCTGCTTCCACCTGCGTATTTTTTGCGCCGATCTCTTCGGCGATGATCGAAATGATGTCCATTTTTTCTCCTTTACGATTTCGTCCTGCTCTCAATTTCACATACAGAATACCACATATAACGGAATTGTGGAATGACAAGGGGGACGATCCTTTTGGCGCAAAAAAACCAGAGGGACGGTTCTTTTGGCGTTAAAAAAGCCAAAAGAACCGTCCCCCTGTCACAAAACCATGTCTGTTTCGATTTCACCCAACCTTCACAGCAAGCTGCGTCAGAGTCTTTCCGTTTCTGTTCATCTCTTGATATTCTTTCGTGCAAAGAGTAAAACGGTTGAAGGTCTTCCTCGCCTCATCCGGCTTTGAAAACGCTTTCCAACAGCCTGAGCATTTGACTCCTGTGCGCGGGTGCTTAATAAAACCCTCAACGTCCGAGGGCGGGTAACCGAGAAATAATCCGATCTCGTGCGGAAAATCCTCTTTTTCCTTCAATCTCGAAACCAACTGAACAATGCAGCGTTCGGGGCTCTCTAAATGATAGCCTCTTTTTTTCAGTATCTTTACGGCTTTTGAATCCTTAAGATCCTTTTTCAGATACTTGGGGCGATACAGATAGATCAGTGCAAAGCCATCTGTGATCTTCAAAGGTATGACCCGGATTCCCTTGCTTAGCAAAACACGATTGAGGTCTCTTAACTCGCTGTAAATATCTTCTCCATCCGTGATCCTGATCGAAAACATATTCCCCGTCTTTATGCCCGCAAGCGTAGGGGAACACTTCCTTACGATCAACTCATCCGACATAATTACCTCCAACTATCAAATGTTAGTATCTTCTAACACCTTAAAAAATATAACACCCATGCCTTTTAATGTCAATGACACTTTTTTTAACGCACATAAAAAACCGGACAAGGAAAACGTCCCCTTGTCCGGCTGAAATACAAAAAAATACAATGAACCCTTGACTCCGTCCCCTGGGCTCATTACACCCCTGTCACCTCACCTCGTGATGTCCCCGTAGCACTCAGGACGGCGGTCGCGGAAAATTCCCCAGGACAGGCGGAATTCATCGATCTCATCAAGGTCGAATTCGTGAATCAGTACTTCGTCACTGTCCCGCCCTGCGGATTCTACTATATCTCCCGTTTCGTCCGCGATAAAGGATGAGCCGTAGAACAGGAGCGCGGATTCCTGCCCGCCGTTTTCCTTTGAAGGCTGTACCTCTTCAAGCCCGTAGCGGTTTGCGGCAATTACAGGCATGACATTTGACGCCGCATGTCCCTGCATGGCACGGCGCCAGTGAGGGGCGCTGTCCGCATCAAGTATCGGTTCCGAGCCTATGGCTGTAGGAAAGAACAGCAGCTCCGCCCCGTTTATCGCAAGAGCTCTTGCGCTTTCCGGAAACCACTGATCCCAGCAGATGCCGACTCCGATATTTCCGAAAGCTGTCTTAAAAACCTTGAAGCCGGTATTCCCCGGAGTGAAATAAAATTTTTCCTGATAATAATGATCGTCCGGAATATGGGTCTTTCTATATATGCCAAGAAGAGAGCCGTCTGAATCAATAACTCCACAACTGTTGTAAAGCACCTTACCATCCCGTTCAAAAAAGCTAATGATAAGGACTATTCCAAGCTCTGCACAAACACCCTTGAAATGCTTCATGGCTTCATTCTCATCAGCGCTTTTCGCAAACGAATAATAATCATAAACCCGCTCCTGGCAGAAATACTGTCTTTCAAAGAGCTCCGGCAAAAGTATGATCGAAGCGCCCTTTTTCACAGCTTCTCTTACCAGTCTTTCCGCATGATCTATATTCTCTTTTACATCACGGCTGCAGGACATCTGGATCGCACTGACCTTTACTTTTCTCATTTTCCTGCTCCTTTTGGAATCTGCTGGGTAATGCAGTGTATATTCCCTCCGCCCACGATTATGTCTCTTGCGGAGATCGGCACTACAGTTCTTTTTTTAGAAAGCCCTGTCATTATCTCAACCGCTCTCCTGTCGCTTTCTTTGTTTTTTCCTCCGAATTGGGGCAAAAGGATGAAGTCATTGCAGAAATAGAAGTTCACGTAACTTGCTGCAAGTCTCTCTCCTATTTCACGAACGTCTTCACCTTCTTCGAATTCGTATCCCAAAAGATCCGACTCAGTAACAGTTACCGGAATGTCAGGGATCGGAAGCTTGTGAACTATAAGTCCTGCTGCCTCAAGGACCTTGAGGTCAGACAATGACATTTCATATTGGGGATCATCCTTGTCATCGGTCCAGGCCAGAACCACTTCATCCGTATCAATGAAAGCACAGACATTGTCGACGTGCTCATTGGTCTCGTCATTATAAATCCCTCTCGGAAGCCAGATGATATGCTCCGCGCCGAGAAACAGCCTGAGCCGCTCCTCAATTTCAGCTTTTGAAAGACCGGGATTCCGCCCTTTGCTAAGAAGGCAGCTTTCTGTAACAAGAAGCGTGCCGGCTCCGTTTGAATGGATGGAACCGCCCTCCAGCACGAAATCCCCTGCGTCATAATGATCATAATGCGCTGCTTCGCAAAATGATAAAGCCAGGGCATCATCCTTTTCAAAGTGCCGGTAAAGCCCGTCCACCTCACCGCCCCAGGCATTGAAGCGCCAGCTGATGCCTCGCACCAGACCTTTATCATTCTTTACAAATGTGGGCGCCGTGTCCCGTGCCCACGCATCATCGGTGGGGATCTCCAAAAACCTTACGTTATCAAGATCGCCCAGCAGCTTAAGGGCCTTTTCCTTTGTGCGATCGCTTACAACCACATAGACCTTTTCGCACTCCGCGATCTTTCGTATGATCCCGGAAAAAACCTCCGCAGCCTTTTTTGCCTGATAGGGCCAGGAGCCGGGGCGCTCGGGGAAGATCATTATCGTTGCCTCATGGGGCTCAAACTCCGCCGGCATGAAAAAGCCGTCATTTTTCGGGAAGGAATCAATCTTCATGAAAGCCTTTCCTTGAAATCCTCATAGCCAAAGCTCTTTATGACCTTATAATTACGATCCCTGTCAAGAAGCCCGATATCAGGGAGTCTCATTCCGTTGAAGGTATTGTTCTTCACCATGGAATAAATTGCCATATCCAGGAATACAAGGGTATCCCCCCGCTTCAAGGGTTCGTCAAAGGAATAATCCCCAATCACATCCCCGGCGAGGCAGGTCGCTGAAGAAAGCCTGTAATCGTATTTCTTTTCACCCAAAAGTCCCGAATCATAAAGCGGCGGCCTGTAGGGCATTTCAAGGACATCCGGCATATGACAGGCTGCAGATGTATCAAGGATCGCAATGTCAATATCATTATGGACGACATCAAGCACCTTTGTCACAAGGTATCCCGCGTTCAGGGCAACCGCTTCGCCCGGCTCAAGATAAACCTCAACCCCGTATCGTTCCCTGAAAGAACGCACCAGTTTGATCAGAAGCTCCCTGTCATAATCATCTCTTGTAATATGATGTCCGCCGCCGAAATTCACCCAATCGAGATCCTTTAAATATTTTCCGAATTTTTCCTCAAAGACCTTTAAGGTGATCTCCAGAGCATCCGCGCCCTGCTCGCACAAGGTATGAAAATGAAGCCCGTTGATAAACAAAAGCACATCTTCGTCAAAGGCTTCGATCGTTGTCCCAAGCCTCGATCCCTTTGAACAAGGGTCATAAATCGGACTGCTTTGGGTGGAGCATTCGGGATTCACCCGGAGTCCTATATTTTTCCCTTTGCATCTTTCGTGATACCTGAAGACCTCAGCCGGGGAATTAAAAACTATATGGTCACTTAGACTTGCGATCTCGTCAAATTCGTTATCCCGATAAGCCGGCGAGAAAACATGGACCTCTCCCCTGAACTCCTCTTTTCCGAGACGTGCTTCATAAAGGCCGCTTGCAGTCGTACCGTCAAGATACTGCTCTATCAAAGGATAGAGTGAAAACATCGAGAAAGCCTTCTGTGCAAGAAGGATCCTGCAACCACAGGCCTCCTTGACTTTCCAAAGGATCTCCAGGTTCCTTATCAGCTTTTCTTCATCCACGACATAAGCAGGAGTATTTATTTTTTCAAACAATGACAGATCGATCAATACTCACTCCACAAGTACCGGATTCTCATCAACTACGAAGGGCAGGCCGTATTTGTTCAACGCTTCCATATAAGGGTCAGGATCAAACTCTTCTACGTTGAATACGCCGGGGCCGCTCCAGGTTCCGCTTGCGACCATGGCGGTTCCTATCATGGCGGGAACACCTGTGGTGTAGCTTATGGCCTGGGAACCAGTCTCTTTGTAGCTCTCCTCGTGATCGCACACATTATAAATATAAATGCTCTTTTCCTTGCCGTCCTTAACGCCGGTAAAGATGCATCCGATATTGGTCTTGCCTTTCGTCCGTGCGCCAAGGGACGCGGGGTCAGGAAGAAGGGCCTTCAAGAACTTGATCGGAACGATCTTCTGCCCTTCAAACATCACGGGATCGGTCCTCAGCATCCCGACGTTTTCAAGGCATTTCATGTGGGTCAGGTAGCTCTGCCCAAAGGTCATGAAGAAGCGAATACGCCTGACTCCGGGGATGTTCTTCGCGAGTGACTCTATCTCTTCGTGGTGAAGGAGATACATATCCTTTTGCCCCACCTTGTCAAAATCATAAACCCTCTTTATCTCCATCGGCAATGTCTCCACCCAATGCCCGTCCTCCCAGTAGGAGCCGTTGGCGGAAACCTCCCGGAGATTGATCTCGGGATTGAAATTGGTGGCGAAGGGATAACCGTGGTCGCCGCCGTTGCAGTCGAGGATATCGATGTAATGTATCTCGTCAAAATAATGCTTCAGGGCATAAGCCGAATAAACCTGGGTCACGCCGGGGTCAAAGCCCGTTCCGAGAAGCGCGGTGAGCCCGGCTTTCTTGAACTTCTCATCATAAGCCCACTGCCAGCTGTAATCAAAGTAGGCTGTAAAGCCCTTCTCCCTGCAGCGCTTTTCATAGATCTCCCGCCACTTTGGATCCTCAGTATCCTCCGCCTCATAATTTGCGGTATCCACATAGTTCGCCCCCGCTTCGAGGCAGGCATCCATGATGGTGAGGTCCTGATAAGGAAGGGCTACATTGAGCACCGTGTGGGGCTTGAACTCCTTCATAAGGGAAACGAGTTCTTCCTTTGAATCCGCGTTGACAGTCCTCGTCGTGATCTTTGCCGAAGTCTTGTCTTTCAGCTTTTCTGCGAGGACGTCACACTTTGACACGGTCCTGCTCGCAAGCATTATCTCCGTAAAGAGAGGGTTCTCGCAGCATTTGTGGATCGCAACGGTAGCAACTCCGCCGCAGCCTATCACCATCAGTTTCATAGCATTATCCTCCTCAGAATTCTATTTCCTTGTTTCTTCCTCAACCAAAAGATCCTCCACATATTTCGGCAGCATGAAAGCTCCCGTATGAAGGTTTGTAGTGTAATACCAGGTCTTGATCCCCCGCTCATTCCAGCGCTTCGCATCAAGATCCCTGATCGGATGGTACTTCTTGCTGGCAAAGCCAAAGAGCCAGTAGCCTGCGGGACAGGTAGGGATGTGGGCCTGATAGACACGGCTGATGGGGAAGCTCTTAAAAGCCTTCCTGTGCATGGCCCGGCAGGTTTCCTCGTCCTCGTCAAAGAAGGGGCTCCCGTGCTGATATACCATTATCCCGTCATCCTTCAGGGCCTTGAAGCACGAGCCGTAGAACTCCTTCGTGAACAGTCCCGCGGTATGGCCGAGCGGGTCGGTGGAATCATTTATAATGAGGTCATACTCGTCAGTCTTCCCTCGTAGGAACCTAAGTCCGTCACGGTTGTGAAGCCTTACCCGCGGATCATCGAGACCGCAGGCGTTGTCCGGAAAGAACTCGCGGCAGACATTTACGAACATCTCATCGGGCTCCACCACATCCATCTCTTCTATCTCTTCATAATGGGAGAGCTCGCGCGCCACGCCGCCGTCCCCGCCGCCGATGACCAGGACTTTTTTCACGCAGGGGTGGACGGCCATCGGAACGTGGACTATCATCTCGTCGTAGGTAAACTCGTCTTTTTCTGAGAAAATAACGCTGCCGTCAAGAGTAATAAATCTCCCAAATTCCTGCGAATCAAAGACGTCAATCCTCTGGAAATCGCTGGTACCTGAAAAAAGCTGCTTTTCCACACGGATGGATTCCTTGACATTGTCCGTGTGCATTTCGGAAAACCAATATTCCATTTACCTGACCCTTTCAATCCTTTAATACATTAAGCCTCTCAAGGCTCTCGTCCTCGGGTCCCTGCATGGAGCAGCCCTTTTCCTTGGCATAGAGAGTATAATCTATGAGTTCTTCCGTGATCATCTCTCCGGGTGAGAGGATCGGTATGCCCGGAGGATAACACATTACAAACTCACCGCAGATACGGCCAGCGGTCTCTTTGATAGGGACCAGCTCCTTGTCCGAATAAAAGGCCTTCTGGGGTGTGGTCGCGACGATCGGGGCAATGTATTCCGAATTGTGCTGCTTGACCGCGGGCTTTGAGTAGAGCCGCTTGATATCCTCCAGGGCGCCCACCAGACGCTCCACATCCTGTATCCTGTCGCCAATTGAAATGTAGGCGAGGATGTTTCCGATATCGCCAAATTCTATCTGGATATCATATTCATCACGGAGGAGATCGTATACCTCGATGCCCGTAAGCCCTATGTCCCTTGTGTATACGGAAAGCTTCGTCACATCATAATCAAAGATGCTGCTTCCGTTCACAAGCTCCTTTCCGTAGGCATAATAGCCGCCGATGGAGTTGATCTCGCTCCTTGCGTACTCCGCCATGTTCTTGACCTTTTCAAAGGACTCGCGGCCCCGGAGGGCAAGATTACGCCTCGAGATATCAAGGCTTGAAAGGAGCAGGTAGCTCGCGCTGGTGGTCTGGGTGAGGTTTATTATCTGCTCGACATACCTCGTGTTTACGTTTTCACCCAACAAAAGCAGGGAGCTCTGGGTGAGGCTCCCGCCGGACTTGTGCATGCTGACGGCCGCCATATCCGCCCCTGCCTCCATTGCGGGAGTCGGAAGTGTTTCATTGAAATAAAGATGCGTTCCGTGAGCCTCGTCCACAAGCGCCATCATATTGTGCTTATGGGCTAAGTCAACGATCGCCGCAATATCCGAGCATATCCCGTAATAAGTAGGATTATTTATGAATACAGCCTTGGCATCAGGATTTTTTTCGATAGCCTCCGCTACCTTTGCGATCTCCATACCGAGGGCTATCCCGATATGATTGTCAACCTCCGGGTTCACATATACGGGTTCGGCGCCGCAGAGCACCAGCGCATTGATCGCGCTCCTGTGGACATTGCGGGGGAGGATGATCTTGTCGCCGGCTTTGCAGGTAGTCAGCACCATGCTCTGCACCGCGGAGGTCGTCCCTCCTACCATGAAGTAGGCGTGGGTGGCTTTGAAGGCTTCCGCCGCAAGCTTCTCCGCCTCCAGAATGACAGATGCCGGATGGCAGAGATTGTCGAGGGGCTTCATGGAATTTACATCAAGCCCGACGCACTTTTCACCCAAAAGCGTTACGAGCTCGGGATTGCCTCTTCCTCTCTTATGCCCGGGTACATCAAAGGGCACCACTCTTTGTTTTCTAAATCTCTCAAGCGCCTCATAAAGCGGTGCCGATTTTTGTTTTTCCAGATCCATTACCTGTCCTCCCATAAAATCACCTGCTTTCTCATTAAGCGTCTTGTGATTTGCTGCCAATCAGGAGTCGGCTGGCTTGTCAAAATGAACATCCAACTGATTGAAAGGAATTGATATCCCGACCTTGTCAAGTTCAGCAATGATGACCTTTAGCGCCTGGCGGCGCGCGCGGTCACGGAAAACGGGATCGCACCAGTACTTCACAAGGTGCTCCACAAAAGAATCCTTGAAATGATTTGCGCCCTCATACTTGCAATCCTTAATATCAGGCTGTTCCTTGATCTTTTCTGCGATATCGGTCATTATCTCCCGAAGCCTCTTGTCATCCTCATCATATGGCAGCGGTAGGCGAAGCAGCTGAAGCTCTGTCAGAACCTTTATCTCAACGATATTTCGGTTTGCGACTGCAAGAACGGAATTGTCGTCGAGATCCCTGATCTTTGTCGAGACCAGGCCGAAGGAAACAACCTCTCCCGTGATACCGCCATAGACCACAACATCTCCTATACTGAAATATTTGTCAGAGAGAATGGTCGCGCCTCTTATGATATCCTTCAAAGCATCCTGCACTATGAAGCCGGCTATGACGGCAAATATACCAACCCCTGTGAGCATGGACGAGATATCAACACCAAAGATTGAAAGCAGCGTGAGTACGATGAAGAGTATCAACGCGTATCTGACAACGCTTCTCGTAAGCTTTAGAAAGGTCCGTGTCCTTGCAGAATCAGCCATTTCAGCTGAAACCTTCTCATATCTTGTCTTTAAGAAGTGGACAATGAGCCTGTATATAAAAAGCGCGACTAGGACAACTATGGCCGCAGCTATAAGCTTTCCGATCGGCGACTCGGTCAGTAACTTTACTATCTTTTCTCCGATTGTCATCAATACTCCGATCTATTTCATTTGAAAAGTGCGTTGATGTCCGCCGACCTCTTCACTAGGAGGAACTGGTCATTGTTTAAGAGGATAACATCAGTCACATTATTCTCCTTCACGAAGGCCGTGAGATCATCCTTGTAATAACGGTAATCCACAATATAGACCTTGTCGTAATGATCCGTAAGGAAGGGCGCAAAAGCGTTTCCGTAGGACTCCTTGATGAGAACACAGGAGGTGCCGTCAGAGATATTCGGATTGTCGATCACAGAGAAGGGCTGGTCACCGCCGATGAAGGCAGAATATTTCTGTCCGCTCTTGTAACCGGACACATCATGGACGATATTCCACTTCGTCTGTGTGCCGTCCTTTGTTGTAAATGTAAAGGTATTGGTTGCTATCGGGATAAATACCTCAACCGTGTCCGGATTTGCCGCAAGTGCCGGCGACTGCCCGCTTGAGGAATAAAAGCTTCCAAGGAAATCAGGATAAGACGCTGTCTGGTATTCCGACTTCTCGTGGGGCGTAATGCCCTTCGCCTTGCAGAAATCCCTGTATGTATAATAAGCCCCAAGCTGCGTCCAGTGGTGATCCGTCCTGAAAAAGATATACTCGCCGTTGTGGCTTTTCAATGTATCAAAAGTAGGAACAGTCTTTACAGAAGGATCTATCCTCGAATAGGTGTATTCGATCGCCTTCTTCTGGTCGGAGACACCGACCTGCTTTTGCACATCCTCTGAAAGGCAGACACCTGAGGAATTTGGAACGATAATATCATAGACTGTCGTGCTTGCGGGAAGCTTTGACCGGACAGTATTTACCATCGAGGCGTAGGCATCACTGCCCTTCTGGTTGAAATAGAACATCTCAAAGCCGGTACCGTTCGCGATCAATATCTCGCCTGCTGTTTCCGGAGTCACAGTGATCGCGTGATCCTCTGTCTGCGCAGGCTCTTCAGGTGCCGCTGAAGAAGCTGCCGCGGATGTTCCCGCTGATGTCGACGCAGACGTCCCTGCAGACGTCCCCGAAGGTTCCGTCCCCGCCTTTGCTGAAGATGATGCTGCCGATGTCTCTGCAGAAGTATCCGACTTTTCGTTTCCGTCATCAACAATGAGTGGCGCGGGCGCAACTGTTGTCCCTGCATCCGGGATATCGTCTCCCTTCGCATTTGACTGATTTACGATAGTCGTGGTTCTTATACCATAGGCCTGCTCGAGATTTGAATGCGCGGTAAGGAGCGCGTCCCGAGCGGGATAAGTCTCCGAATACCAGGTTGAGACCTTGTCAAAGAAATCTCCGTTCCAGAGCCCGTCGAGTGTCAATGCAGGAAGCTTTGCCAGATCCCTCTTCTCAACATATGACCTCGTCGGCCTCAGCCAGAACAAAAGCCCAATGACAGCAAAAACTATTACCACCGCCCCTACAGCAGAAACAAACACCCCCTGCCACAGTCTTTTCTTTCTTTTTTCTCTTCTATCTCTTGTCATACGATATCCCATCTTTTACCCAACAAACCTATCGAACAAGGGAGGCGCAACACGCAGCATACGCAGCGGGTCCTGATCCCCAAATGATACCTGATATAGTGTCCCCGCGAGTACAAGCAAGTGTTCCTCCGACCGCTCCGCAAGTACCAGCAAGTGTTGCGCCGACCGTCGTGTTTCGCCTCCTGTCCTAAAATGTATTGTACAAAAAGGCTTGAAACGTCCCTCCGGCTATAGCTATTATAGCCAACACGAGGCATACCGCCGCAATCCCTGCCCTAACAAGATAAAAAACTGCATAAGGAACCCTTCCGGCATCCCGCGCCCTTACAAAGGCATCATCGATCTTTTTGAAGAGCGGCGTTGAGAAGAGCAGCGCAAAAACTATGAAGAAAATATTGTTCTGCACCGTCGTCGCCACTGTAAATGAGGTAAATCCTGCTTTTGCGGCAGTTCCACCAAAAAGGCCCTTTATTGCGGTACCGAGTACTGAAAAATCCGTGAATCTGAAAAGCACCCAGCCGAAGTTGATCACCAATAACGCATATATCCTCCCAAGTATATGAGGACCGCCTGCATCCTTTTTCGGTGCACTTTGCCGTTTCCTTACGGCATTTTCTATCACTATGAATACAAAATAATATAGTCCCCAAAGAATGAAATTCCATCCGGCCCCGTGCCAGAAGCCTGTCAGAGCCCAGACTACAAGGAGATTCAGTGTCGTCCTTGCGCTCGAGCACTTTGATCCTCCAAGCGGTATATATACATAATCCCTGAAGAATGTTGAGAGCGATATATGCCAACGTCTCCAGAAATCCCTGACCGATATCGCGGCATAAGGGAAATTGAAGTTTTCAGGATAATGGAAACCGCACATCGTACCAAGCGCGATCGCCATATCCGAATATGCCGAGAAATCAAGGTAGAGCTGCACCGAAAAGAGAATTGCCCCAAGCCATATACCAAGAGTTGGGGAATTTGCGATATTCTCATTCATGGGTGCGAGTGTTGACGCAAGTGTTCCGCAGTAATCCGCAAGCACTGCCTTCTTGAAAAGCCCTATCACAAAGCGGAAGAGTCCGCTTGCAAGCGCCTCTCTTCTTACAGCCCTCTTGTGAAGGTCCGTCCTCATGTCCTTGTATCTGACAATAGGACCCTGAAGGACCTGATGGAAGGTCATTATATATGTGAAAAAGATAAGAAGGCTCTTCTCAGAAGGTACTTCTTCCCTGTAAACATCAGCCACATAGGAGATGAGCTTGAATACATAAAAGGATATCCCGAGAGGAAGAACAATATTGAGGGGCTCAACATTATCAAATACTTTTCCCAGATTTCCAAGGATGAAATCCGTGTATTTGAAGATACAGAGAACCGCGATGAATATTATCACTGAAAGAACGAGATAAAACTTCGCGGTGGACTTTGACTCTCTGACATTTGCGCCAATGAGCCTTCCGAAAAGGTAACCGAGAAAGCCCATGAACAGTATGAGTATCAGATATTTCAGTCCGCCAAAAAGATAGAATATGAGCGAAAATACAAAGAGGACTATATTCCTTTTCTTCGTATCCGGCATGATGAGATAGACTATCATGAAGACCGGAAGGAAGAAAAGCAGGAAGATAAGCCAGGTAAACGACATTTCAAAAACCTTTCGTAAAAGAGTATCTCAAAAAAACGGTAGAATAATAATCAAAAAAAACCTCACCTACTCGTCCCAGCCCTCGTGGAACCTGTAATGTATGCTGATATGATGCAATGCCTCCCCCTCATTTAATGAAATCTCGCTGTCAGAACTTACCGCGGGAAGATCAGGCTCTTCCTCCTCCTGAAGTTCAACCCTTATCCATTCATACATGGAATCCCGGGCGTCATCAAGGGCCGAGTTGAGATCAGCCCCCTTGAAATCGCACATCATAAGATCGGGAAAGTATCCTTCGAAACTCCCGTCATCTTTTTTTCTCACAACTGCCGGATATACAAAAGTCAAAGCATAACTCCTTCTTTGATCACAGGAAATGCGCCCGGAGTTCTTCGCCTGAAAGGGGTGAAAGATAAGCCGGCGCTATATCAAACATTGTCTTTGCCCCAACGATACCCTCACTGTTCATTCTGAAAACCGCACGGGCCACCGCTGCGAGGACTGAGCCGGTAAATTCGGGATTTGAGTCAAGCTTCAGTGAAAACTCTATCACGTGTTTGTTCTCCCCCGTGCTTCCGGAATAGATGACAGAGCCTCCGTGGGGAAGTCCCTTGTGCTCAGCGTCAAGCTCTTCCTTTGTTATGAAATTTACAGTAGTATCATAATCCGAAAAATAATTCGGCATATTCTTTATCTCTTTTTCGATCCTTGCCTTGTCAGCGCCCTCTTCAACGACTACAAAGCACTCTCTCGTATGCTTCTGTCTCGTAGTAAGCGTGGGGTTTTCGCCATTTCGAACCTTTTCAAGCGCTTCGGGAACGGGAACGGTATACTGTCTCGCGTCAACGACTCCTTCTATCCTCCTTATGGCGTCACTATGTCCCTGGCTCACTCCGCGTCCCCAGAAGGTATAATCATTCCCAGCAGGAAGGATGCATTTGGAATAAAGCCTTGCGAGAGAGAAAAGCCCGGGATCCCAGCCCGCGGAGATCACGGCCGTCTTCTGCCCTCTCTTGCAGGCAGAATCAACATTCTTGAAATGCTCGGGTATCTTTGCGTGGGTATCAAAGCTATCGACTACATTGAACATCTCGGCATATTCAGGAGTCATCTTCGGAAGGTCCGTTGCCGAGCCGCCGCAAAGTACAAGCACATCCAACTTGTCGCGAAGATCCGGAAGCTCATCAGCCGAAAAAACCTTTACATCAGAAGCAGTCTTTACAGTAGAAGGATCACGACGGGTAAATACCCCAACAAGCTCCTCGTCTGAATTGGCAAGCACTGCCTTCTCTACACCTTTTCCAAGATTTCCGTAACCCAATATCCCGATTCTTACTTTCATAAGTTTCATCCTCCGATTTTATTTATATTTTCAACCCTTTCAGAAGATCACCAAAGGAAGTCGTAAGCTCACCTCCGCCGTCATAATGAGAGAGTTCCTCCCGTGCTTCCTCCCTGTCCTCTTCCTCAAAATCCTTCATGGAAAGGGATATCTTTGAATCCTTTATTCCCTTTACCTTTACCCTGACCTCCTGTCCGACAGAGAGGACCTTGTCAAGCCGCGTTACTCTTTTTTCCGAAACCTCGGAAATATGAAGAAGTCCCGAAAGCCCGTCAGGAAGATCTATGAAGGCTCCGTAATCCTTGATGGAAGAAACTTTTCCGTACAGCACCTGTCCGACTTCCACGGCCTTCACCTTTTCCGCCTTTTCCATTGCAGCCTTTTCCCTCAGCAATTCTCTTGCCGACAGCACCAGTTTGTTTGCTGCCTTGTCTGCAGTGACGACTCTTACGGTAAGTGTTCTCCCGACATAGTCCTTGAGGTTCTCCTCCTCAACATAGGATAATGAAAGGCCGGATGCCGGAATGAAGCCCCTTATACCTTCAAGCATCGTGGTGACGCCGGCCTTCACTGCTTCCTTCACATGAACTTCAACGGGCTCGCCGCTTTGCTTTAATCCAATAAGCCTTGCCCAGCCCTCAGCATCTTCATCCACCTCAGGGGCAACAATGTCATTTACACTTCCGATTTCCTTGAAGGGCCTCGACAGCGCCTCTGCAAACTCCTCATTTTCCGCTGTCTTTCCCTGTCCTACTTCCCTTGCTTTCATAAATAATACTCCAAAATAATCCTATTCTAAAGATACAAAAATCGCGCACAGGAAATCCCGTGCGCGAAAATCAGAAGGTATGATCATTTAAGCTTCTGCGCAAGCTTCGCGATCGGCGCGAGGGTCTTGTTCAGCTCGTTGATAGCTTTCACAAGTGCTGCATTTGAATTTGATGCAGAACTTTGTGCAGCGTTCCTTCTTGTTGCTGCCTTCGTTGCCGGCTTTCTTCCTGCCGTCTTCTTTGCAGTTGTTTTCTTTGCCACAGTCTTCTTGGCTGCTGTCTTCTTTGCAGCAGTCTTCACTGCTGCCTTTGCCCCGGTCTTTTTTGCTGCCGGTTTCCTGCCGGGCTTTTTCTTTTCAGCCGCCTTTGCCGTTTCCTTTTTAGCCGCATTCTTTGTGCCGGGCTTCCTTCCCGGCTTCTTCTTTTCAGCTGCCTTTGCTGTTTCCTTTTTAGCCGCATTCTTTGTGCCGGGCTTCCTTCCGGGCTTTGCTTTCTGTATCTCGGCAGGAACAGGAAGTCCTCTCTTCTCAAGATAATAAATATAATATCTCCTCAGCTCGGAATAATAAGCCGAAGCCTTCTTTTCATTCCCTTTGTAGATCTCAACCAAAAGCGCTCTGGCATCCTTTTCAAAATTGTCAGACTTCATAAGTGCCTCAAAGGTTTCTCTGTCCTTGAGCTTCCAGATACCGAAAGCCTTCGACAGCGCAACATTTGCGGATTTGTCGGAAACATTCTTTGATAAAAGATACTCCTTGAACGCTTTCTTTTCCTCTTCAAGCGCAAGATCAACATTTGCAGCCAAACCACACCTCCAAAATTTTTTAAAAAAAGAAAAAGTAATAAACAATGGATGTATTCTAACCAATTCACCCAATGTGTGCAAGATGGTTAATTATATTTTTTTAATTAATAGCACAAAAAAATCCGGCGGAGCAAAACTCCGCCGGTTCTTTTTTTTATTGTTTTTTATCTCACCTTGAACTGTGATACAAGGTCATGCAGCGAATGAGACTGCTCTGTGAGCTCGTTTGAAACTGCCGAACTCTCCTGCGCAGTCGCTGAGTTGTTCTGGATGACTCCGGAGATCTGCTCGATACCACCATTGATCTCCCTCATGCTCTGTGCCTGCTCGTTTGCCATTGAGCCGGCCTCTCTCATCATCTCTGCCAGGTTGTTTACTGCCTCTGTGACCTGCATGAGAACTCCCTGGGTTTCCTTCACTATCGCATTTCCCTTGTCGATCTCGCTGAGCGCCGTATCAACAAGCTCATGCGTACGCTGAACTGCCTCATTACTCTGCATTGCAAGCTCGCCGATCTCTTCTGCGACGACTGCGAAGCCTCGTCCGCTTTCTCCTGCACGTGCCGCCTCTATCGAAGCATTGAGAGCAAGAAGCTTGGTCTGTGAAGCGATCTCCTCGATGGAGCTTGCGACCTCTGCGATCTCCTTTGAGGAAGCCGTGATCCTGCTCATAGCCTCTGTAACCTGATCCATCTTTTCCGCACCCTTTGTCGCTTCCTGCTGAGCGTTCATGGACATCTCAACGCCCTTCTGAGAGGTGGATGCAAGCTGCTCCGTATGCTCTGTGACTGTAGCAACTGATGCTGTAAGCTCTTCAACTGCGGCCGCCTGATCTGTAGCACCTTCCGCAAGTTCGTTGGAGCCTTCAGACATATTGGACGCGCCCTGTGAAACCCGGTCTGTTGCCTCCCGGACATCATTCATCGTATTGGAGAGACGGTTCGTAATGGTATCCATCGCATCCCTGATCGGGCTGTAATTTCCAAGATAAAGCTCGGGATTTGCAGCTCCGACAGTGAAGTCACCGGAAGCTATGCTGTCAAGTGAGAGCGAGATGTCGTCGACGATACGCTTTGAAACCAGCGTCGATTTTTCCATATCCCTCGCAAGAGTTCCAAGCTCGTCCTGTGCGTCGTAATTGACATTCACATCGAGCTGTCCCTTTGACATCATCTCCGCGACCTTCGCAACCTCGTTCACCGGCGTCACGACGCTGTGAGTGAGCTGCTTCTGCGCATTTCTCATGAATACGATAAGGAGGAAGAGGAATACGACCGAAAGTCCTATCATTACAAAGAATATGATCCTGATGATAAGTGACATCCTGGTCATCTCGGTTGTGACATTCACCGTCATCTGGCGGGCATTCTGAACCGCGTCGGCAACTGCCGGACGAACCTCTTCATGCATCTTTGCATAGAGCTCGTCAAAATTGTCAAGCTGTCCGTCGGCAAGCTCCTTGCCCTCACTGAACATCTGAACAAGCTCGCTTCCCAGACGATCAAGGTTCTGGACATCCTGGTCGAGAGCCTTTACAAGCGGCGTCTCACCGCGGTATTTCTTCAGGTTCGCGACATCATCCTTCAGATTTTCGATCATCGTGACATCGAATTCCTCGATCTCTTCCTGACGCGTCGCAGCATCCTTTGTAGCGACAGCCATCCATGCCGATTTTCCGAAGTTCTGATTGTGGATACGAAGAAGTCCCTGATAAGTGTTCTGCTGATAATAGTTGTTGGTCATGCTGTTCAGACCGATGAAGGTGACGATCGTTGTCGCAAGAAGCAACGCGATCACAATGAAAAGATAAGTGTAGATGCGCTTGAAGGTATGTCCGAATTTCTTTTCGACCTTCATGTTCTTCATCTGCTCGTTGTCGAGCATTACTAATGATTTGATGCCCATAGTCACTGTCCTCCGTTTTCTAATGGAAGGTTAAGGATTACAAAAAGCACTATGCAAATTAGTATAGCGTTTTTGAGGGCAAATAGCAATTGTACTAGATTGTTTTTCCGTACTTTTTTACTTGATGCTTTTTCTTGCAGACGAGGGAAAACAGGATTATTCTATAGGGTGTTTTGCAAAACTTGAGAACGAACAGGAGAATAACGAAATGACAATTTCAGGTCCTCTTCTTGTGGTCACGATCATCACGATAGCCATCGGTGTACTCAACTGCTTCTTCGGCTACTGGTGGTTTCGGGTAGGTCTTGTGATCTGCGGTCTTTTGATAGGCGCGGTCATTGGCGCCCTCGTCGCGCTGTTTTTCGCTCCGAAGCTCATTATTGTTCTGATGCTGGTATTTGGGATAGGACTTGCGCTGCTCTTCGGGTTCCTGAAAAAGGTAGGTCTTTTTGTCCTCTGCTTCTTCACGGGATCCGGGATAGTTGCGATCCCCGTCTTCTCGACCTACCTTATGGAGCCTCTTGCAAGGGCTGCAACCACGGCTCTTTCAGGCGGTTCAGACCTCTTCCCTTCGCTGAACCTGACCTCGCCCCTTATTATCTCGATCCTCATAGGACTTGCGGTGGCGATCATAGCAGTGATCTTTGAAAAGCCCGTGGTCATCATTATCTCTGCCATCCACGGAGGTGTGCTCATCGCCGGGGCTGTGGCAGGCATTTTCAATTTCAATGATATGACAAAGACGATCTTTACGATCGTCCTTGCAGTGGTCGGAGTCCTGGTTCAGAGCGGGATCTTCGGGGTTCTTAAGAAAAGGCACTGAAGAAAACCCGACTCAAAGCTTTTCCCTTATCTCTCTTTCCGCGGCGTCAATGATGCCGCGGAAATTTTCTGCCGATATGACTGTCGCGCCCTGCGAAAGGACTATCATGCGCTCCACCCTGTCGCTTGTCGCGACACGGACTGATGAATCCCTTTTCCTTTTGATCGCGGTCTTTTCTATGTACTGGTCCGCGGTCTCAGCGGTCGCGGTAAAGACTATATGGATATTGTTGTAGCTGTAGGTTTCTGTCCCGTGGTCTTCAAGAAGATAGGCGTCATAGACCACGATGGTCTCGCAGCCTGTATAAGCTGAATAATTCGAAAGTATATCATTGAGCCTTCCTCTTGATGCGTCTATGCTTACCGAGGCAAGATCCTTTAATTCATCCCATGAAAATATCACATTATAGCCATCAACCAGGAGGAGATCACTCTTCTCGAGGATCGGAAGATCAACCTTTTCCTTTCCTTCATAAGGCCGCTTTCTCTCGTCAAGCGCCCGCTTTATTGCAAGCTCGTTTTCCCGCTTTCTCTTTTTTTCAATGTCGCGGTCCCGCCCGCGGGGCTTCTCCTTCTGATTTGCGCTTTTTAAAAGCCCGTTCATTATAGAGTTTATGTCGCGGCTTTCACCCGTATTTTTTCCTGATGAGCCTGAAGCGAAGGACGTTTGACTTTGCTGCTTCACCGGATATACATAAGGAAGATGCATATGACATTCCACTTCATCCCACGGCACATAGACACCCGCGCCGTGCGAGCAGAAGATCGATCCGGCCGGATTCATGAGATCCCGCTCCGGGTCATACGAAAAACTTTCTATCACTTCTTCTCTCTCTTCAATCTCACCGAAACCGAAGGGCGTAATCTCAAGACTTCCCTCCCCTCTTGTAAAAGAGGAAAAATCCTTTTGATAATCATGAAGCTCTGAAGCGGGAAGAGTTCCATGTATGAAAACGCTGCCCGGATCATCTGATTGCACCGGAGGCTCCGAAACTCCCCTCATATTGCTGATATCGGTAAGTACCCTTCCTGCAAGGTCCTGCGGAACTCTCATCGAAAACGAAAGCAGCGGTTCAAGCAGTATATTTTCAGCCCTCATCAGGCCGTGTCGAAGAGCCCTTATCGCAGCCTCCCTGAAATCTCCGGGCTCTGTATGCTTCACATGACTCTTCCCGGAAACGAGGGTTATCTTTACATCCGTAAGTCGAGAGCCTGTAAGTACTCCGCGCAGGCCTTTTGTCCTTTCAAGAAGGAAAAGGGTATCCAGAACCTGCCTCTGATAAGTCTTTTCAAGGACATCGAAAGGGCAAGCCGAATCTATCAAAACGCCGCTGCCCCGCTCGCCTTCAGATATCAATAGATGCACCTCGGCATAATGCCGCAGGGGTTCATAATGCCCGACTCCTTCTATCCTTCCCCTGATAGTCTCCGCATATACAGGCCTTTCGCTCAAAAGATCGACCTTCATATTGAAGCGGTCGAGAAAATTTGATCTTATTATCTCTTCCTGAAGCGCTCCCGATATTGAAAGATGATAATCCCCTCTTTCCCTGTCAGCTTCTATCTCAAGATACGGCTCCTCTTCCGAAAGAACGGAAAGCGCGTTCTCAAAGTCATTTTTGTCAACAGAAGGATCCGGGACCAGCCTCATTCGCATCATCGCTGTATAAAGAGGCCTGATATCTTTGTTTATTGCTCCAAGCCCCTGACCGGCATAGGTTTTTTCAAGTCCGCAGACAGATACGATATCACCCGGAAAAGCTTCGGAAGCATTCTCATATTTTTCTCCCGAATAGAGCCTTATTTCCGTTACCTTTTCAGGCAACTCATCATCTCCTGTGATCACAGTATCCCTGACTTTCAGGACTCCGCTCATTATCTTCATAAAGGTGAGGCGGCGGTCGTTTTTCTCAATTGAAAAGACACGGGCTGAAAAAGGATCAGACTTCTTCTCTTCATTGCAAAGAGGTGAAGTGAGCGAGACAAGGCCTTCACAAAGCTCGTCTATCCCCTCATTCCTGAGTGCTGAGCCAAAGTACACGGGATTCAGCTTCCCCGAAAGAAAAAGCTTTTCCACGCTGCCGACGGGAAGGTTTCCATTTTCAAGATAGCTTCCAAGAAGTTCCTCATCAAGGAGGGCAAGTTCCTCGGCAGTCTCATTATCATTAAGGCGTGAAGCCTCTATGCACTGATCTCCAAGCCTTTGTCTGATGTCGGAAAAAAGTCTTTCCCTGTCAAATGAAATGAGATCAGTCTTGTTCACAAAGATAATAATGGGAACCTGATATCGCAAAAGCATCTTCATCAGAAATTCAGTATGGGAGTTGACGCCGCTTGAAGCGGATATGATGAGGATCGCAGCGTCAAGGACTGACATTACGCTTTCAGCTTCTCCGGTGAGGTCCGAGTGCCCGGGGGTATCAAGAAGTGTGAAGGGATGATCAAAAAGCGTAAGCCTTGCCTGCTTTGAAAAGACAGTAATGCCGCGCTCGCGCTCTATTTCATTATTGTCAAGAAAACTGGTGCCCTTGTCGACTCTGCCGGCCTGCCGGACGGTGCCGCCCCTGAAAAGAAGCTGTTCCGAAAGAGTGGTTTTTCCCGCATCCACATGGGCAACTATTCCAAAGACAGTGTTTCTCATAAAGCCACCCTACATATGCAGTCTTTTTTTCATCTCACTGAAAAGAGTTATTCCCCTGAAGACAAGGATCCCTGCAAGAGTCACGATACCTGCCAGAAAGCTTATCTGCCAGATCAGAATATGGGTGTCCTTCAGGATCAATACGACGACGATCCATGAAAAGACGATGGCAGCAAGATTTACCGTAAAGCATACGACCACATTTGTGTCCCTGCCTCCGAGTGCCGCGATGAAATTCAAAATGATAAGCGGTATGAGCGGGCTTGGGATGATCGGGATAACCTCCGGATACCATAAGGAGCTGAGCCCCAAAGCCAGCATTCCTGCGACTGCGCAGCGGAATATTATCCCCGGAATATATTCATGGGATCTCCAGATGCTCGTAAATGTGACCTCTCCAATGATAAGCCAAAGGAGCACGAGGAAGGTCTTCCCGAAAAAGGTCCTGTAATCCAGAAGGAGGGTGAAAAGAATTATCGAAAGAAAGGCTATCCAGAACAGGATATGTTCGACCTTGTAAAATATAAAGTACTTCCTCTCTTTTTTTACAAAGGGGAAGAACCTTACCTTCTCATCATTAAAGCCTGAAAGCTTGTTTCCGCAGAGAGGACATTTTTTTGCGCCGTTCCCGACTGAGATCTTGCATTTTTCACATTTTCTCATCAGCGGATCACCCCCGTAGCATAGACTGTTACAGGAACGCCGTCATGCGAAAAGGTCCTGACAAAATCCCTGATCACGTCAGTCTGTGTATAAGGATTCGTGATCCCTATCACAAAATTGTCCCCAAAAGAATTTACGCAAAAGAACAGATTGTGGGAACTGCAGTACATGCTGTAATAATCAACAAAGCCTTCCATCTCTTTCGGGAGCGATACCCTGCCAAGGTTTGAAAGCACAGCTGAAGCGCCGGAATTCGTAAGGAAGGAGAAAAAGCGAAGGGCACCCTGCTTCAAAAAGAGGGGCACTGCGCGGATGACGCCATTTTTCTGAAAAGCCTGAATCTGCGCTATCTGGGCAGATATCTTTTCCGGCGTGAGATTTTCCTTCATCGAAAGATCATATTCCTTCGCGACCTCCGAAAGGCTCTCATCTCCCGTAGGCACGCGGGAATATTTGATATCGCTGAAGAAATTCCTGATGGATTCCGAGGGATAAAAGCTCCGGAGATTTACCGGCATCTCAATGCTGACAGGCATCTTTTTCACGGCAAGGGGCATATTATTAATGAGAGCCATCACAAGAGCTGAACCAATAAGGCTCGTGACCGTAACACCCAGAGCCTTCGCACGGGAGAGTATCTCCTTTGACGGCATATGAACTTCGATGAACTGGAGCTGGTCAAAGGGCAGCTTCGGCGAGAACTCGCGGAAGGCAGACTTTATATCTATCTTGTTTTTCCCGGCCTGCGCTTCGATATTATCAAAGCTGTTTTCGGAAAGCTTTCCCTTTAAGGGACCTGCACCGTAGTCGAGCGTCGAAAGCTCAGCCGGATGCACCCTTTTTAGATAATTAAACAGCAGGAGATTTACAAAATCGATGGCTCCGAAGCCGTCGCCAAGGACATGGAGCATATCAAAATTGATCCGCTTTTCATGATAGCTTATGAGATAATGAAGTCCGGTCTCATTATATCTTTCATACAGTTTCGGGCAGACGCGCCTTCTCTCCTCCTCGACAACAGGTTTTAAAGACACCTCTTCCATATAATGCCAGAAAAGCCCCCTGTGGATCTTCACATTGATCTGCGGACGAAGGCGGGCTGTCTCCTCGGCAGCCTCCTGAAGAACATCTTTATTTATATACTCTTTCAAGGTGACGCTCACCCGAAGAGAACGCGTATCTCTCTTTACCATAGTCGCGAGAAAGACATTCGCGACATTATCCACCTGATACCAGTCGCCTTTCATTGCTTTTGTTTCAACAACTCCTCCGCTTTTTCACTTCATCATTATTTTTTTGCGGTGTCAGGGACACGGATCAAAAGTTTTCTCTTGAGGACGGATAACCTTGCGTCAGCGCACTCTCCCCCAAATTCGCCGTCGAGAGAAAAATTGACGGCAGGCTCGCAGTGCATGATTATCTCTGATGCCTGGAAATGCTCCATATATTCGTTGTTGAGATCTCCTGCAAGAAGCTTGCTTATGACCGTATTCACATCAAAGGGACCTTTCGGCATCCTGATCAAGGTCACCTCAAAAAGCCCGTCCTGCATGTCGACATTGTTGCCGAGAACTCCGGAAAAACCGCCGACAGACTTTGTATTCGTGATCATCCCGAGGGCATAGTCGCCTTCATATTCGCTTCCGTCGCAAGTCGCCTTTATATGATAAGGCTTGATCTTGCTGAACTGCAGAAGCTCCGGAACGACTCTCATCATGTAGGCCGCGTGGCCGAAGATATTTTTCATGTTCTGGGGCGTGTCATAGGAAATGTGGGTGAAATTCCCAAAGGCCGAAACATAGACAAAGTAGTTTGAATCATTAAACATTCCTATGTCGTAGCTTTCGGTCTTTCCGTCAATAATGACCTTTGCGGCTTCGGAAAGCTCGGACGGCATCCCGTGGCTTGCCGCGAAATCATTGGTAGAGCCGGCAGGCATATAGCCGATCGTAATTTCGGCTCCATCCTCCCTTTGCATGATCCCCTTCACCACTTCATCAAGAGTACCGTCTCCTCCCGCCACCGCGATGAGGCCATACCGCTTCGTATCAAGTTCTCTTGCAGCCCTCTCGGCGTCGCCCTTTTCAAGGGTCGGGCGCACGGTGACCTGATAGCCGCCCCGCGCAAAGACTTCAAGTATCTCCGTAAGTGAAACCTTCACCTTTCCCTTGCCCGCGATGGGATTGAATACAAAAAATATTTCCTTTTTTTCGTCCATGTTTACGTCCTCTCAAAAATGATGTCAGATACTGTTATCGAAACACTCCGTGCCGCGAAAAAACCAATATATATGAAGTCCGGATCTATTGCGGTGAGTTTGAAATCATAGCCCGTTGAAACGGGGCTGTAGCCTTCGATCGCTGCCCTGTAGCCGTCTGTTGTCGATTCAATGCAAAAGGAAAGCTCATCTCCTTCGTGCGGTGCTTTCCTTAACTCTCCTCCCTCAAATACAAGGCGTCCGCTCCTTCTCGCAAAGGTATTTGCGCCTTTTGGGTGCGAGGGATTGAAGATGATGCCCGCTGAAACATAATCACCCAATAGTTCGCCGCTTGCTTCGTTGATATAAATATCATCCCGCACCATCAAGCCGAAGGCGGCCGAATCTGCCGGTCCTTTCGCGGTATTATAGGAATCAAGCCTGACCTTCGCTTTAAGACAAAAGGCCTGATCTGCCGGAAGCCTCAGAAAATACATTGCTATCCCGTCACTTTTTTCAGTGACCTTTCCGTTTATCCTGTCAAGGCCGGATCCGATATGGATTTTTCCATCCCCGCCCGAGAAGGAAAAAGATTTTGTATTTCTGCAATCCCCGTCATTTATATCTCCAAAAACGGTAGCATACCATCTGTTTTTGTTTTGATCCAAAAAGGACGGCCAGAAATCGGAAAGCTCCTTCGGGCTTTCATACACAGGCTCCCTGTAATCAAGGTTTACAGACCTTTTCACCCAATACGCGGCTTTTGAAAGCGGGTCATCATATTCCTTTTTCAAAAATAATGAAAGCGGGATGCCGGCTTTTTTTATATCCTCCGCGATAAGATAAGCGTTCACCACTGCGCCGAAAAGGTTTGTATGTGTATCATCGCAGGATATCTCTCTTTTCCCGGTTCGCGCATGCATGAAAAGTGTATCATTTTCCTTTTCATCGTCCGTATCCACTTTGAGGGAAAGGACGCGTGTCTCTCTTGTGAGGTCGCATACCAAAACTGAAAGCGAAAGCTCCCTTTCAAGGTCTTTTGAAAGCCTTCTGATAGCTTCTGCGTAGTCCCCGTCATTTGTGACATGCACTTTTTCTCCGATATAGGAATGCGTCTCATCACGCCTTACTATCGGTGTAACAAGGACTATGCCAAGACCCTTGTCGGAAGCGGGTTTGATATACCCCTCAAAGAGGCTGTGCGAAAAAGAGCCTTCTTTTCTGAAATCTCCAACAGGATCTGTAAAGGTTACTTCGCCTCTTTTCTCATCATTGTGCCCGAAGCCTATGATGAGATAGTCGCCCTCGCTGATCCCGTTCAGAAAAGTCTCATAGTTTTTGTGGGAGCGAAAGCTCTTTGAGCTCGTGCCGGATACCGCAAGATTTTCTATCCTTATGTTCTCATCAAAAAAATATTTAAGCCCCTCTCCCCATCCGGTTCTCGGCATATAATAATTGTCTGAAAAAGCGCTCACGGTGCTGTCACCGACGAGAAAGAGCGTGGGCTTTTTTGGCATTGTCTTTCGTCCCTCTCACTTCGTAATGAAAAGGCGGCCCCGTTTTCATGGGACCGCCCCGCTATCATTTATTCCTGATTCAGAAGAACCTTTCAACAAGTTCTCTTGAATATTCGCAGGTCTCGTCCATATCGCCGAAGGACATCACCTCTCCTGCGTAATAGGTATCATTCTCGCCCTGCATTCCCTCGACCTTCTCATACCAGCCCGATGCATAGGTCTTTGAATCGACATGAGGGAAATAATACCAGTCTCTCTCGTAATGCACAGTTTCCGCGGGATTCTTCATTGTCTTCAGATCCTCGAGGACCGTGTTTTTGCAATCATCGTAAGGAATCTCGGGATCACCCGTGTGATTTCTCAGAGCGTAAGTTGTGATCATCTGGGAATCGTCATCCCTCCATCTCCTGTAATAAACCATGAGATGTCCATAGCGCGCGGGATCCATGTTGTCGAATATATAATAAGATATCTCGGGATGATCCTCGGGCTTCGTCGTAAATGCAAGCACATCATAGCGCTCATAGTCTATCTTTGAGAAAAGCTCCTTTTCCTTCTCTGTTGCGTCAAAATAATCAGGCAAAAACTGAAGAGGCGCTGTCACGATGATCTTGTCATATTTTTCGACCTTGCCGTTTACGGTGACATTGACCTTACCGCCCTTCCTCTCAACCTTTGTGATGTCGGAATTCAGGCGTGCGGGATTTTTCAGCTTTGCGTTCAAAGCCTCATATATGGACTGCGTCCCGTCCTTCCAGGTCCAGAGATTTACGTTCACGAAATTCATCGTGGTCTGGAAATCAAGGTATTTCAGAACATAAGCTGCGGGGATCTCATCAAAGTATCCGTAACCGAAGGCCGTGAACGGTCCGATCCATATATCCTGAACAAGCTCCACTCCGTTGATCTTGCAGAATTCATTGAAGGGAAGCGCGAGATCCTTCAGATTCTCGTTTGTCCCGCTCACCTTCTCCCTCTCGGGTGTGACTGCATAGCCGTCATAACGGCCCTCGGAAACTCCGCGGTGTCCGTTCACATCATAGCCCTTGTACTTTGTCTCAAGGATCTCCGCGAACTTCTTCATCTGATTTCTCATCTTGAGAAGATGCGGAACCTTCAGAGGATTCTTCTTCGGATCAAAGGGATCGATGACCTTTCCCGATGCGTCCTTGTAGTTTCGATTGAGCTTCGGACCGTCATGAGTGATGCCGCAGAATTCCTCGATGTCATGGACTGCGTAATAGGAAGGCACGCCCATGATAGCCCCCATCTCATAGCGTCTTCCCTCGTACTCGGGACTGTGGCACTTTCCGCCTACATGGTCCTCCTTCTCAAGGATGGTATAATTCTCATAGCCCTTCTGCTCGAGATACATACCCGCGGAAAGCCCTGCAGGGCCGCCGCCAATGATGCAGATCTTTGCGTCTTTGCTGATACTTGACATTTTCCCCTCCGTTCGTTTTGAAAAACAAGAATTGATACATTATCTGTAATAAGGTTCTTTCAATCTCTTTATGAATTCATTTTCGGGAAGCGGCCTGTCGTAGAAATAACCCTGAACAAACCTGCAGCCCATGCTCTTCAAGAGCGCTATATGCTCTAAGGATTCGGCTCCCTCGGCGATACAGGACATCGAAAGCTCCTTTGCCATCTTTATCACGTGCCGTACCATCACGAGGTTCCGGTCCTCGGTCTCATCATTGTAAAGGAAGAAGCTCCTGTCGATCTTCATCTCGGAAAAGTGGATATCCCTGATCGTCGTCATTGAAGAATAACCCGTACCGAAATCATCAACGGATACCTTGATGCCGTCTGAAAGAAGCTCGCCGACAAATTCCTTCAGCTTCTCGAATTCCTCATCCTCTTTGGTCTCCGTGACCTCGATCGAAACGAGATCATGAGGGATATGATAATCATCTATTACATGAATGATCGAAGGCACGATGTCGGGAGTCTTCAGGTTCATCCTTGAGAAATTGGTCGAGATCGGAACCACGGAGATCCCTGCGTCGATCCAGGAACGAAGATTCCTGCATACCCTCTCAAGCATGTACATGTCAAGCTTGCAGATCCTCCTGCTCCTCTCAAGAACTGAGATGAACGCTCCCGGAGGAAGCACCCCGTCAGGACGGACCCAGCGGCAGAGCGCCTCTGCGCCTGTGAGCTTATTGTTTTCAATATCCACCTTGGGCTGGTAATAGGCCTCGAACTCACCGTTCTTCAAAGCCTCGGGAAAGACATTCTCCACCCTCTTGATATTCATGATGATGGAGGATATTTCTTTATTGAAATAAAGATAAGACGTGTGGCGCGCGAACTTCGCGATGTTCATGGTGTCGTGGGCATTGTCCATGGCATCATCCACTGTGGTCCTTTCATCGCATTCATAGATGCCTGCCACGGCGGAAACAAGTACGGATTCGTTTTCGGTTCCGGGAACAGTGATCTTTGTTCCCTTTATCATCCGAAGGAACTGGTCCATCTTGTCCCTTTTGATGACTATGCAGAAATTGTCGCCCCCCATTCGAAAGAGGGTCTCCTGCCCCGAGAGAAAGAACTCGATCCCACCGACGAAGTCCTTCATCACCGCGGTTCCCGCGTCACGTCCGGCGATCGCGTTGATGCCTGCCATATTCCTGATGTTGAAGAAACAGACGTTGTAATCCCTGACCTCCTTTGTAGCAACGAGACGGCCCAGAACCTTTGTACCGTAGCGGACATTGTTCATCTGAAGCTGCATATCGTGGGTCATGAGAAAATCAATCCGCCCCATGGCTTCAATGAGCCTGTGGCGAAGCTCCTCCGGGGAAAGCCCCATGATCTCGTCCAACTTGAGATTCATTTCATCATTATTCATAAAAGCTCCGAAAGAATGGACAAAAAAAACAAAACACTTAGGACAGTATAATATGTTTTCGCGGAAAACTCAATTGCGATTAAGAATGGGAAAATGGTCCGGCGCGGACAAGGGGACGTTTTCCTTGTCCGGATTCTGCGAACCCGGACAAGGAAAACGTCCCTTTGTCCGCGTCCCCTTGTCCGCGCCAGGGTTACACTATCTGATTCAGCCAGACGTTGCTCTTGACCATGAAATAGCCGATGGCATTTTTGATGAGCTCTGTGAAGGAGACTATGAAATATGCCCAAACGATGGGTATTCCGGTGAACCGGAGTAGTATTGTGGCTGTCGTCACCATCACGCCCCAGGTAAAGACGCTGTCGAAAAGGAAGGTGACGAAGGTCTTTCCGCCGGAGCGGAGGGTGAAATAGGAACTGTGGCTGAAGGCGCAGAAGGGCATGGCAAGCGCCTGGATCACGATGAATGACACGGCAAGGTTCCTGATCTCCTCCGATGTATTATAGACGCCCGGGAAAAAGCGCCCGACAAGGAGCATGAGCCCCGCCATGATGACACAGGCAAAGACCGAAAAGAATATCATCTTGTTGTCGGCGTCCTTTGCCTTGTCGAGCTGTCCGGCTCCGAGGTACTGCCCTACCACGATGGAGATGCAGGCGCCAAGCTGGATGAAGACTATATTGAAAAGATTGCCTATGGTATTTGCGATATTGATGGCTGCGACCACATCGATCCCTCGAAGGGAATAGACCTGATTCAGGGTCGTCATCCCTGCTGCCCAGAGGATCTCGTTTATGAGAAGGGGAGCGCCCTTTATCATTATCTTTTTGAAAAGATCTCCCGGGATCAGAAGACTCTTGTAAGCACCGCGCAGGAAGCGGTTCACCTTCTGATGTGTATGAGCCCAGACCACGACCACGGCGGTCTCTACAAATCTTGAGATCACGGTCGCGATGGCTGCGCCCTGTACCCCGAGTGCGGGAAAGGGTCCGATGCCAAAGATCAAAAGCCAGTCAAGGAGCGCATTTACGCCCACGCCAAAAAGACCTGCCAGCATCGGAATGAAGGTCTGGCCGGTCTCCTTGATCGCCGTGGAATAGGCCTGGGTAACGGCGAATGGCGGAAGGCTTATCAGAATGATCGAAAGATAAGAAAGAGCAAAGCCCCGCGTAAGTTCAAGCGCATCTGCGTTTCCCGTGTCATTAAGATAAAGCGAGATCAGATTGTTCCCGAAGAAAACGAAGATCAGGATCGCTATCACTGTGATCACAAGGATCACCCAAAGCCGCATCCTGAAGGTGTGCATATGCCCCTTGTGGTCGCCCTTTCCGAAGAACTGTGCGCCATAGATCCCGGGTCCGGCCACTGCTCCAAAGACAGCGAGGAAGAAGACGAAGACGAGCTGGTTTATGATGGCAACGCCCGTCATCTGCTCCGTTCCGAGCTGCCCCACCATTATATTGTCAAGCAAGCTCACGAAATTCGTGATGGCGCTCTGCAGTATCATCGGTACCGCGAGCAGTATGTATCTCTTGTAGAACTGCCTGTCGCCTATATATTTCGTTTTGAATTTTTCAAGCATTATTAAAGATTTGTTACTCCTGTGACATCTTCAGATACTTCTCATAACGGGCGCGGGAGTCCTCGCTTCCGATCTTGAAAAGGTCGACGGCATTGTCAGGGAAGGTGCGGCGGAGAGCGGAATATCTCGTCTCCCCGTCAAGGAATTCCTCATAATCGACCGAAGGCTCCTTTGAGTCAAGTGTCATGGGGTGCTCCTTCCTCGGGTCATATCTGTAGAGGAACCAGTAGCCGGCATCGACCGCTTTCTTCATCTCAGCCTGCGTCGTTCCCATACCTGTCCTGATACCGTGGGCCGAGCAGGGTGCGTAAGCCACTATCACGGAGGTCCCGTCGTAGGTCTCAGCCTCCTTTATAGCCCGGACCAGCTGGTTTTGGTCTGCGCCCATTGCGACAGAAGCGACATATACATTGCCGTAGCTCATGAGCATTGCGCCTATGTCCTTCTTCCTGGTCTTTTTTCCGGAGCTTGCGAACTGCGCCACAGCGCCCACCGGAGTAGCCTTTGAGCTCTGTCCGCCGGTATTTGAATAGACCTCGGTATCAATGATCAGGATGTTGAGATTGAGCCCGAGCGATATCACATGGTCGAGACCGCCGAAGCCTATATCATAAGCCCAGCCGTCACCGCCGTACATCCAGAAGGTCTTCTTCGCGAGCTGGTCCTTGTATTTGAGGATCTCGTCGATTTCTTTTTTCAGGGGGCTGTTGTGCTCATTCTTTTCATTCTCAAGGGCTTCTATAAGCGCGTCCGATGCAGCGCGGGACCTTTCAAAATCATCATTGCTCGAAAGCCATTCCTCAGCTGTCTCCCTCAGCCTGTAGCTGACCGAACGGCTGTCAAGAAGGTTCTCAACCCTTGTCTTTTCGGCCTTCCTCTGCTGGGTAACGGAGAGGAAGGTACCGAGGGCAAGCTCGGCATTATTTTCAAAAAGAGAATTCGTCCACGCGGGACCAAAGCCCCTCTTGTTCACTGTATAAGGAATGCCCGGCATGGGCGCGCCCCACGCCTGTGAGCAGCCGGTTCCGTTCGCCCAATAGACGCGGTCTCCGAAGAGCTGTGTCATGAGCTTTGCGTAAGGCGTCTCCCCGCAGCCCGCACAAGCCGCGGAAAATTCAACAAGCGGCTGCCTAAACTGCGAGCCCTTCACTGTCCAACGGTCAAAGATCTCCTTCTTGTCGCTTAAAGATAATGCATAGTTCCAGGTATCCTTCTCCTTCTCACCAAAGTGCGCGGGAACCATATGAAGCGCTTTCCCGTCAGGCACGGGGCACTCGTTTACGCAGGAGCCGCAGGAGGTACAGTCATAGGACGAGATCTGCATTGAAAATGAAAGGTTGCTTCCCTCTGCCTGCTTTCCTTTAAGCGGTGCTGTATAGAAGCCTTCCGGCGCATTATCCTTTTCTTTTTCGGAAAGAAGGAAGGGACGTATCGCGGCATGGGGACATACGAAGGAGCAGCGGTTGCACTGTATACATGCTTCGGCATTCCACTCGGGAACCGAAACCGCGATCGCTCTCTTCTCATAGGCAGTAAGACCAAGCTCTATGGTCCCGTCCTCATAGCCCTTGAAGGCGGATACGGGAAGGTCGTCACCGTGCTGGCGGTTGATGGGATAAAGGATATTCTTTACAGCGTCGGGAAGATCCTTCTCCCGCTCCATCCTGTCCGAAAGGTCATTATCGACGAGGTCTGCCCAATCTAAGGGAACCTTGATCTCATTAACGCCCTTAGCGCCCTCATCTATCGCCGCCACATTCTTTGCGACAACCTCATCGCCCTTGGTGAAATAAGTCTTCCTTGCGGCCTCCTTCATGAGGTCAAGAGCCTTCTCAACCTCCATAAGTCCTGCGACCTTGAAGAACGCTGCCTGAAGGACTGTATTCGTATGGTTTCCGAGACCGAGGCGCTCCGCGATACTGGTCGCATCTATCGTATAGAGCTTGATGTTCTTTTTTGCAAGAAGCTTCTTCACATGGTTTGGAAGCTTTTTTTCAAGCTTCTCAATATCCCAGGATGTATTTAAGAGAAGCGTTCCCTTGTCCTTTATCTCCTCAATTATGTCGTACTGGAGAAGGAAATTCTGGTGATGGCAGGCAAGGAAATCGGCGTGCTTCACATAATAGCTGCCTTCTATCGGCTTCTTTGACATCCGAAGATGTGACTTCGTGATACCGAAGGACTTCTTCGCGTCATATTCAAAATAAGCCTGGGTATACATATTCCCGTGATCGCCCAGTATCTCTATCGTATTGTGGTTTGCTCCGACAGTGCCGTCTCCTCCGAGGCCCCAGAACTTGCAGCTCATGGCGTTGTCGGCAAAGCCTTCGATTTCATGTACCGGAAGGCTCTTGTGAGTAACATCATCCTCTATACCGACGGTGAAGCCCCTTATGGGTTCGCTTGAAGAGAGGTTTTCAAATACCGCGACGATCTGCGCCGGATCTGTATCCTTGGAGCTGAGTCCGTAGCGCCCGCCTATGATATCTGCTTTTCTTCCTGCCCCCGCCATTGCCGCAGTGACATCAAGGAAGAGCGGTTCTCCGATACTTCCCATCTCCTTGCAGCGGTCGAGGACAGCAATCCTTGCTGCAGTCTTTGGAACTGCGGAAAGGAAGGCCTCTGTCTTGAAGGGTCGGTAAAGATGGATCTGGACGAAGCCGTATTTCTTTCCATCCTTTGAATTTGAATTGAGATGATCAACGGTCTCCCTTATAGTCCCGGAAACAGAGCCCATCGCGATCACTACATCCGTAGCATCAGGATCTCCGTAATAGTCAAACAGATGATAATGCCTGCCCGTCACCTCTCCTACCTTTTCCATATAGTCCTCGACTATGTCGGGAAGGGCGTCATAGAAGGGATTGTTTGCCTCTCTGATCTGGAAGTAGACATCCCCGTTCTGCACAGTATTTCTGAGCCTCGGATGCTCGGGATTCAAGGCATGAGCCCTGAATTCATCAAGCGCGTCCTTGTCCATCAGCGCCGTCAGTTTTTTCACATCAGGTCTTTCTATCCTTGTGATCTCATGAGATGTCCTGAAGCCGTCAAAGAAATGCATAAAGGGGATCCTTCCCTTCACTGCGGAAAGATGCGCTACAGCCGCAAGGTCTGCCGCCTCCTGGACAGAGCCCGATGAAAGCAGCGCAAGTCCTGTCTGCCTGCATGCCATCACATCCGAGTGATCCCCGAAGATACTCATGGCATGGGTTCCTACAGTACGGCTCGCAACATGAAGGACTGCGGGAAGGCGCTCTCCTGCTATTCGATAGAGTGTGGGTATCATCAGCATGAGGCCCTGGCTCGAGGTATAGGTGGTTGTGAGCGCACCTGTCTGGAGAGAGCCATGGACCGCGCCGATAGCGCCTGCCTCGGACTGCATCTCGATCAGCCGTACCGGCTGTCCGAACATATTCTCTCTGCCCTTCGCCGCCCATTGATCGGTAAGTGTCGCCATCGGGGATGAAGGCGTTATCGGATATATCGCGGCGATCTCCGTAAAGTCATAAGCGGTATCCGCAGCAGCATGGTTTCCGTCGACAGTTTCAAAATTGCTCATTATTTTTCCCTCTCAATCCACTCTTTTGCTTCTTCTCTCATCTTGTATTTCAATATCTTTCCGGCTGCGTTCATGGGGAAGGAATCTACAAACCTGATATAGCGCGGCACTTTGTGAGCCGCGATGGAGGCTTTGATGAAGGAGCGCATGGCTTCTTCCGACACCTCTCTATCCTTCTTTAAGATAATGCAGGCCATTGCCTCTTCCCCGTATTTCTCATCGGGAACGCCAATCACCTGGACATCCTGAACATCGGGATGGGTATAGATGAATTCCTCTATCTCCTTTGGATAAATGTTCTCGCCGCCGCGGATTATCATATCTTTAAGTCTTCCGGTGATCCTGTAATTTCCGTTCTTATCGCGGCAGGCAAGGTCTCCGGTATGGAGCCACCCGTCAGGATCTATGGCCTTCTTCGTCTCCTCGGGCATCTTGTAATAGCCCTTCATGGTATTATAGCCCTTTGAAAGAAATTCGCCGTTCTGGTCGTCGCCCAATGTCTCTCCCGTTTCGGGATCCACTATCTTGCACTGGACATGGGCGAAGTGATAACCCACAGTCTCGGTCCGAACATCGATGGGATCGTCCCATGAGCTCATGGTGGTTCCCGGAGCTGACTCAGTCTGCCCGTAAACACTCACTATCCCGGTCATATTCATTTCATTTGGATCCGCAGCCCTCTTCATAAGCTCAGGCGGGCAGCCGGCTCCGGCCATTATCCCTGTCCTCATATGAGAAAAATCAGTCGACTTGTAATCAGGATGGTTGAACATCGCAATGAACATCGTGGGCACGCCGTTGAAGCAGGTGATCTTCTCCTGCGTGATGCAGGCGAGTGAGGCCTTCGCTGAAAAATAAGGCATGGGGCAGAGTGTCGCGCCGTGAGTCATCGAGGATGTCATTGAAAGCACCATACCAAAGCAGTGGAACATCGGTACCTGCAGCATCATGCGGTCAGCTGTGGAAAGATCCATCCGGTCTCCTATGCACTTTCCGTTGTTCACGACATTGTAATGCGTGAGCATCACGCCCTTGGGGAAGCCCGTGGTGCCTGAGGTATACTGCATATTGCAGACATCGTCCACCTGCACCTTTGCGGCAAGCCTCTTTACTTCTTCAAGCGGTACCGAATCTCCCCGGTCAAAGGCCTCATCAAAGGTAAGACAGCCCTGCATCCTGAAGCCAACCGTGATGACGTTCCGAAGGAAGGGAAGCCTCTTTGAATGGAGGGGCTCGCCGGGCTTTGTATTTGAAAGCTCGGGGCAGAGCGTTTCTATTATCTCTTTGTAATTCGTATCCTTCGTGCCCTCGATCATCACAAGTGTATGCGTGTCCGACTGGCGGAGGAGGTACTCGAGCTCGTGGACCTTGTAGGCAGTATTTACGGTCACAAGCACAGCCCCTATCCTCGTCGCCGCCCAAAAGGTAAGGAACCACGCGGGCACGTTTGTCGCCCAGATCGCGACCTTCGCCCCGGGCCTCACGCCGAGCGAGATGAAGGAAGCCGCGAGCTTGTCCACATCATCCCTGAATTCCTCATAGGTCCTCGTATATTCAAGGGTCGTATATTTGAAGGCGTACTGATCCGGAAATTCCTCAGCCATGCGGTCGAGGAGCTGCGGAAATGTAAGATTGATGAGCTCATCCTTTTTCCAGACATACTGCCCGCTGCCGTCGTGATTGAAGTAGCGCATCTTGCGCATTCCCTTTGAATCGCTGTAGCGCTCCATATAATTCACAAAATACGGAAAGATAATGTCGGGATCCTGAAGGTCCTCCATCCAGCAGGGCTTCCATTCAAGCGAGATGAAAGAAGCGTAGTCTATCGATGAAAGAGCGCGCATGACGTCATCGAGCGGCATATTGCCTTCGCCTACGAGGTTGTAGACCTCTGTGTCGTCGGAATCCCTCACATGGACATGGCGGACATAGGCACCGAGGTTCTTTATCGTGTCGGCTGGAGATTCATTGAAGTCCCGGTACGGATGATGCACATCCCAAAGCGCCGCGAGACAGTCATTTGAGAAGCTGTCAAGAAGGTCGCGAAGCCTCGCCGTGTCGGCATAGATGCCGTTTGTCCTGATAAGGAAAACCACATTCTTTTCTTCAAAAACCGGAAGGACTTTTTTGATATTTTCCCTTACAGCCTCTTCATCATCATGCATCGCAGCGGCGGAGACAAAGGGTACGTCAAGGCTGTCCGCGATATCAAGAAGCGCCATAAGCCCTTCAATATCAAAGTCTTTTTTTGAAAGATCGATATAGCTGTCTATCGCAGGTATTGAAAGATGATGCTCCCTGAGATACCTTCCGGTAGCCTGGGTATTGTATTTGTGAAAGGGAGCGCCTTTTTTTGTAAAGTTGGGAGTCCTGTTGACGTTGTAGATCTCGATCCCATCCATCTTGTTTTCTTCTGCGAGGCGGATGAGCTCGTCGAAGGAATAATCTCCCCAGCCCCTGGTTGAAAAAGAAAGCTTCATTCTGCAGCGCCTCCTTCCTCTTCATATACGATCTTGTTCAAAGCATTGATATAAGCCCGGATACCCGAGCCTATCACATCGGTTGAAATTCCTCTTCCGGAATATATCTTTCCGTCGGACAGGAGCTTCACTATGGTCTCGCCCATGGCTTCATGTCCTTCGGCAATTGACTGGATCTCGAAATCATAGAGCTCGAAATGCCGTCCCGCGATGGCTTCAATCGCCTTGAAGGAAGCGTCTATGGGACCGTCCCCGAGGCAGATGCTGTCAAGCACCGTTCCTTTTTTGTCAAGGGTCATATGGCTTGATGCCTTGATCAGATTCCCGCTGTTTATGACATAGCTTACGAGAGTATAGGTCGGCGGAACCTGAAGCGCCGCCGAAGCCACTATCGCGTCAAGCTCGCGGATCGTGATCACATCCTTGCTCTTTGCGATCTCCGTAAAGGCCTTGAAGACCATGTCCTTGTCCTCCTCGGAAAGGTCGTAGCCAAGTCTCTCCACCGCCTTCATCACGGATGCCATGTCTTCATTTGCGGAAAGCTCCATCGAATCACTATCAGCTTCTTCCGAGCCGACCGATAACTTGCTCCCGCCGCTGCCTTCGGCTATCCATTTTATCTGCTCTATTATCCTCTTGAGCGAGGTGGTCTCAACAGAGGTGTGAAGCTGCAAAAGATCACTCTTTTCGGAAAGGATGTCCGTAATAGATGAAAGGGAGACCGTGTTAAGCGCGTACGCCGCAGCCTTCAGTATATCAGCTCCCGCCTCCATGGCCTTAAGCGCGCAGGAGGACGCAAGGTGAAGGGTGTTGTCGCAGGCGATGCCGAGACGGACTTTTGAAAGCTCAGGCACCTCTTTTTTGAGTGTTTCGATAAATTCGAAAAACTCGTCGGGAAGCATATTTCCGGCTCTGTCATATATCGTGATGATGCCGGCACCGGAATCGACGGCTGTCTTTATTGCTTCATAAAGAAATGTTCTTTCGGCCCTGGTGGCGTCCTCGGCTACAAACTCGACATCCTCAGTAAGTTCCCTTGCCTTTGATACGACAGCCTTTACAGTCTCAAGCATCTTCGGCTGTTTCTGATGATAAACATATTCCATCCTTGCAGGTGACAGGCCTGCAACCACCTGAAGTCTCGGATGCTTTGCCTCCTTCATGGCGGCATAGGTAGTTTCAACGCTTTCCTCCGAAAGACTCACCGGAACCGCAAGAATACTGTTTTTCAGGGAGGAGGCTATTGACTTGATCCGGAGGCTGTCGGGCTTTAGGTCCTCTATGCCTGTAGCCTCAACAACTGTCACCCCAAGACGATCCAGAAGCTTTGCTATCTCTATCCTCTGCCTGAAGGTATGAGGCTGCTTCTTTAAGACAACAAGCTCCTTCAGCGTCACATCACAGATCTCGATCTCTCGCATTTTTTGTCCTCCTTTAACGTAAAAAAAACTGCGCCTCTTTTTAAGAGACGCAGGGCGATCACCATTTCTGCGCGGTACCACTCTTATTCGCGCTCATTACTTTTCATAAGCGCGCACTCATTTCCCCGATAACGGAGGGATCCCGTCTGCTTCTAATGAGGGATGATAATGATCCCCGTTCTTGCAGAGGCTCCAAGGCGAGTTCCCAATACCGCTTCCGCTGCCTTTCAGCAACCGGCAGCTCTCTTCATTGCACGGCAGAGGTACTGCTCCTCTTCACAGCCTTTATATAAAAACGAATATTTCGAGATAATTTAGCACGGAACCCTTCAATAGTCAAGGGGCTACGCAAATGACCCCTGGGGACGGAGTCAAGGGACCATTTTTTGACCGGAAGGCGCATAGATCGGGCATCTGTATCTCATTTTGAACCCTTGACTCCGTCCCCTGGGTTCATTTTTGAAAACTTGAAAGAAAAAGCCATTGTGCTATACTCTTTAGGTTGCACTTTAAATGGGAAGGAAGTGGAAATGAAGGAGCGGTCTTCATTCAATTCAAAGATAGGTTTTGTGCTTGCTGCGGCAGCCTCTGCCGTGGGACTTGGAAATCTCTGGCGCTTTCCTTATCTTGCTGCCCAGCACGGCGGTGGCAGCTTTCTTTTGATCTATATCATTCTTTCGGTGACGTTTGGATTCACGCTCATGGTCGCAGAGATCTCAATAGGCCGGAAGACAAAGCTTTCCGCGATAGGCGCCTACAAAAAGCTGAACAAGAAATTTGCCTTCGAGGGCGTTCTCTCGATGATCGTCCCCATGATAATCCTGCCCTATTATGCCGTGATAAACGGCTGGGTGCTGAAATACTTCGCAGCCTTCATATCCGGGGAAGACAAGGCGGCAGCAGCCGACGGCTACTTCAACGCATTTATCTCAGAGACAGGAGAGCCTCTTGTCTGGTTTTTGATCTGCCTTGCGGGGGCTGGAGTGGTAGTATTCCTTGGCGTTACCCACGGGATCGAAAAGTCAGGCAAGATACTGATGCCGGTTCTCCTTGTTCTGATGGTAATAGTTGTCGTCTTTGTCTTAAGCCGCCCCGGCTCCCTTGAAGGGGTGAAATATTATCTCGTTCCGAATGTAAAAAATCTTTCGTTCAAAACTTTCCTTGCTGCGATCGGCCAGCTTTTCTACTCCCTCTCCATTTCCATGGGGATACTGATAAGCTACGGCTCCTATATGAGCAAGAAGCACCACATTGAATCCTCGGTCCATCAGATAGAATTTTTTGATACCCTGGTCGCTATCCTCGCGGGGCTCATGATAATCCCGGCTGTTTTCACCTTCTCCGGAGACGCAGCACTCTCTTCGGGTCCTTCACTCATGTTCGTGACTCTCCCGAAGGTCTTTGCCTCAATGGCGACGGGAAGAATCGTGGGTACTGTCTTTTTCCTGATGGTATTTTTCGCGGCGCTGACTTCTACGATCTCACTGATGGAAGCGGTCGTTTCGAATTTTATAGATGCTTTCCATATGAAGCGTTCAACTGCCGTCGTGATAACTCTTGCCTATTGTAGCGTTCTGGGCGGACTTGCTTCACTCGGCTACGGGCCGCTCTCGGGTGTTACGATATTCGGGATGCATATCCTCGATTTTATGGACTTCATCTCAAACTCTGTACTGATGCCGGTCGTCGCCATCATCACCTGCATCTTCGTGGCATTTGTGATAAAGCCCGGGGCCATAATTGAAGAGGTCGAGGCCGAAGGCAGCGTCTTTCGCGGCAAAAAAGTATTCTCTTTTATAATAAAGTTCGTCGCACCCTGGTTTATGATCCTTATCCTGATAAGCTCGATCATGCAGGCTCTTGGCCTGTTCGAGCTCTGAGGAGGAACCATTATGCGAAGCATAATCTTCAAAATGGAGGTCAATGTATGCTTTCAGTATGCCTTTTGTTCGTAGGTATAGTCCTTATAAATAATGGTGTCTGCACTCTCCTTAAGGTTGAAGCAAAGGCCGCCGCAATAATGAATCTCCTCACCGGAGGACTTTCAGTCTTCATAAATTTTGTGAGCATAATAAGGGGCGATTACTACGCGGCCGCAACCGGTCTTCTTTTCGGCTTCACCTATCTCTTTGTTGCCTTCAACAATCTCCTTCATCTTGACACCCGCCCCTTTGCTGTATTTTCGGGCTTTGTGGCGGTAAACGCGATCATCTTCGGTGTAGTTGAGGGAATCACCGGAAACGTGGCTCTTGGCATTATCCCTGATATACGATGGCTCCTTATCTGGTGGCTTTGGGCAATTCTCTGGGGAAGCGCGATCGTGACCGACCTCATGAAAAAGGACTTGAAGAAATTCGTTCCCGTTCTACAGATCATAGAAGGCGTCATCACAGCCTGGGTTCCCGCCGTTCTGATGCTTCTTGATCTTTGGTGAACTTTATTTGAAACAAACACATTTTGGCAGGCAAATCGTGCCTCATAAATCGTATAATAATATTGTATTATCCTCTTTGATCGGAGTTTTTTAATGGACGATAAACGAAAGCTTGAATTTTTAAGGCTTTTTGAAAATATGATAAGCAAAATGACTTTCCCTGACCACTTCGTCAGGGAGGAGTTCATAGACGCACTCAGGGAGCTTTCCATATTTTTCCGCCTGTCAAAGGGCGTAACAGAGTATTTCAGGAGCGTTTCCGATGAAAAGACCGGAGTCGGGGATGTGATCGTCGACTATGATGAGGGACCTGCTGATGTCATCGCTCATCAGCGAAGGATCGTATCCGCTGCCGGAGCCGTATGCCGCGTCACACTTTATATGTCAAAGGATGAGAAGCCTCTATCCGAAGAGGAAGCAGCCCATCTTGACGTGGTAGCCCGCTCCCTCATAAGCTTCATCACGAGAAACCGGCTCGCGACCACGGTAGAGCGTTTGAGCTTTTATGATGAGGACAATTTCAGGAATCTTCGCTATTTCTTCCGGCATATAGAACGGCTCATGGACGAAAATGCGCTGTTTGGCAATACCCTCATTGTCATAAACTGCCGCCAGTTCTCTCTCATCAACAGGGACATCGGAAGAGCGGCAGGCGACATTGTACTTCGAAGATATTTTGAGCTTTTTGATGATACACTTGAAGACCATGGACTCATATGCCGGGTCGGTGGAGACAATTTTGCCATAATATGCGAAAACAATATGGTCTCAGAGATCATACGGCTCATCGAGGGCGTTCCCGTAACCTATGACGAGGAGCATGAAAAAAGGGTAATGCTCTCCTCCTGCGCCGGGGTTTTTACTCTTCCGGCTGATATAAGTCCCGAGCACCCCGGCGAGATCTTTGGTCCCACCTATGCACTTTCACAGGAAGCAAAATTTGAGCCTGAGAATACCATACTCTATATGAGCCGTGCGCTCTCTGAAGAAAAGGAAAGAGCTGCCCATGTCAGGCACCGCTTCCTTGAAGCTCTTGAAAAAAAGGAGTTTCAGGCTTATTACCAGCCGAAGGTCGATGTCACGACCGGACGGCTTGCAGGTGCGGAAGCGCTCTGCCGCTGGTATGAAAATGGCAAGCTCGTCCCGCCGGGCGATTTCATCCCGGTACTCGAACAGAGTATGGATATCTGCCTTCTCGATTTCTACATGCTCGAAGCCGCATGCCATGATA
>Ga0310695_10001288_pt1 | contig 60153 bp, 43 predicted proteins | sample RumenRJG_04DNA_FD_203882 | JGI IMG/M metagenome (GOLD analysis project Ga0310695, IMG submission 203882) | Bovine rumen microbial communities from Lethbridge, Alberta, Canada - RJG_04 (v2) (version 2) | ecosystem: Host-associated > Mammals > Digestive system > Stomach > Rumen | place: Canada...
ATGCTCATCAGCACTTTCTTGAAATTCTTGACCGTCAGACTCTTCACTTTCGCTTTGTCTTTTTCCAGTTCGTATTTTGAGCCCAAGACATCACCACAGATACCACCGATGATACCTTTCAGAGGAAGGTTCTTAGGCTGGGAAGAAGAAATGGCTGTGACGCTGATACGTCCATCAGATTCTCTGTTGAAACGAAGTGTCTGGCCCAGCCAGTTGATGTAAGCATCATTGAGTAGATCCACGCTAATGTCGGCAAACGAGTAGTCGGCACCCTGCTGACGGGCTTGTTCTGCTTCAATCCATTTCTTCCACTCTGCAACCCACGGCGCTGGCTTTTTGGTAAAATCGAATTTTCTGATTTCGCCAATCTTAAAACGATGGTTGATAAAACTGGCTTTGATACTATCGGGTACTCCCAGAAATGATTCAACACAGGTCTCCTGGTCTTTCTTTGCTTCACGACTGTCGTCGAAGGCGGCCAACAAGAATGGGGATTCGGTATTGGGAAACTGTATGCCAAGGATGTCAATACCTCCCTGATTGGCAGAGGCCGTTTCCCATCGTTCGCTTGTTACGGGCTGACTCTTGATGTCTGACTCCAGACAGAGCGGTGCAAAGTGCTCGAAGTCTTCTCTGAATTCCACATGGTTGATGGGGGCTTCTTTCTGAATCTTTCCGTAGTTCTCGGGATCGTTGGGATTGACGCCCAGATGCTTCTCACCCAGATCAGCAATAAAGCGATTGGCTTTATAGAGCAAATCTATCGAGGCCAACGGACTGGTAAGGTCAGTACGGATTACGACAATAGGAGTCTGGGGAGGCATGAATTTGATTAAGTTCTTGCAAATCTCTTCTTCACGAGGGGTGACAAGCAGGATAAGGGCCACATCGTTATGAGGATGCGCATCGCTTTTCACGAAGTTGGAGATGGAGAGAAAACGTCCGTGACAGATGTTGCGGTAGTCGGTAGGCATACAGGCAACCAGTCCGGCTTCTGCCATGTCGCTCTCGTTATTAAAGGCCACGGGTTTGCCAAAGGAACCATAACACACATGGAAATGACGAATCTCACTGAGGGCTGGGGCAGACTGGGAATCCGGGCTGCTGACAGTGCGATAGGTGTAATTATCTTCAGGCTTCTGAGAGAGTGCCAACTTGTTGACGATGTCTGCATCGCCCGTATAGGCTTTGTAGAGCAAAGCGAAGTTGGTGATGACGTTGGGGATGCTGATGAACCCGTCAGGAAACTCAAAGCCTAATTTGCCAGTAGATAATATGTGGAAATGTTGTTTGTTAATGGACTCGGCTCTCTTCTTAAAGGTTTTCACATCGATATTGCCGCCGCTTTTACTGACCAGAAGGAGTTTGGCGTTCTGCATGGCGGAATCCGATACAGAATGGGTATCATAGCACGACATGGCTTTGCCGATGGAGCAGTTCGAACTGTAGAGCAGGGCTGCATACTCAGCAGGGGGAATGGAACCACCCTGACCTGTAGCGATCATCGGGCGTTCCGGTTCTGTCATCAGAAAGTCTCTCAACTGGGATACATCGGTTTCCTCTGCTTGTTCTAGATAGCGTTTGGCATCATCAAGCATCTCGCTCATCAATGGTTTGTTTCCTTTCATATCCTTGAGTGTTTAGTGAAGTGTTATCAATTTCATATGTGCAAAGATACAAATAAAAATATAATCATACCACAAATTATAGATATATATCTTTGCTTCTTTGACTTTTTTCGTATCTTTGCACTTATAATCTATTTTTTGCTTGAAAAAGAGATATGAAAAAGGAAATTGAGAATCTAGTGAACTCTCTGAGAGAGGGAACGGCAGGGAAGACCTGCTTGGGTACTGGTAACTACTCGCTTGACGTTATTACTCAGCGGGAGTATCCGGAGGGATTTGCCTTAGGAAAACGCAACAAGTTTGAGGAGAAGGTGCTCACGATGGAGATTGGAAACACTTGTGGCAATGTGATGACCATGTTGCCTTATCTGGGTGTGAAGACTTTCCCTGTGGCATTCTTTGATGTTTCACCACATGGCTATAGGATGACTCGCGACATGAAGGCTTATGGCGCCGATGTGAGGTTTGTTAGCAACAGTGGCACTACAGGTACTACTATTTTACGCTGTACCCATAAACTGGACGAACAGGGTAAGCCCCATTTGGCCCACAAGGGTTCAAGCGGAGGGCATCCATGGACAGGATTGTCGGCACGCCCCAGCAGAAGATACATCTCCACAAAGAAAGGTGAAGTGGATGCGCTGATGGACAAGATGGACTTTACCCCTGATGTATTCTTTTTCGACATTGTCAATGCCGGACATAGAGACCTTGCTGAGAAATTACGTGAACGAGGGACGCTGGTTTACTTCGAGGGTGACTCTTACTGGAATCGCCCAGGAAACGAGAAAACGCGGCAGGCAGAATACAGGGGCTTTCTCAGATGTGTCAATGCCAGTGACGTGGTGAAGATGTCTGCTGAGCTCATCCAGGATGTGTCATTTGTAGATCCTTACAAAGACAAACTCTTCATCCAGACCATGGGAGCAGATGGACTACGCTTCAAGTTGGGTGGGGGAGACTGGATCAAGCTTGATCCCATTATGAATCCCGACTATAAGGATTATGAAGGTGCTGGCGACTGGACTTCATCAACCTTGATTGCTGCCCTCTGCAGCAAGGGGATGCTGAAGGTGAAGGATATGACGGAGGAGGCTGTGAAAGAGGTGCTGATGATGGCTCAGACGATGGCCTCGTACAGTGTGGGATTCGTAGGCAGCAAGGGACTGATACATGCTGATGAGAAGTTCAAGTTGCAAGATGGCACGCTGGAGATGCCTCACTATATCAAGAAACTGATGTATCTGCATGGCTCGGCCTCTGCTGGCTATAGTCGTACATCAATGGGTGTTCTGAAGTATCTGCCTGAGGACTGGCAACTATTGACTCCGGACTGTCCGGCTGATGCTGAGGAGTGTCTGAAGATGCTGAAAGAACTTTGCGAACGTGAGCAGCCAGACCTGATTATTGGCAGTAGTCAGGGTGGCTACTATGCCCAGATGCTGAAGGGCTATAAGCGCATCTGTGTGAACCCTGCCCTTGAAATGTCAAAGGATGTGGATGTAAAGGTTGGTAATCATCAGTTTGTGATCAACCGTCAGGATGGTATACAGAAGTATGTGATTACTCCTGAGATGCAGGATGGCTATCGCAGACTCGAGGCTCATCAGTTTGAAGGTATCACAGACTTTGACCGTGAGAACTGCTATGGTCTCTTTGGTGACAAGGATACTGACTGGGGTTACTGCAAGCTTATCTTCGCTGAACATTATCCCCACATCTACACCTTCCCTGGCGGGCATAAGATGGAGTATGATGAGATAGAGCAATATCTCATGCCGCTTGTCAAAGAACTAATCAATCAATAAGGCTTATGATAGAGATGATTAAATGTCCTCAGCAGGTGACTGAGAAGACTCAATGGACAGCCTTTCTGGCTGGTCCGATGAATGGCGCACCATCTTGGCAGGCTCAGGCCCCCAAGGTGGCTGCCAAAGTGGGGATTGAGAACCTGACCTTATTGAATCCTCGTAAGACTGAGCGGTTTGTGGCGGGTACCTATCAGGTAAACTGGGAAACCTTTGGTCTGCGTATGTGTGATGTCATCCTCTTTTGGATTCCTCCTCAGGCCCGTGAGATGAAACCATGGCGTTATTATGCCATTACCACTAGGCTGGAAATGGCTGAGAACTTGGCACGTGGCCATAAAGTGATTATCGGCATTGATCCTGAGTTCAAGAACGAAAAGGGTGAAGATATGGCAGGCATTCACCATCTGAGGCGCATGGCTTCTTTTTAGGTAATTATCCCAGATGCTTTAGTAATAATCTAGATATTTTACTTTTACGGACTTTTTCCAGTCCGCGTTCGCGTATCTGGCGAACACGTTCGCGGGTAAGCCCCATGTCAGAACCAATGTCATCGAGTGCTCTCTCCTGGCAACCTATTCCAAAACTCTGGGTTACAATCATTCTCTCCCTATCGTTAAGCGTAGCACATAGCACCTGCATCAGGTCGCTGCACATGGAGTCATGGTCAACCTTGTGGTCTGTATCATATTCTGAAGACGACACCATCGTATCGCCCATTGTCGTTCCTTTGTCCTCTCTGATGGGATCCTCCATGCTGGCGATGTGTGCTTCCGACTGAATGGCCTTTTCAATCTTGTCACTATCCAATGGAATGATGTCGCTCAACTCATCGGCAGATGGCAGACGCTGATGGTCCTGCATGAAAGCATCTGTGGCATTCTTTATCTTCTTGCCGATGGCAATCTGGCTCTGAGGCCTGCGCACCATGTTACTGTATTGTGCAATAGCTTGTAGGATGCTCTGACGGATCCACCAGATGGCATAAGAGATGAACTTGAATCCACGTGTCTCATCAAATTTCTCAGCTGCAGTGATGAGGCCTATGTTGCCTTCATTGATGAGGTCAGTGAGAGGCACACCCTGGTTCTGGTATTGCTTGGCAACTGATACCACAAACCTTAGGTTGGCAGTGACGAGTTTGTCCTTGGCTTGCTGGCCTTTCTCACCTCCGGCACGTATAGTCTGCCCAAGGGCTACTTCTTCGTCCATCGATACCATAGGTACACGGTTAATCTCATTGAGATACTTGTTGAGTGACTCTTCCGAACGGTTGGTGACGCTTTTGTTAATCTTCAATTGTCTCATTGTTTAATTTCACTTTCTGGTTGCATTGACGGTTAAAAACTTGTTGGTTTTCTTCATACTTCTGATTCTCTGGTTTGCGTGCAAAGATATAATTCGCAATCCATATGGGTGCCTTAATATATAGGTATATCAGAATATCGTATTACACACGGACTTGAGTGGGAATTATTAGGCAATTTTTATGGCAATGATATAGCAGTCGGCAAAAACAGCTTATGCGAATGATCCTACAGAGTTTTTTCGCAAAAACACCTAACACCTAACCCAACACCTACCCATTCGCAAAGCTTGTAATCAGACATCGCAAAGCTTGTAATCAGACATCGCAAAGCTTGTGATCAGACATCGGAAAGCTCGTGATCAGACATTGGAGAGACCATGAGCAGACATCGGAGGGCGCTTGATAAGGCATTGGAGAGGTAATCAAATGCCATCTGTTATATCATTGCCATTTTTATTGTTCCCAGACAACCTGGTGGGATGTTTTATACCTATAATATCAAGGCCTCAATCTCTTTTTTGCAGTATATTTGCACCTGGAAATCCAAGGAAACTCCGTGGATAGTTATTCTTATCCATTAATGATGGGTGTAAAAGATTGAATTATGATAAAAGGTAAGAGAATAGGCAGATCTCTGCGCAAACTGAAAATACAAGAGCTCGCAGAGATGAATGAAGAATTGCTACAGGGCATCATTGATGAAAATGAGGAACTTACATTGTTGTCGGCAGTCAATGGCATTGTGACCCTTGCAGAGAATTCGGAGTTGAGTGCGATGTTCTTTGAAAAGGCAGATCGGTTTATCTCATATCTGTCTGAGCGACAAGGCATCACAAAGATCCAGGCTGTCATATTGGCTCTATTTGTCGAGTCGAGTGCTGCAGGCAATACATCCGACTTGTCGGATGTGGCTTGTTTCCTCAACTGTAACAACGTACGCGTGTTGCAGTACAAAAGTGATGTTGACGATTTGGTAAGGAAAGGCATGCTGCGAATGATAAAAAACAATATAAACGGTAGGAATGACTATGCTGTATCTCAAGGATTTCTCGATGGTATAGCAAAAAACGAGCCATTTCAGCGTAAGTCTTATAAGAATGCCTCTGGGATTCAGTTCTTCCAGCATTTCTATGACATCACTCATCTGCGCCATGAGAACGAACTGTCGTCGGAATTGATGCTCGAAGAGATTGCCAGGCTGATGGAAGACAACCTAGAGTTGCCGTATGTGAAGTCTCTGAAAAGTATCGGAATGTCGGCCGTCAGCGAGGCTGTGGTTACGCACATGTGCCGCCACCTGATACTCTGTGGAAGTGGAAGCATCACGATGAGTCATTTGGCGTTCCTGTTTGATTCACAGCATCAGAAGTATGATTTCAATAAGGCAATGTCGGAGGGAAGTCATTCCTTGATTATGGATGGTTGGGTGGAGAACGCTTTCTCTGAGGGTTTTAGGGATAAGAATGAATACCAGTTGACTGCCAAAGCGCGGGAGACGCTGCTTCAGGAGTTTGACATCAAACAGCCTGAAAGCAAAGGTTGTGATGTGGTAAAGAGCAATGGCATTATTGCTAAGGAGCTGTTCTTTTCGCAGAGGATAAAAGAACAACTAGACTGCCTTGCTGAACTGCTTGATGAAAACCATTATCATGACATCTGCAGCCGTTTGAAAGAGAAGGGACTTCGACAGGGCTTTTCCTGCCTGTTCTATGGTGCTCCTGGTACAGGCAAGACGGAAAGTGTGCTCCAGCTCGCCAGGAAGACGGGACGCGACATTATGCAGGTGAACATCTCACAGATTAAGAGTATGTGGGTAGGTGAGAGTGAAAAGAATATCAAGGCGATTTTCGACCGCTATCGTGTGGTGGCTAAAAACTCCAAAAGAGTCCCCATCTTGCTTTTCAACGAGGCAGATGCAGTCATCTGCAAACGGAAGGAGGGGGCAGAACGTTCGATTGACAAAATGGAGAATACTCTCCAGAATATCATTCTTCAGGAGATGGAATCGCTGGAAGGTATTTTGATTGCCACTACGAATCTGGTACAGAATCTGGATGCAGCCTTTGAGCGCCGTTTCCTCTATAAAGTCTGGTTCGAGAAACCCGAAATGGCACAGAGGGCTATGATATGGCAATCTATGATGCCAGAACTCTCCGAAGAAACAGCAATTCGTTTAGCCTCTTGTCATGATTTCAGTGGCGGGCAGATTGAGAATGTCACCCGTAAATGCAGGGTGGAAGGCATTCTTCATGGCGATGAATCCGTGACCGACGAGAGGGTGGAGCAGTTCTGCATGGAAGAGACCATCGTGAAGAAACAAAGAAGCAAAATCGGATTTGTTTGACAAGCTCCATTTCTTTGGGTCTCATAAAATTGCTTAATTCCTCCCGCTCGATTTGCTCATTCTCTGTTAATTCCGTAACTTTGCACCAAAAGCAAGGAATCGCAGTATGATGAAGAAAACAGAAGAAAACCGTCGGCAGTTGCTCTTCGCGCTCCTTTGGTTGGTGGGCGCCGTGATGTCGATTGCTGCTCATGCAGGTGTGTACAACGTGGTGGATTTTGGTGCCAAAGGCGATGGGCAGACCAACGATGCCGCTGCCATTCAGACGGCCATCGACGCTTGCTCGCGAGAGGGGGGTGGACAGGTGTTGTTTCCTGCCAACAAGGTGTTCCTCTCTGGTCCTGTGGAACTGAAGTCGAATGTGCAACTCCATTTAGAGGTCAATAGCCGCTGGGTGGCGCATCCCGATGAGCATCTCTACCAGTTGAGTGCTTTCAAGGCGAACCGCGGCGAGGGCATGATGTGGCTGTGGTGTAAGGATGTGGAAAACCTGAGTATCACAGGCTTGGGCACCATCGATGGCAACGGCGTGGCCTTCATGGGAGCAGAGTTGGACGACAGCTACGAGCTGAAGCCCTTGGCCGACCCGACCTTCGACCCGCGTCCGCATGTGCTGACGCTCATTGGTGTGAAAAACCTCATCATCCGCGATGTCACCATCTGCAACGGTGCCTATTGGACGGTTCATCTTGTGGGTTGCGACGGGGCTCTCATCGATGGCATCTCGTTGCTCAACAACCTGAAGATACGCAATGGCGATGGCATCGATGTAGACCATTCTCGCCATGTGCGCATCGCCAACTGCCACATCACCTCGGGCGACGATTGCATCTGCCTAAAAAACCGCCGCGAGTGGGAGGAATATGGCCCCACGAAGGATATCGTGGTGACCAACTGCGTGATGGCAAGTCGCTCGTGTGCCATCAAGATTGGCAGCGAAAACATGGACTCCATCAGTCGTGTGCTGATAGACAACTGCATCATTCGCGACTCCAACCGCGGCATCGGTATTCAGAATCGCGACGAGGGAACGGTCAGCGATGTGGTGTTTTCCAACATTATGCTCGACTGCCGACTGTGGTCGGATGTGTGGTGGAGCAAGGCCGAACCCATCTACGTGACCAGCTATCCGCGGGCCAACGGTAACCACAAGGATGCCAACTGGCGCTTCCCCAAGGGGCAGACGGTGGGACGTTGTGGCGAGGTGAGCCGCATCTTCTTTTCCAATATCGTAGCTACGAGTGAGAACGGTTGTTTCGTAGGTGGCGACACGCCCGACAAGGTGAACCACGTCTATTTCGACAACGTGAGGCTGTTCATGAAGAAGCAGACCGACTACCCTTCAGGTGTCTACGACCGTCGCCCCTGCCGCGACGAAGGTTTCATCCGCGACAAGGTCTTTGGCGTCTATGTCGATCAGGCCGTTGATATCTTTACCGATGGTGTGCAGGTGGTGTGGGAAAAGCCGCTTATCCCCAATCGCGGTGACATAACGAACTAATCCATGAAAATCATGATTTCCATTCGTGCGTTTTTCTGTTGCGTCGTCTGTCTGCCGGTATTGTGCATGGCACAGGAGAACAGGACGTTTGTTGAACAAATGCTTGATGGCATCAACACCTTCACTGGCTCTGCCCCCAGCATCACCCAGACCGCGGGGCTCTTCGGCCAGCACAGCGAGGAGTGGGGCCAGACCATCCCGGCTGTCTTAGAGCCTTTTGGCATGAACTTCTGGACACCTCAGACGCGTGCCACAGAGCTCAAGTGCGTGGCACCTTTCTACTATAACGACTCGCTGTTTCAGGGCTTCCGCAACAGCCATTGGCTCGTGGGTGGGTGTACGCAGGACTACGGCTCGTTCACCTTGGCAGCTGTCTGTGGCACGCTCCGCACGCAGCCAGAGCAGCGCGCCACGCGTTTCTCCCACGAAGAAGAGATCTCCCATCCTCATTATTATAGCGTGTTCCTCCCCGACGAACAGCTGCAAGCCGAGATGACGGCCACCAGCCGCGCTGCCATCTTCCGCTATTCTCAGCTTTCGAGGCATGATAACACGAAAACAAATCTCGCCCCCCGAAAACTCTTCCTCATCCTCCAGCCTAACAGCGATGAGGGGCAGGGCAGTGTGTGCATCGACATTGAGAACCGTCTCGTCACGGCCACCAACCCCGTCCATCGCATCTATCAGGGGTGGGGCGAGAGTGCCGGCTTTGCTGGCCACTATGCGGTGAGGTTCCGGCAAGTGCCCTTGGAGTATGGCGTCTTCGATGGTGAGAATACTTATCCAGGCCAGACAGCCATCGCTGGCAAAGAGCATATTGGCGCCTATCTCTGCTTCGAGATCCAAGCCGATGCGCCACTGTTGGTCAAGGCGGGTTCCTCGTTCACCGATGTCAGAGGCGCCCTCTGCAATCTCGATGCGGAAATCCCTCATTGGGACTTCGACGGCACCTGTCGCCAGCTGGAGAGCATCTGGGAGAAGCGCCTCTCGCTCATTGATGTGGAAAGCTCCGACACCGCTCTCCTTCATAAGTTCTATGGCGCTCTCTACCGCGCCTCGTTCCTCCCCCATGCCATCAGTGATGCTGATGGCCGCTATCCTGCCTTTGCCCAGGGAACCGCCATTCAGTCTGCTTCCCAAGCCCTCTCCCAAGTTTCTGCCAAGGCCCCCGTCTCCGGTTCTGTAAGTCGCCATACCATGGTATCTCCCAAAATCTTCACCCTTCCCCCAGGCTCCACCCAATACAGCGACTTCAGCCTTTGGGACACCTACCGCGCCCAGCACCCGCTCATCAACATACTCACTCCCTCGCTGGCTGGGCAGATGATGCAGTCGCTTGTGCGCATGTACGAGCAGGGCGGTTGGCTCCCCATCTTTCCCTGTTGGAACAGCTACACGGCGGCGATGATTGGCGACCATGCCTCCTCCGTCCTGGCCGATGCCTGGGTGAAGGGCATCCGCTCGTTCGACATCACGACGGCCTACGAGGCCATGCGCAAGAACGCCTTCGAGTCGCCGAAAACCTATCAGGAATACAAAAACGGCATGGGGCGTCGCGCCCTGAAGAGCTATCTGCGCTACGGCTACATCCCCTTGGAAGACAGCGTCCCTGAGGCGTTCCACCAGCGGGAACAGGTGTCGCGCACACTGGAATACGCCTACGACGACTTCTGTGTGGCGCAGGTGGCCAAAGCGCTGGGCAAGAAAAAAGACTACACGGAACTGATGCACCGCTCTGAAAACTGGCGCAATGTCATCGACATAGAAACAGGCTATGCGAACGGTCGCATGGCCCCCCATACAGCCCACGATGGGGCTTCGAATTTCCTCAAAACTAATGTGGCCCTCTCTGGGACTGAAAAGGGAACCGTTGGGGGCGTTGTCCCCTCACCCTTCCTCAAACAGCCCTACATTACGGAGGGTGCACCCTGCCATTACACCTGGTACGTGCCGCACAACCCGGAAGGGCTGATGCAAGTGATGGGCGGAAAGGAAAAGTTTGTGGCAAAACTCGACTCCATGTTCACCTGCGGTCGCTATTGGCACGGTAACGAACCCTGCCATCAGGTGGCGTGGATGTTCAATGTGGCCGATGCGCCGTGGCTAACGCAGAAATACGTCCGCCACATCATTGACACGGAATATCTCGATGCTCCAGGCGGCCTTTCTGGCAACGACGATGCCGGTCAGATGTCGTCGTGGCTTCTCTTCGCATGCATGGGCTTCTACCCTGTCTGTCCTGCAACACCTTATTATTATATAGGGGCTCCCGTCTTCCCGCGGATCACCCTCCACCTCGAGAACGGCCGCACCTTCACCATTCTGGCCGACAGTGTGTCAGACAAGAATCTCTATGTCCAAAAGATAACCCTCAACGGACAGCCCCTCACGCAGCCCTACCTCTCCCACGACGACATCCTTTGTGGCGGCACTCTGCGTTTCTCGATGGGATCCTCAGTTCCGCTGCAGTAGCGGCATGCCTTTATTTCTGTCTGCCAATCCTCCACTCCAAGGCGAAGGGGGTGTGGCGCATCTCAACGACCAGGGGCAGTCCCGTTCCGAGGGCTTCAGACCCGTTGGGATGGGCTATCCACATCTCTGTGGGGTTGTCGACAGCCTTCACATGGATCATCGGCTGCCTATCACTGTCGTGTGGCGGTAGAGTAGGGGAGGCTGTCTCGTCCATGCGGTTCCAGGTGATGCCGTCGTAGACAAAGGATCCGTTCTCCTCCAGCTCGTTCCATGCTTTCAGGGAGATGAAGGCAAACGTGCCGTTGGCCTCGAAGGTCTTGCCGTCCAAAGGCTGTTGCCAGCAGAAACGGTTGGCTTGCTCCACTTCCTTGCGGGCAATATGATAAAACGCCTCTTTGCAACCCACGCAGAGCGTGTCGCCCTCCCACGCGAACGAAAGCGGCCACGTGCGGTATTGGCGGTGGAGGGTGTAGGAAATGTTCATTGAGGGTTCGAGGGCATTCTTCGAAGGAGCGTGGGTGCGTGGGTGTGTAGGTGCGAGATTGCCTTCATGGGACGGAAGATGGTATCTACGCCCCTCTTCCTTTGGAGAGGGGTCGGGGGTGAGGCTGAACACCAGTTCTCCACCCATTGTCAGTTCCTCGTGGCTGATCCAGTCGCGGTCCAATGGCTGGCCGTTAAGCATGATGCTTTTCACCCTTCCGCCCTTCTCAGAGAAGTTCTTCGCCACCACATGCAGCTGGCCCAGCGTGTACTCCTTCACCATCGGCGCCAGGAGCAGGTAGCGATCGGTGCCTGCCAGAGGGTAGAACCCCATCATGTGGAAGGCGAGCCACGATGACATCGCGCCGCTGTCGTCATTGCCAGGCAATCCTGTGGGCGAGTCGTTGAAATGCCTGCCGACGATCTCCCTTACCCGTTCCGTCGAGAGGTCGGGGCGTCCTATCCAGTGGTAGAGACAGGGCGTGAGAAACGACGGTTCGTTGGCCACGTTGTAGTAGCCGCGCTCGAAGAACGTGTCCAATCGCTGGCGAAACGCCTCCTTGCCACCGCACAGTTCGATGAGTCCCACCACGTCGTGTGGCACACTCAGCGAATACTCCTCTGAGGTGGCCTCGTAGAAGAAGGTCCCCCACCAGGGCACGTACCACGGTCCCTCGCGGATGATGGGCGTGTAGAGGAATAGGGGATTTGTCGTGGGTGCGAGGGTTTCTTTATGCTCGTACCTTCGATTTCTCATTCCTCCGTACCCTCGATATTCATTCCCTCTCATCGGCACACTGTCGAGCCATTGTCCGTCTTCGCTGCGAGGCATGATGAACCCCCGGATGCCGTCCCATTCGTAGTCTGCGTGCCAGAGGTTCTTCCAGTTGCCCGACTGCCGCATGAACCGCTCATACAGGTCGTTGTGTCCCAATGTCTTGGCCACCTGCGCGATGCACCAGTCGTCGAAGGCATATTCCACTGTCCGTGTGCCGGCACGGTCGATGCCATAGGGCACGTAGCCCAGCGTGTTGTATGCCACCAGTCCGCCGCGCCCCTCTTGTTCCTCGTTGCCGCCTGGCGGCACGTCAGCGTCTTTGAGCATCAGCTGCAGCGCTGCCTCATAGTCGATGCCCTGCAGCCCCTTCGCCAGGGCGTCGGCCACCACCACCTCCGCATGACTGCCCCCCTGCGTCCGTCCGTTGCTGTTGCCGCTCCTCGCGTCTGGCATATAGCCGTCGTGCAGGCCAATATCGATGAGCGACTTCACGATGTCGCGCTCGCGGTCAGGGTCTATCAGCGTGATCAGCGGCAGCGATGTCCGATAGGTGTCCCACAGTGCATAGAAGTCATCGTAGTACGGCATCGCTCCCCACTCCTCACTTTTCTCTGCTCTAAGTTCATTTCTCTCTCCTCTCTCCTCTCTCCTCTCTCCTCGAACCTCATTCCACAACGGATTTTCCCCAGTGCGGTCCGAGGGCATGAGCATAGTGTGGTAGAGGGCCGTGTAGAACATACGTTTCTGCTCCTCATTGCCATCTATCACGATGCGTCCCAGCAGGTCGTTCCATTGCTGCCGAGTGGCTGCCAACTGTTCGTCGAACGAGCCTTCGCAGATGTTCCGTTTCGCCTGCAGTGCGCTGACGAACGAGATGCCTATTTTCAATGTAATGGGAGATTGTAGGGCATTTCTCTCTCCTTGAAAACCAAACCTCAACCACGCCCCCGTTTTGCTTTGGGCGTCCTCCCAGGTCTTGGTCTCTTCGAAGGGAGTGTCGCTCACCAGACAGAAATACACGGTATAGGCGGCGCCGTTGTTCCATCCGCCACGGATGCGGCTGAAACCCCTCACCTCCGTCTCGCTGACGATTTCTATCTCTGAGCCCACAAACTGCTGCGCCTCGCGGGCATTGGGGATGGGGTTTTCGCCGAGGAAGAAACCGCAGTCGATCATTAGGCAGAGGGGGGCACCCTCGTACCCTCGAGAACTCCCCGCACCCCACGAAATCCGATAGAACGAACAGCGCTCCCCAGCGGTTATCTCCGTATGGATGCCGCTCTCAAACGTCGTGGCATAGTAGCCACAGGCCATCTCCTCGCTGATGCGCCGCTGCTCATGGTTACGGCCCTCCAACTCACCAATGTACGGCTGTATCAGGATATTCCCGTACTTCGGTCCGCCTCCTGTGCCGCTGACATGCGTCTGTGCGAAGCCCGTCACCACCTCTGGCATGGGCAGCCATCCGCTGTTTGGCCTACAAGTGCAGTCAGGCCCCGGCCTCACCATGCCGAAGGGAGCAGCCGGTCCGATGAACACACGCCCCAGTCCCTCGCTGCCGATGCGCGGGTCCACATATCTCGTCCAGTCGTCGGCCAATGCCGACAAGGCCATTGCCCACAATAGGCAACCTAAGAAGACCATTCTCCTCATATCCTATATCCTTTGATTTTCCCTGCAAAAATACGAATAATCGGATGAAATGCCAAATATTTTTGAAAAGATTTGGCTGTTTGGGAAATTAGAAGTATATTTGCGGAAAAATCAGAACCACTATGAACGAGTACAACAAATACATCCGTTTCGACTGGGCGGCCAAGCGCATGTTGCGCGACAAGGCCAACTTCGACGTATTAGAAGGGCTGATGACGGTGCTCATCGGTGAGGAAATCCGCATCGAGGAAATTCTCGAGAGCGAGAGCAACCAGGAGACTGCCAGCGACAAGTTCAACCGTGTGGACGTGAAGGCACGCAACAGCAAGGGCGAGATCATCATCGTGGAGGTGCAGCTCACCCGCGAAATCTACTATTTGGAGCGCATTCTCTACGGTGTGTCGAAGGCCATCACCGAGCATATCAAGCTCGGCGAGATGTATAATCAGGTTCGCAAGGTCTACTCCATCAACATCTTGTACTTCGACCTTGGCCAGGGAACCGACTATCTGTACCACGGAACGACGAAGTTCGTGGGTGTTCATACCGGCGACACCTTGCAGATTAACAGCAAGGCGGGCGATGTGATTCGCATGAAAGCTCCCGAAGAAATCTTCCCCGAATACTTCCTCATCCGCGTGAATCAGTTCAACGATGTAGCCAGAACGCCCATCGAGGAGTGGATGGACTACTTGAAGAACGGCAATATCAAGGACGACACTCAGGCTCCTGGCCTGCAAGCCGCCAAGGAGAAGTTGCGCTACCTAAGCATGAGCGATGCCGAACGACATGCCTATGACCATCACGTCGACAACATCATGGTGGAGAACGACGTGCTGAACACCAAGTGGCTCGAAGGCATTGAGAAAGGAAGGGCCGAAGGCATGGAAAAAGGCCGTGCAGAAGGTCGAAAAGATGCCATACTGGATATTGCCCGCAATATGAAGAAGAACGGCCTTCCGCCAGAGGTGATAGCCCAAAGCACGGAATTGACCATAGACGAAATCCGCACATTGTAACAGTAGTGCATAGCCATGAAACACTATAGCATCAGATTCCCATTTCTAAGATGTTTCATGGCGGCCGTGGCCGTTATGATGGTCTTTTCTGTTCAGTGGTGTTATGCCGGCAACAACGACAATCGCATCCGTTACTATAACCAATGGTCAAAGTTGTCGAGCAAGCAGCTGATGGAGAAGGGGGAATACTTCCGCAATGTGGCCCGCAAGCCCGATAGCGCACTGATGTGTTTTTCCATCGTGGCCAATCGCTACTATGAAGGACGCAATAGCAAAGCCGACACGGAATTGTGCATTGAGGCAATGACACACATTGCTTATTTGTATAAAGATGGTTTTGGAGACTTTGCCAAGGCAATATCCTATAATTTGAGGGCGAAAGAATTAGCTGTGAAACACAAATGCAATCATTATATGCCTTTTATCCTGTTAAACGAGGCTAACATCAATGGACTTCGGTACAGTTATACAGACGGAAATGGGTTTAGTCAAGAGATGTTGGATGAATACAAGAATGTCTTCTATCTTGCAAAGGAGCAAAGAAACTGGTATGCGATGCTTATCAGTTTCATGAATATGATGCTTCGTACCACCTTCCACGACTACGAGAGCCTGATAGAAGAAGAAATGGATATCATCAAGCATACCAATATCCCCGATTCCACAACTCATTTAAAATATGCCCGCTGTCTGATTGATGGAGTGCGCGCATGGAACAACCATCAGCCAGACAGCGCGTTGATGAGATTTAAACAGTTGCTTGAAATAGCTGAAGACCAAAAAAATCCCAACCAAAGAATGTTGAGTATTCATTCTGCTAATGCGTATTTGACATCTTGGTATATATCTATGTCACAATACGGCAAGGCTTTAGAAACGCTTAAAGCCAATGAGGAAATGGCCATAGAAAACAATAACAAGACCCTTTTGTTGGATTCCTACTTGAATCAGTCTATCTTATATAGAAAAATCAAGAAAGAGGAACTGGCCACAGAATACTACATCAAGTATTTAGAAGGGAAGAACGATGTCTTGAACAAGCAGAAGCTTGGCAGTGCGAAAGAGGCGGAGTTTCTATACCAGCTGAATCAGAAAAACGAAGAAGTACGTGAAATGGCCAATCGTCAAAATATGAAGAACAGGCTGTTGTGGATTGTTTGTGGGTTTTCGTTATTCCTTTTGCTAACATTGGTGCTGCTAATCGTGAAGTACCGCCAAGTGAAAGAGCGTAACCTGTATATGTATCAGAATTCATTAGAAATGATTCGTGCCGAAGAAGAGCATAGACAACTTGTCGAAAAACTGGAAGCACAACTCGGACAAACGACGGAAAAACCGAAAGCGGAATTGGAACAGGATGGACATCGAATGGATGTGGTAAAGATGACGGACTTGCTCCACCGCATATTCATGGTGATGGAAACTTCCGAGGAAGTTTATTCTGCAGAGTTCAGTCTACCGCGATTGGCTGAGCTGGTGGGCGACAAACGCAACAACGTGTCGGAGGCCATCAACCAGCAATACAAGACCAATTTCAACACGCTACTCAACGAGTACCGCATTAAGGAGGCCTGCCGCAGGATGAACGATACGGAAAATTACGGCAATTATACTATCGAGTATATCGGCCAGGGAGTCGGTTTTAAGTCGCGATCTACCTTCACCACAGTTTTTAAACAAATAATCGGCCTTACCCCGGCGGCCTATATGAAACTCGCTAAACAACGATGAAATCGGGCTTTTCTGGCTTCTTTCCCTTACCTTACCCCCTTTGTTCAAATCACAAGATTGTTCGAATCTACCCATCCGAACATTCCCGACTTGTTTTTGTTTGCGGCTTTCCAGCAAAGAGCCTATCTTTGCACCATCAATTTCAATTCATTTATGTTTTACAAAAAACTTCAAGTCTATGAAATCAACAAGATTACCTAAATTGATGGTGCTGTTTCTCCTAACAGCCATCAGCGTCGGGGTGAAAGCCCAAATGTTAGTCGTTCATGAATCGTTGGTATCTGACAAGGCGAACCCCACGCCGAAAGTCAAGCCACTAATCGATATGAACAAGTATCAACTGATAAGGGACGAGGGGAATCAAAAGATATATGTTCCCAAGCGCAATAACGTGAGTAAGCAAGAAGCAGAAACCGAAAAAGTAAAAGTAACTTGTCAGTTTGAATACGACCCAAGTTCGTATTTTCCTTTGAGTGTTGTTGATGTATTAAGTGAAAACTATAAAGGTGAGTTTTATGACTTCGATTTCGAAACAGGAACGATGGCACCACCCAACACTGTATACTGTACCATACCTATTGGTATACATGATTTCTTGACTTATGGAAGTACATCTTCGAATGGTATGGCTCATGTCATTAAGGAACAAGTGAATATCAAGAGAGACACGACGCTTGTTTTTAATTTCGCCGATGCCAAGAACCAATTCAATGTTGAAACATACAAGCCCAATGGCGAATTATGTCAGGAGTGGATTTTTGACTACTCCGAGGGAGAACAAAAAGTTATTAAAGAGGCTAATATAAATGCGTTCAATGATTTTTTTATGCTCAACTTGAAAGGAGTTGGCCCAATTGCTATTAATACTGTAACATCGAATGTTTATGAGTACGGAATGTTGCCTTCCTACACAATGTTTATCAACGACCTTAGCGACCGCTACCGCCTGACGCTTGCAAGATCGGTTAATGCTGACGATACTTGGTATATATATAAAAGTGAAACAGATAATCTGACGAGCGGTATGACTCTCAAAAATGACCCAGCCAACTTTCAATGTTACGAGGAGCAGTTTGATACATCATTCTTGGGGAAAACAAACAATGAAGAAGATAACCTTGGAGTAAATATGATGGGAGGAATAGTTTCTGTAGATAATGTTGCAATCGGAGAGTTAAATGGTGAGTCTGAGTTAAAAGCTGTCGATGGCACCGTAAAGTTATATGTAGATGCTCCAAAAAGTGAAGAATTGGGGCAAGGACATATCGATGTCATGCCGTTTGCAGGCCTTGGTAAACGGGTTGAAATAACATATGTTTGGGAAGAAGTGGAAGAAACGTATACTGAAGTAGTAACTTATCCAATATTAGGATTACCTGTTGTATTGTTAAAAGATGGAATAGAGTATGTAAATGCGAGCCATGACGAAGGGGGTAACTATTCATTCCATGTGCCAGAAGAAGGGAATATGATGGCCTATCCAGGTAATCCGGCTTTTGGCTATAATGACAAACAAAAGTCATTACCTTATGGCACAGGATGTCCTATCAATGCTTTTATGTCTCAAAACTATTTCAACAATGATATTGATTGTTTTGTTAGTAATTTTGATTGTTGTTATATTGGCAGATATGGAGAAGTAAGATTAATTGATATGCTCAATTTGAAAGCAGAAGTCAGTTACAACGGTAAGGTTATTTGCAATAACTATGGTACACATAATCGAGATATGTATAATTTCTTCATGGAACGAAATACCGATGGCGTGATTGATGCCAAGTTCACCAACGAGAATGTGGTGGTGGACGAGCTGCCGGGAAAGAACATCACAACTGTGCACTACAATTGGGGTGCCAATGACATGACAGCTCCGACGTTGCAGATGCTGTGGTTCAAGAATCAGGACAACAACGTGATTGACCGCTTTGACACGGGAGCAAACGGCACATTAGAGTTTGCTGGTGGTGACTTCAATTTCCACATGTTGCCCGACAAATACTTCTTTGATTGCAAGGAGCAGACGGTTCAGGTAGACTATTCGCCCTACAACAAGAATGAGTGGGCAGCCTTGGAAGTGGAGGAGGTACCCGAGAACTTCTACATGCCAGGCTTTGGCTATTTCTATCGCGGCTCGTTGAAGGACGTGACGGGAGCTGGTGAGAAGGGCTGGTTCGACCTGAAGATTCGCTTGGAGGATGCTGCAGGTAACTGGCAGGAGCAGGTAATTAGCCCCGCCTTCCGTATCGACGACCTTGTGGACACGGGAATTGGAAGCAATAACCAATATACAATAACCAATAACAATGCTGTTTACGACCTGATGGGCCGCCGCATGGAGAGCCAGCAGAAGGGCATCAGCATCGTGCACCGCGCCAATGGTGACGTCCGCAAGGTAGTGGTCAAGTAACGTCCTTCTCTTTCTATCACGAATTAGAGAATTGGAGAACTCTTATCTGTGTCTTGTTTGTCACGGATTTGAAGATTCTCCAATTCTCTAATTCGTGATAAATATATTCTTGTCTTAGTGGAATCTTGAATACCTACATCAGCCGTTTATGCCGTAAGATGACCCATGAGGCGACGCTGGCCACTATGCTCACCACCAGCGCCACGCAGAAGCCGAACGGATTTGCTTCCATGCCGTTGATCAGGTTCATGCCGAAGAGCGAAGCCACCAGCGTGGGGAACATCATGATGATCGTCACGCTCGTCAGCGTACGCATCACGCGGTTCATGTTGTTGTTGATGATCGAGGAATACGTGTCCATCGTCGACTCCAGGATGTTCGAGTAGATATTCGTTGTTTCCCGTGCCTGGCTCATCTCGATGTTCACGTCCTCGATGAGGTCGGCATCCAACTCGTCCACCTGCAGTTTGAACTTCAGCTTCGCCAGCAGGTTCTCGTTGCCACGGATGGAAGTGATGAAGTACGTCAGCGAGTCCTGCAGGCGCGACAGTCCGATGAGCGACTCGTTGTTCACGTCGTGGTCCAGGTTGCGTTTTGCCTTGTCAATGATGGTTGAGATTTGTTTCAGCCGTTTCAGGTACCACACGGCACTCGAGAGAAAAAGTCTGAAAATCATGTCCACGTAGTCCGTGAATCCCTCGGCGCGCCGTTGCTGGAAACTGACGAAGTCCAGCATCATGTCCGTCTCGTAGAAGCACACCGTAATCGTCACGTCCCTTTTGTGGATGATACCCAGCGGGATGGTCGTGTACGGAGTCCTCGAGCGTATCTCCTTCACGTAGGGGATACGCAGGATGATGAGCATCCAGCCGTCGTCATACTCATAGCGTGCGCGCTCGTCGGTATCGCTGATGTCGCTGATAAAATAGTCGGGAATCTGAAATCGCTCTTCGAGCATCTGCCGGTCCTCCTCCGTGGGGCAGGTCACCTGGATCCAGCAGTTGGGCTCCCATTCCGTCAGGGCCCTCAGTCCTTTGTTTGTGTTCCAATAAGTTCTCATGTGTTCATCCTTCTTTTGATTCCCGCAGTTGTCCTTTCTACCACGGGAATTGATACTTTACTGCGCCGAAGGATGAACCCGGCGGCATTGAGGCTATAGGGTCCGCTCCCTCAGCAATCTACTGAAGCTCTCTCTCTGTCTTTCCGCCGGATAGTCGTCCATATTGAATTGTTTTTAAGGGTTCATCATCAGGTATGCGAAGTGACACATACCCCAATATCGGGTGCAAAGTTACTGCAAAATTCTGAATTGGCGAAGAAAAAGCCGATTTTTTTGCTTTTTCGCGTACTTTCGCGCAAAAAACCGTCAAACCGTGGGAAGCTTCCATCGGTGTCATTTCGGTCAAACATAAAAGTATGTGCCTACACGCGACAGCGTTTTAACGCGCTTCCAACCGAACCCAGTGTGTCGAAAATTATCACAAATGATGAAAAAAATGATTAAATCTTTGTTGGTTTGAAGAATTTTCGTTACATTTGCACGGAAAAACCCTACTTTTGCCTGTGGCGCGCTGTTGTCGTGGGCAAATAATAGGTATATGTAGTATGAACTTTAATCATTAGAAAATGATGGACTCTCAAGAGAACGTCCTCGCACAAGAGGCACAAGAAGTGAACAACGAAGTAGAGAACAACGTTGTCAATGAAGAGCCGGTGGCAGAGCCGGCCGTGGCCGCAGAGCCAGAACCCCAAGAAGTAACCCCTGCCGAGAAACCCGTAACCGAGGCACCCGCCGAGGGTGATGCCGCTGAAGAACCCGTGGCGGAAGAACCCAAGAAGGTGTACAAGACGAAGCAGGAAGTGATTGAGCGCATGAAAGAACTGGCACACGGGGAGGAGACTCCCGCCAAGGAAGAGGTGGACCTGCTCAAGACAACGTTCTACAAACTGCACTTCGCTGAGCGCGAGGCTGCCATGAAGGAATATCTCGATGCCGGCGGCGACCCTGAGACCTATCAGGTGGTGCCCGATGCCGACGAGGAGACTTTCAAGGCCGAGATGGGGCTCATCAAGGAGAAGCGCGCCCATGCCTTCCTCGAACTGGAAAAAGAGAAGGAGGAGAACCTGCAGCGTAAGCTGGAGATCATCGAGCTGATCAAGAACATGGTGACCACGCCCGAGGATGCCAACAAGAACTTCCAGGAGTTCAAGAAGCTGCAGCAGGAGTGGAAGGAGATTAAGCTGGTGCCGGCAGAGAAGGCCAACGAGCTTTGGCGCAACTACCAGCACTACGTGGAGCAGTACTACGACCTGCTGAAGCTGAACAGCGAGGCCCGCGAGTATGACTTCAAGAAGAACCTGGAGCTGAAGAAGAAGCTCTGTGAGGCTGCTGAGCGACTGGACGAAGAGCCCGACGTGATCAGCGCCTTCCACCAGTTGCAGAAACTGCACCAGGAATACCGCGAGACTGGACCCGTGTCGAAAGAGCTGCGCGAGGAGATCTGGCAGCGCTTCAAGGCTGCATCGACGGTGATCAACAAGAAGCACCAGCAGCACTTCGACAACCTGCGCGCCAAGGAGGAGGAGAACCTCGCCCGCAAGACGGCCCTCTGCGAGCGCGTGGAAGCCATCGCCAAGGAGGAGAACAAGTCGGCTGCCGATTGGGAGCGCCGTACGAAGGAGATTATCGAGATACAGGCTGAATGGAAGACCATCGGCTTCGCTCCGCAGAAGATGAACGTGAAGATATTTGAGCGTTTCCGCGCTGCCTGCGACGACTTCTTCGGCCGCAAGGGTGAGTTCTTCAAGGACATGAAGGCCCGCTTCGCAGAGAATGCGGAGAAGAAACGCGCCCTCGTGGAGCAGGCTCAGGCCCTGGCCGACAGCACCGACTGGAAGGTGACGAGCGACAAGCTCATCAACCTGCAGAAGGAGTGGAAGACCATCGGCACGGTGCCCAAGAAACTGGGCGACCAGCTGTGGAACGACTTCCTCAGCGCCTGCAACAAGTTCTTCGAGGCTCGCAACGCCGCCAATGCCGGCACACGCAATGCGGAACGCGAGAACCTGGAGAAGAAGCGTGGCGTGATAGAGCAGCTGAAGGGTATTCTGGAGGAGGCTGGCGACGACGTGCAGCAGCGCGTGCAGCAGCTCATCGAGGAGTATCAGAGCATCGGACACGTGCCCTTCAAGGAGAAGGACAAGCTCTATAAGGAGTATCACGAGGTGCTCGACAAGATCTATAAGGAGCTGAACATCAGCACGGCACGCCGCCGTCTGGACAGTTTCAAGAACAACCTGAAGAGCATGGCCGAAAAGGGTGTCGACGCTTTGGACAACGAGCGCTCACGGCTGATGCGCCGCTACGAGGCGATGAAACAGGAGATTCAGACCTACGAGAATAATCTGGGCTTCCTGAACGCTGCCTCGAAGAAGGGTAACTCGCTGATTGATGAGATGAACCGCAAGGTGCAGAAGCTCAAGGACGACTGCGAGCTGGTGCGCCAGAAGATCAAGGCCATCGACGCTGAGAATACTGAGGAATAAAATAGATTGCAATGAATAGCATGAAAGTCCTGCCTTCAGACGGAGGTAGGACTTTTTTGTGTTTATTGCCGTTAAGCAGCGTTAAAGAAACGAGCGTAAGCATTTATTTTTGGAAGAATTATTGTGAGGGTCGGGGAAAATGTCTACCTTTGCGCCCATCTAAAAATCTTTAAACTTTAAACAACTACATTTATGAGAAAAATTTACTTTGCTCTGGCCATGATGGCCATGACGAGTGTGCCTGCAATGGCACAAGAAGGTGAAACCACTTATCCCACCATCGAGACGGGTTATTTCCGCATCGTTCACAATGGCTACGGCGATGTGCTGAACGTGGACAAGAAGTATGGCTTCAGTCTCAATGCCACAGAGAACGATGCACGCACCATGCCGGGCAGCATATTCTACTACGACACCGATGGCATGTATATGTTTGGCGACGATTACGATCAGCTGGATCCGACAAGTCCTGATTTCCTTGCCCAATTGCAGGAGTTGATGGGCAGGACTGCCTGGAAGAGCGGTAGCTACACTACCTACGACTTCACGAACCAGGGTATCAGTTACGTCGGCGGCTACCTGAGCAAGCTGGCAAAGTATGTGAACGACGCCTTCGACAACTTCAGCGAGAGCGACGCTGTGAAGGAGTGGTACGAGAATCCGGACTACATCCTTGCAAGGGTATACTTGGGGGCCACGTTGACGCAGTTCTTCTACCCCGAGTCGCTTACGTCGCTTGAAACTTTCAGAGGTGCCGTGAAGAATTTCATGACAGTCTGGAAGAGCTACCTCGACCTGAACATCTATCTTTCGCCCGTGCCCAATGTGGAGAACGGATTTAATCTGATGTTCCATTCACCCACCGACAATGTGGGTGGCATCCGCATCCAGAAGACCATGGACGAGTTGAGCAAATTCCACATTGACGATCAGGTGTTGGACCTGAGCTTCGACTTCTTTGGAGCAGTGAAGCGCCAGGTGATTGAAGAGGCAGCCAAGGAACTCGATGGCGAGGCTCTTGCCTACATTGAGCATGTGCTGGAGCCCATCGAACTGGACAAGCAATACTATATCTGCGAGAACGAGCAGGGCGAGCTGTATGTGGCCGGATTCAACTCACTGAGTGGCACCTTCGGCGAGGAGGGCGCTTTCGATGCCATCAACCCAGAGGAGATTGTCTGGATCATGCAGCCCGTTGACGATGTGAACCCCCTGATGGTGGAAATGGACGAGCAGCTGATCGACGTGGATGCCAACTACTACACCACGATGTTCACGGAGTTCCCGTATGAGCTGAAGGAAGGCGTTGAGGCTTACTATATCGACGCTGTGAACGAGGGCGTGGCCCATCTGACACAGATTGAGGGCAAGGTGCCTGCCATGACTGGCGTAATCCTGCGTTCGAAGAGTGCCGCTGCCGTGAGCAACACCGTGATTCCCGTCGACGAGGAAGTGGCTGCCATCGAGGGCAACCTGCTGAAGGGTACCTGTCTGCCCATGGAGAATCCTGGCCACGTGAGCCTGCTTGGCTTGGAAGCTTCCGATGGAGAGGTTATAAATGTGGTGATGAGAGAGAAGACTTCAAAGATTCCCGCTAACCGGTGCTACATCGATACACCGGAGGATGGCAGTTCCGTGATTATTGCCAAGGCTGCCGAAGGTACTGAACTTGTCACTGCCATCCAGACTGCAACCATCGCCCGCCAGGCATCACCCATCTACGACCTGCAGGGTCGCCGCGTGATGAACCCCACCAAGGGTCTGTATATCCAAAACGGTAAGAAAGCAATTGTAAAATAAACACAACCATAGGTCCACAAGGGGGGGCACCGACAAGGTGTGCCTCTTTGTGGACTTTCATTTTTTTTCGTTTTCATGAGAAACATCAAGCACCTATTCTTTTTGCTATGCCTCTGCTTGGGAATGACGGTGGAGACGCATGCCCAGGACGGAGAAATCTGGGTGAGCTTCCCCAGCAACCCCAACCGCGAGGAGAACGGCGTCTATGGCTTCCCTGCCAACGACCCGTCGGCCATCGAAGGCCGGAAAAACGCCCCTGAGCTCTATTTCCGCTACGGCATGGGCTACCAGGACGGCAAGCTCTATGGCATGAACTTCCAGCAGGGCTTCTTCACCGCCGACCGCTACATACTCTATGCCATCGACACCAACAACTGGACGATGACACAGCGCGACGTCGACAAGAAGTTCGCCATCAGCGAGACGGCCAGCGGCATGGACGGAACGGTCTATGCGCTGTTTGCCGACGGCATGCTGGGCACTGTGGACTACGTGAATCTTGTCAGGACAGACATCTGCCAGCCCACCCGCAACTATGTGGCGCTGGGCGTGACAGGCCTGAACGAACTCTACGGCATTGACAACAGCGGCAACTTGGTCAGCATCAACACGACCAATGGCAGCGAGACCGTGAAAGGCCAGATAGAAGGATTCGGCGGCGCTTCGACGGGCGAGATCGACCCCGTGACCAACCAGTTCTACTACTGCACACAGACCAACTACTATGGTCATAGCAAGCTTTATAGCGTGAACCTGAACACCCTGCAGCGTACAGAGGTGGGCGAGTTCCCCAACGAGTTCGACTACTTTGGCGACATGGTGATTGTGGGCGAACCTGCTGCTGCAGGCTCTCCGGCCAAGGCTACGAACCTGACTGCCGACTTCGAGGGCAGCTCGCTGAGCGGCACCTTCTCGTTTACGGCTCCCACAGAAACTTTCGACCATCAGGAACTGACGGGCGAGCTTAACTACACGCTGACCTACGGCATCGAGAACGGCATAGAACAGACCGTACAGGGAACCGTGGAGGCTGGCGCCACAGTGACGCTGCCCCTCACCCTGGAAGAGGGTGGCAACGTCACCTTCGTCGTGAAGCTGGCCAACGAGGTGGGCGAAGGACAGACCGCCTCGCTCACCCAGTGGATAGGCCCCGATGCACCCAAGGCACCCACCAATGTGGTGCTGAGCATGACGGGCGACGGCCAGGTGAACCTCACGTGGACGGCTCCCACAGAGTGCGTCAACGGCGGATACATGGGCACGCTGACCTATAATATCTATCGCATTGTGGATGGTGAAGAGACTCTGGCTGCCCAGGGCGTCAGCGGCACCACCTTCACAGAGCAGATTGAGATAACCACGCTGAAAGAGTATGTCTATGCCGTGGCTGCCGTGAACGACGGCACTCCCAGCGCGCGCGCCCTGTCGAACAAGCAGGTGGCGGGCGACGGCTTTGGCGTGCCCTTCGTGGAACACTTCGGCGAGGGCAACCACCTGGAATACTTCACCGTGGTGAACGTGAACGGAGACAGCGACCGTTGGGGCGAGCTGACCTGGAAACTGCACACATCATCCAGCTACTTGGGTGGCGAGGTGACGAATTTCGAGGAGATGTGGTGCCAGACCGACGGTGCCACCGACGACTGGCTCTTCACGCCTGCCGTGCAGCTGCAGCCCGGCAATGCCTACGTCCTGCGCTTCAGGATGAAGGTGGGCTACGAGGAAACGCCAGAGAAGTTTGAGGTGATGTTCGGTCGGTCGGCTGCCATCGACGCCATGACCACGATGCTGATTCCTGAGCGCTCCATCAGCAACACGTCGTATGTCAAGTTTGAGAAGGAGTTCATCGTCGACGAGGCCGGCAGCTATTGCTTTGGCTTCCATGCCACGCCGAACAAGGGCTCTTCGCTCTATCTCGACGACATAGAGATTCGTGTGAATGCCTCGCCGGCAGCACCCGCCCGTGTGGAGAACCTCGCCATCGAGGCTGAGCCTACAGGACAGTTGCAGACCACAATCGCGTTCGATGCTCCCACGAAGACCATCGCTGGCGATGCACTGACAAGCATCACCAAGATTGAGGTGCTGCGCGAGGAGACCCTCATCGCCACCATCGACCAGCCCGCCGTGGGTTCAGCCCAGACGCTGACCGACGACGGACCCGTGAATGGCTACAACTACTACACCGTGATTGCCTACAACGAGGAGGGCAACGGTCTGCGTACTGAGTCAGCACCCGTCTACGTGGGCGTGGACGTGCCGCAGGCTCCTGTGGTGACCAAAATCCAGGACAATGGCCAGAGCGTCCATTTCGAGTGGGCTGAGGTGCCGGCCACGGGCGAAAACGGCTATGTGGTGCGCCCTGAAGAGGTGACCTACGAGGTGTATGCCACCAATGACCTCGGACAGAAAGACCAGCTCATCTACACAGGTACCGACCGCCAGGTAGATGCCGACTATACCGATACAGAGAACTTCGACATTGCCAAGTGGATAGTCGTGGCCAAGAATGCCGTGGGCTCCAGCCGCGACGGTGTTGCCAAGATCGCTACAGGATGGCCGCTCACGTTGCCCTATCGCGAGACCTTCGCCATGGGACACATCAAGGCCAGCATCTGGACAGAGCAGAACGGCGTGCGTTCGTTCAACCCCTCGACGATGGATGCCGCTGGCGAGGATGCCGGTTCGCTGATGTTCATGCCTTACACCACGGGCGACTACAGCTCGTTCAACACCCAGCGCCTGACCTTCGTGGGCGTGAAGACCCCTGTGCTGACCTTCAGCCACAAGGCTGAGGCAGGCAGCGAGGCCACCCTCGTGGTGAAAGCCTGGCAGCCTGACGGCACAGAGAATGTCTTCCTGACCGTCGACTACAGCGAGGCCACCTCCACGCAGTGGAAACAGGAGACCATCGACCTCACCCCGCTGAAACCCCAGAGCTACATCGTGATGAAATTCCTGGCCACGGGCGTGGCCGACCAGCCCATCTTCATCGATGACGTGACCATCGCTGACAGCGCCTTCGACGATCCTGTGGTAATCCCGACAAGTGTGAATGCTGTTGTTGAACAGCAGCCTACGGAAATCTGGTACGACCTTCTGGGTCGCCGTGTGAGTAACAACTCGTCAACTCGTCAACTTCCCAACTCGTCAACGATCTATATCGTGAATGGCAAAAAGGTAATCAAATAAGTGTAGATATGAAAATCAACAAGATAACAATCATCATGGCCGTGGCACTCATGGGTGCCACCACCATGCAGGCCGCACCTCGTACGCAGCAGCAGATGAAGCAGGCTGCCGCCAAAGCCCTCAACGCACAGCTGTCCGCCGCCCACAAGGCGCCGCGCAGAGACATGCCTGTGGTGCTGGCCGAAAAAGAGAACATCACCGTCATGGGCTATGCCGACGGCGGATTCGCCATCATGGCCAACGACGACCTGCTGCCCGACGTGCTGGGCTTTTCGGCCAAGACCTACGAGGCCGACCAGCGCAACGACGGCTTCCAGTGGTGGCTCTCGACCATGGAAGAGGCCGTGGCCTATTATATCAATAATAATGAACGCGCGCGGGTGGTGAAACCCAACCCCGACAAGTACCAGCCCGAGGTGCGCCCGATGCTCTCCACAGAGTGGGGACAGGAGGAACCCTACAACAACGAGTGCCCTGTGCTTCCCGATGCCGAACTCCTTCCGCGTCCTACGCTGGTGGGCTGTGTGGCCACCGCTACGTCACAGATCCTGAACTACCACCAGTATCCGCAGACAGGCCATGGCACCACAACGCTGCTGGTGCCCTACGGCGATCCCACAGGCACCAACTATTTCTTCGATTTCTCCACCTGTCATTTCGACTGGGCACACATGCGCAACACCTATACCGTGGGCAACTACACGGCTGAGGAGGCACAGGCCGTGGCCGAACTGTCGCACGCCATGGGCATGATGGCCGTCATGCAGTATGGCCACGCCGCTTCAGGCGCCATCACCGACGATGCCGCCAACGGACTGCGCGAGTATTTCGACATCACGACAGCCACTGCCTATACGCGCAGCGACCTGATGGGCTTCAGCGAGCTCTATACGGAAGAGGAGTGGTGCGACATGCTCTTCAACGACCTCTCCAACGTGGGACCCGTCTATTATGCCGGCGCCGATGCCAACGACCAGGGCGGCCATGCCTTCGTCGTCGATGGCTACAATGCCGACGGTCTGGTACACGTGAACTGGGGATGGTATGGACGCCTGGATGGCTACTACAACGTGAGCCTACTCAACCCGCGTGTCTACCAATTCTCGAAAGCTCAGGAAATGATTCTTGGCATCGCACCGCCCAGCAAGGCAAAGGGTGTGACGCAGAATATCTCCGTCGAGGAGCCGGGCACACTGGCCCAGCAGATAGATGCTGTGCAGCAGATGATGGGCAGCAGCATCAACATCAGTGGCCTGAAGGTGACGGGCACGCTGAATGCCGACGACCTCTATAAGATGGCCAACATGCCCACGCTGACCGACATCGACCTGAGCGCGGCCAGTCTGGTGGACAATGAACTGCCCGCACAGGCCTTCTACGGCTGCACCAACCTGCGCAACCTGAAGCTGCCGCTCACGATGACCACGTATGGCGACGGTGCCCTGGCCAACTGCTCGAACCTCAACAGTCTCACGCTGCCTGAGGATGGCGACCTTGACTATGTCGTGGATGGCGGCGTGGTCTATACGAAAGACCAGAGCGAAGTGATTGCCGTGCTGCCCACAGCAGCCGACACGGTGAACATCCGCAGCGGTGTGACCGCCATCCACCCGCAGGCCTTCGAAGGTTGCAAGTATGTGCGCGTGGTCTATCTGCCCGCATCGCTGAAGACGCTGGGCGACCGCGCCTTTGCCAATGTGCTCATCATGCGCGAACTGCACGTCAGCGGCTATACTCCCGCAACCGCCACCGCCACCACGTTCGAGGGCGTCGACCCTGGATTCCTGATGCTCTACCTGCGTGCCGGCAGCCGTGCGTTCTACGAGGAGGCTGAGGGCTGGAGCCAGCTCTTCAAGAGCGACAACGTGACGGAGGTGGGCACCCTGATCCGCGCCCGCAACCTCACCCGCAACTATGGCGAGGACGTTGACGAGTACTACTTCGAGATCATTGGCCAGCGCGTGCATGGCCTGCCGCAGATCAGCTGTGAGGCCACCAAGACCTCTCCTGCCGGCGACTATCCCATCGTCGTGAGCCGTGGCACCATCACTGCCGACGACGTGACCTATGTCAACGGCACGCTCACCATCGTGGGCGGTCCTGTGGGCGTGACCGATGGCGGCGAGGCAACAGGCATCACATCATCGTCAGTCACCCTTCCTGCCTCTCCCATCTTCGACCTGCAGGGGCGTGAAGTGGAAAAGACGTCCAAGGGTATCTATATCCAGAACAACAAGAAAGTAATGAAATAAAGACATGAGAAAAACTATTCTTACACTTTGTGCATGGGCGACCCTGTTGGTGGCCCATGCACAGACATTCAACTTCGGCTATTGCAACGGCGAAGTGTCTACAACAACCACATGGGGCGATATGGGCGTCGGCAACACGTCGGCAGCCATCTTCATCCCCTCCTCTGTGCTCAGCGGAATGGCAGGCAATGAAATCACCACCATCCGCGTGGGACTGACCACCCGCCTGAACATCGACGAACTGTCCGTGTGGGTGCGCCCATCGCTCGATGGCGACAACCTGGCTGAGGGTAAGCTCAACCGCAAGCAGAAGCGTGTGCAGCAGGGTTGGAACGAGGTGAACCTCAACGAGGCCTACACCATCGAGAACCTGGCCGACGGACTCTACGTGGGCTACACCTACCACCACACGTCGCTCTCGAATGCCGTTTCTGTGGTAGGCTCTACGCCTGAGGGCACGGCCTTCTTCAAGAAAAACGACAATACCCAATGGGAGGACTTCAGCGACAAGGGGGCCATCAGCATCGAGGCCGTCGTCAGTGGCTCTTCCCTGCCGCAGTACGACCTGGCGCTCAACAGCGTCGCCATCGTGCCCAACCTGGCTGAGGGCATGACCGCCTATCAGCTCAAGGCCGATGTGGCCAACGTCGCCGCCTGCGACATCGAGGGCTTCACGCTCACCATCTCAGGCGGTGGCATCAGCGAAGTGACCCACCATGTGGCACAGACCGTGGAGAGTGGTCGCCAGGCCACTGTGACCTTCAGTTTCACGGCCAGCAGTGTCATCGACGCCTCACAGCCCATCAGCGTCAGCATCAGCAGCCTCGACAACGCCACCGACGAGAACATGGCCAACAATACCACGGAAGCCAGTTTCGCAGCCTTCCAGCGCAACGTTTTGGTGGAGGAGTTCACCACGCAGCGCTGCCCCAACTGTCCGCGTGGCGCTCAGGAGATGAACGAGGCGCTCCACAGCAAGGAAATCTATGGCGAGCGCGTCAGCGTGGTGTGCCACCATTCTGCCTTCAATACCGACAACTACACCCTGCCTTGCGACGTGGACATGCTCTGGTTGTTCAACGAGGGTGGCAGCACGTATGCCCCGGCATGGATGATCAACCGCCAGGCACGCTACGGACAGAACACCGTCCAAACTGGCCAGAAGCAGGCCATCTACTTCATCAGCAGTCCGAGCGACTTTGCCGCTGAACTCGATATGGAGATGGCATTGCCCACCCACCTCATGCTGGGCGTCACGGCCACGCTGGCCGACGGACAGGTGAACGTGGTGGTGAACGGTGTGCGCGACAACGACTTCGACTTGGCGAACCCGCTCCTGACCGTCTATCTGACGGAAGACAACATCGACGACCGACAGGACAGTCCCAACGGAATGATCGACCACTACCAGCACAACCACGTCATCCGCGCCTACAACAACACGTGGGGCGATGACATCGCCTGGGAGGGCAATATCTTCACGGCCAACTACACCTTCGCCGTGGAGGATGACTGGAAGAAAGAAGACCTGAAGGTGGTGGCTCTCGTGGCCAACTACGACGCTGAGAGCAACCTCAACTGCGCTGTGGAGAACTCCGCCAGTGCCGCAGTCAGCTTTGAAGAGACGGGCCAGACCACCAGCATCAACCCCACCGCCGTCGTGTGCAACGCGATTCCGTCGCGTTCCATCTACGATCTCCAGGGCCGACTGATTAGCAAGAACTCGTCAACTCTTAAAAAAGGCATCCTCATTGTGAAAGGCGCCGATGGCACCACACGGAAAGTAATCGTCAAATAAAAACCTTAAGAAAACATAGCATGAAAAAAAGTATTGTGATGCTCACTGCCGCCTGCCTGGCACTTTCCGCACAGGCACAGCAGCGTAGTGAGAGCGAGATGCAGGCCATTGCCGCCCAACATCTCTATGGACAACCCTCACCACTCACCTCTCACCACTCACCAGTGGCGTCCAAGCCTGAGAAACTGATGCAAAACGACATGGTTGCCGCCTATGGCGACCGCTACAACGGCACCGTCTTCGTCAGCCGCGACGCCATGTTCGCACCCGTCCTGGGCTATACCGACCGCCCGCTCAGCATGGAGAGCCTGCCCGACGGACTGCAGTGGTGGATGCAGACCATCAGCGCCACCATGCAGCAGAAAATCCAGGACAACGACCTGCGCACCATTCAGAAGGCACAGGCACAGGACGTGGAACCGATGGTCACCACGCGTTGGGCGCAGGACACGCCCTACAACGACCTCTGCCCTGTGGTGGACAGCTGGTCGAAGCGTCGCGCCCAGACGGGCTGTGTCGCCACGGCCATGGCACAGATCATGAACTTCCATCAGTATCCCACTGAGGGCCATGGCATGGGCTACTACACCATGCTGGGCTCCAGCAGCAAGAAGAACGTGCGCATCAAAGGCGTCTACGACTGGCCCAACATGAAGGAGACCTATGCCTCGGCAGCCGCCAAGGATGCCACCACCGAAGCCGTCGCCACGCTGATGTACGACTGCGGACTGGCCTCACACATGGCCTATGCCCAGCAGGGTAGCGGTGCTACATCGCCCGATGCCGCAGCTGGCCTGGCTCACCATTTCGACTACGACTCGCTGTCCCTGCACTGCACCTTCCGCGCGTTGGATAATACCGACCGCTGGATGCAGACCATCTACGATGAGTTGAAAGCCGGACGCCCCGTGGAGTACCTCTCCACCGATGCCAACTACGGTGCCCATGCCTTCGTCATCGATGGTTGCCGCGCCTCTGACGGCTACCTGCACGTCAACTGGGGTTGGAATGGCGATGCCGATGGCTATTTCGACTTCTTCAACCTCAACCCGCGGACCGCCATGCAGGCAGCCTATGGAGCCTCGGCCTACGACTTCAGCAGCAACGTTGCCTCGCAGTCGATGCTCACAGGCATCATGCCTCCCGATGGAGAGGAAAAGCCCTACATCTCGTACTGGGCCATGGCCGAAGAGGAGACTATCGAGGTGACCGACAACAGCATCATCGTGCATCTGCCCACCATCTTCAACTACCATTTCCTGGCGTTCAAGGGTCTTGTGGGCCTCTGCATTGAGAATGTGGCGACCGGCCACGCGCCCATCCAGCCGTTCTACTACTCCAATTGGAATGGCTACGAACCCGTGCCGCCACTTGCCGGCTGGGAAGCCATGGACCTCACCTATGGCGAGAACGTCATCAATGGACTGGAGGACGGCGACTACGACCTCTATCTGATGAGCTGGTACCTGACCGACATAGGCAAATTCGATCCTCAGTATATACGCTTCCCCGATCTGGACGACGGCAACGAGAACTACAACAAGTGGCGCATGACCAAGCGCGACGGCCATCTCACCATCCAGAAGACCAAGGTGCCCCTCACCCAGGAGGAAGCCCCCACCGCCATATCGCCCGCCAGCGTCGTGAGCAACGCGATTCCGTCGCGTTCCACCTACGACCTCCAAGGCCGAATAGCCAATGGACACTCATCAAATGTCATCATCAACAACGGAAAAAAATACATTAACAAATAAATCATGAGAAAAACTATCCTTACCGCCGTGGCCGCTCTCCTGAGCATGGCAGCCACCGCGCAGATCACAGAAACTCCTGAGGGAGAAATGCTCAAGAACATGGAATGGCAGTCGCAGGGCATGTACCCCGACTATGTCGCCCAGCAGATGTATCAGTTTGTCGAGCAAGGCGCCATCGCCCATGTGGTGGTCAGTGGCAACAAAATGTACATCAAAGACCCCATCACCAAATACAAGGTGGGCGCATGGATTGAAGGCGAAATCAGCGACGACGGCACGCAGGTGGTGTTCCACACCCCGCAGGCCTACACCGAGTCTAATGGCACCCTGTTCTACCTCACCCGTCTGGTGCAGGTGGGCAATAAGCTCGGATTGGGAGAGAGCACCGACCTCGTGTTCAGCTACGAGGACGGCAAACTGACGCAGACCGATGGCGGTTACCTCGTCATCACCAACCTCGAAGGCCAGTCGGCAGGCTATCTCGACTACAACATCTCCATCAGTCCTGTGCAGGAAGAGACGGTCACACCGCCCGCCGATGCTGAGATGCTGAGCTATAGGATGGATTATGAGGGACAGGGTGGACAACACTCACAGACGGTCAACGTGGCCTTCAGCGGCAGCGATGTGTATATCGCCAACCCCGCTGGCATCGCCGACAGCTGGATCAAGGGAACCCTCGATGGCGACAAGATCGTCTGCCCCAACACCCAGTTCCTCGGAGCCGACGAGAGCCTTGGCTACTTCGTCTATTTCAAGGCCGCTGAGGGCACCATCGAAATGGTGGAATATCCTGGCTTCGGCACCTTCCCCGTCAGCACCATCAACCTGACCAGCGACGAGGCCGTCACCTTCACCTACAATGCCGACGACCGCTCGTTCTCCACAGAGCAGCTCTTCCTCGTCAACCCCGCTAAGGATAAGGTCGGCGAGAGCTTCTACGACTATGGCAAGTCGTCGTTCACCACATTCACGGAAGTCGCCGCTGTGCCCGCCAATCCCGCTGTCACCTCCTACTACGACATCATCGAGGGCTTCGGCTTCGGCATCTTCATGATCGACATGCCCAACCAGGACACGGAGGGTAACTACATCAATCAGGAGAACATGTACTACAACCTCTATCTCGACGACACGCCCGTGGCCAATCCTGAGGGTCAGACCGACATTCCTTACACCTACACCTATGGCGACTTCTTCCAGGTGTCGGGCACATCGCATACGTTCAAGTATGTGAACCCCATCAACGAGAAGATTGGTGTGCAGACCTTCTACAAGGTAGGCGATCAGGTGAACAGCTCCGACCTCGTGTGGTACTACATCCATAGCGAGCCCGATGCCATCGCTGCTGTGAAGGATGGCCAGGCAGTGGTCCGCACGGAATACTTCGACGGTGCCGGCCGTCTGGTGTCGCCCGACACGAAGGGTCTCCTCATCCGCCGCACCACTTATGCCGACGGCACCCAGCAGACCACGAAAGTCATGAAGTAAACGCTCCTCTGCTCCCCCTATCCCCTCCTACAGGAGGTAGCAAAACAAACCAGTTCCCCTCCTACAGGAGATAGCAAAACAAACCAGCTCCCCTCCTACAGGAGGGGTGAGGGGAGGTCAATCAGCAATCCCCTCTCTCCCCTGCAGGGATAGCGCCCCCCTCTATCTCCCCCTGTAGGGGGAGGAATAGTTAGAACTGAGCGCAGGAACTAACCAGCCCTACAGGAGGCAACAATACTAACCAGTCCCCCTCCTACAGAAGGCAACAATACTAACCAGTCCCCCTCCTACAGGAGCGCCACAACTAATCACTCCCCCTCCTACAGGAGGGGATAGGGGAGGTCATGAAAAGGGGTTAGGGGAGGTCATGACGGTCAAGAGGAGGTCATGACGGTCAAGAGGAGGTCATGAAAGCTATACCTACAGCAGCCACATCCCGTCCAGGGGTGTGGCTGCTGCCTTTGTTAACCCCACAAAGACAAATGTCAGGAACAATACGAGGATGATGAACCTCACCCAATTCAGCATGCTGACGATCCTATCGGCTTTTTCTTTTTCCATTGTATGTTTCGAATATTGGTTTTTGCGCTGTAAAAGTAGTGCAAAGATGTTACAAAACCATTTCATGCGTATGAAAGAATGGTGACAGCGTCGTTTGTAACAGGATTGTCATACAGGTGTAACGGGTGTGTAATAAGATTGTAATACCTTTGCGGCGAATTACAGAAAACAACGCAATGGAATTGATCATCAACATTTTCTCGCTCGTAGGCTCTCTGGCACTCTTCCTCTTTGGAATGAAGACCATGTCCGAGGGTCTCGAAAAGTTTGCAGGCGACCGCCTGCGCAGTATCCTGGCCGCCATGACGAAAAACCGCGTCATGGGCGTGCTCACGGGCATCCTCATCACCGCCCTCATCCAGTCGTCGAGTGCCACCACGGTCATGGTCGTCAGCTTCGTCAATGCCGGACTGATGACGCTGGTGCAGTCCATCGGCGTCATCATGGGCGCCAACATCGGTACCACCGTCACGGCGTGGATCATCTCGGCCGTGGGGTTCAAGGTCAACATCGCCGCCTTCGCCATCCCCCTCTTAGCCGTCGGCATGCCCTTGATATTCAGCGGCAAAGGCAACCGCAAGAGCATCGGCGAGTTCGTCTTCGGCTTCTCCTTCCTCTTCATGGGCTTGTCGTTCCTCCAGGAGGCAGCCACCGCCATGAACATTGGCGACATGGTGGCTGGCATGCTCGCCCACGTGTCGCAAGACTCCTTCTTCACCATCCTCCTCTTCGTCGTCGTGGGAGCTGTCGTCACCATGATTGTGCAGGCTTCTGCTGCCACGATGGCCATCACGCTGATGCTCTTCGGCATGAACATCCCCGGCTTCGGCTTCGAGCAGGCCGCTGCTTTGGCCATGGGTCAGAACATCGGCACCACCATCACGGCCTTCATGGCATCGCTCACTGCCAACACGCAGGCCCGCCGTGCTGCCCTGGCCCACATGTTCTTCAACGTCTTTGGCGTCGTGGCGTTCCTCATCGTCTTCTATCCCGCCTGTCATGCCGTCAGCTGGTTTGTCGACAGCGTGATGGGCGGTGGCAACGACCTCTACAAGCTCTCCGCCTTCCACACCGCCTTCAATATCATCAACACGCTGCTCCTCATCGGTTTCGTCAAGCAGATCGAGGCGCTCGTGTGCAGGGTGTTGCCCATGAAGGCGCAGGACGAAGACTACCGCCTGAAGTTCATCAGCGGCGGTCTGCTCTCCACGGCCGAGCTGAGCATCATCGAGGCGCAGAAGGAGATCCGCAGCTTCGCGGAGCGTTGCCAGCGCATGTTCGGCTTCGTGCCCGAGCTGTTGCAGATGCAGGACGAGGCGGAGTTCAACAAACTCTTCTCGCGCATTGAGAAATACGAGAACATCACCGACTCCATGGAGATGGAGATCGCCAGCTATCTCAATAAAGTGAGCGAAGGCCGACTCTCCGATGCCTCGAAGAGCCAGATACAGAAGATGCTGCGACAGATCTCCGAACTCGAGTCCATCGGCGATGCCGTCTACAACCTCGGTCGCACCCTCAACCGCCACCGCATGCACTGCCAGAAGGCGTTCACCCCTGAGCAGATCCAGCACATGCAGACCATGATGCAACTCGTCGATGGCGCTCTCGTCGAGATGCTCAAGCGCATCGACCAGCCCATGACCAAGGCAGGCATCAAGACCTCGCTCAACATCGAGCACGAGATCAACAACTACCGTACGCAGCTCAAGAACCAGAACCTGCACGATGTCAACGCAGGGCTCTACGACTACCAGCTGGGTGTCTTCTACGTCGACTTCATCTCAGAGTGCGAGAAACTGGGCGACTATGTCATGAACGTCGTTCAGGCCGGCAAGCGCCTGAAGAACGATTATGACGACCGGCCGTACGATGGGCAAGGGTGAGGCCCTCTGCGCAGAGTTTGCGCTGAGTATGTTTAGGTCAACTGCTATGTAATTGCCTTTATTAATCGCGAAAAAGCACGAAAAATACAGACTTACGCGAAAATTTTATCTCACACAGAAAACACAGAAAACACAGAAATTTATTTTTCTCAACAACGGATTGCACGGATTTCACGAATGATGATGATATTGCAGAGCAATATCCTTTCTGTGATTTCCGTGATTTCTGTGTGACCTTATCTTATTATTGCGCACAGCAATATCGGTTTTCGCAATTTTTCGCCTTTTCGCGTATTTTCGCAATCCCATCACATCGCACAAATGAACTTTTATTAAAGGAATCATATAGCTGTTGCCCCGAAAAGCTATTTGGAGTTATGGGAGTTTTTTGTTTGCCTTGCAAACAACTCCTTTGTCTCTATGATGCCATGAAGAAAGAGTCCTCTGCGCAGAGTTTGCGCTGAGTATGTTTAGGTCAACTGCTATGTAATTGCCAAACCTAAAACCTGGCGAGCGTGAATCGGATGGTGAGTCCGCCGCCAGGCGTTTCACATGCCGTTGTCTGTCCCCCGTGGGCGGCAACGGCATTCTTCACGATGGCGAGGCCCAGCCCCGTGCCGCCCAGTTTGCGCGAGCGACCCTTGTCCACGCGGTAGAAGCGCTCGAAGAGGTGCTCCCGATGTGGCGGCTCCACGCCCGGTCCGTTGTCGCTCACAGAGAACTCGTAGAAATGCCGCCCTTCCGTCTCTGTGTCCCTGCAGGCAATCTCCAGGCGGGTAGCCCCTGTGGCATAGGCGATGGCATTGTCTATCAGGTTGCGGAAGATGCTGTATATCAGGCTCTGGTCGCCCATCACCTCCACATGCTGTGGCACGAGGAGCCTGGGCGCGATGCCCCGCTCGTGCAGTTGCAGCGACGTGTCGTCAATCGCGCTCTGCACCACCTGCAGCACATTCACCGGGCGGTATTCCTGTCGTTCCGCGGCGTGGTTGTCGTCCATCTCGTCCAGCTTGCTGAGCGCACTCATGTCGAGCAGCAGCTTGCTCATCCGCTCACTCTGCGCGTAGCAGCGTTCCAGGAAATGCTTCCTCTTCTCCTCGGGCATGTCAGGGTGGTCAAGGATACTCTCCAAGTAGCCGTGAATGCTGGCGGCGGGCGTCTTCAGTTCGTGGGCGGCGTTCTGGGTCAGCTGCCGTTTGAGGCGCACCTTGTCCTCCTCTGCGTGGCGCAGTTTCCAGTAGAGCATGATAATGGTGTGGCTGATGTCGCCCAGCTCGTCGTCGGGCATGCGGCGCTCCAGTTCAGGGTCCAGCTCCTCGCCCCCTTCCGCCTTCACGGCAAACTCGCGCAGGTAGCCTATGTGTCGGCTGATGCGGTGGGTGATGTAGTAGAGGGCGATGCTCAGCAGCAGCGTCAGGGCAGCGGCGAAGTAGATGTATGTGTTGTCCGCCTGCAGCGAGCGTGTCAGTTCGGCAGAGTAGGGCACGGCGGCGCGCACCACCACCTGGCCGAACCTCGTGGCAGAATAGAAATACGTCTCGTGCGTAGATTGCGACATGCGCTTGATGTCGTAGCCGTTGCCCGTGTGCAGCGCCTGTTGTATCTCCGTCCGCTGCAGGTGGTTGCCTAAGGCCGCCACGTTCGTGTCGTAGCTGTCCAGCACCACCCGTCCCTTCTCGTCGATCACCGACACGCGGAGCCCCTCCATCTGGTGCCGCGCCACATAGTCGTGAAACAGGCGGCTGCTCGTCAGGCTGTCCTCCCCCAGCGTCTGCACCATCTCGTAGTTGTACATCTGCAGCCTTGAATGCAGGATGTCTATCTTGTAGTCCTTCTCCCGCTGATACTGATAGATGCTGAAGCAGACCGCAAAGAGCAGGAACACCCCGCCGATGCTCAGCAGCAGGTTACGTTGAAACGATCCCTTCAAAGCAGTAGCCATAGCCCACCCGTGTCTTGATCTGTTTACCATAGCGGCCAATCTTCTTGCGCAGCCGCGTGATGTTCACGTCCACCGTGCGGTCGAGCACCATCACGTCCTGCGGCCAGCAATACCTCAGCAGGTCCTCTCTCGAGAACACCCTGTTGGGATGTTGCAGGAAGAACGACAGCAGTTCAAACTCCAGTTTCGTGAACACCAGCTCCTGTCCGTCGCAGGTCGCCGTCTTCGCGTTCAGGTCCAGTGCGATGCCCTCATAGACGATCCGCGCGTCGGCAGGCTTACCGTTGGCGGAGGGCGCTGCCTGCTGCGACAGAGCCGTCCTTCTGAGCACCGCCCTCACCCTGGCCTTCACCTCCTTCATGCTCAGTGGCTTGGCGATGTAGTCGTCAGCCCCGATGTTCAGTCCTTTCACCAGGTTGTCCTCCCCGTCGAGGGCCGTGATGAAGATAATGGGGATGTGCGCCGTGGCGGCGTTGCCCTTCAGTCTGCGAGCCATCTGGAAGCCCGACATCTCGCCCATCATCACGTCCAGCAAGATCAGCCCGTAGTCCTGCAGGGGCAGCTCCAGCGCCTCCTCGGCAGAACAGGCCGTCGCCACCTCAAACCCCTCCGTTTCCAGGTTATATTGCAGAATCTCGCAAATATCCAACTCGTCGTCTACCACAAGTATTTTCATAAGCCGTCAGCATTTTAGGCGACAAAGTTACTCATTTTTTCCGAAAACCCACCACAATTCGTGTTACAATGTTATGACATTCGCAGGCGTCAGCCAATCATTCCGTCGAAATGCTATTCCACGTTCGTAGGGGGATGCAACGATCAATTATCCCCCGCAAAAAAAAGAGGATGTGAAACACACCCTCTTTCTGATAAAAGCTGTTAGGCTGATTATGCTTCCATTTCTTTCTTGAGTCGCTCTGTGAGCATGGGTACGATCTTGTGGAGGTCGCCCACGATGCCGAGGTCGGCCACGGAGAAGATGGGGGCATACTTGTCTTTGTTGATGGCGATGATGAAGTCGCTCTCTTCCATACCGGCGAGGTGCTGGATGGCACCGCTGATGCCACAGGCCATGTAGAGCTGCGGACGGACGGTCTTACCAGTCTGACCTACCTGACACTCGTGGGGCATCACGCCATTGTCGACCATGGCACGCGAGGAGGACACTTGACCGCCCAGTACGTCGGCCAGCGCCTGCAGCTTGTCGAAGCCTTCGCGGTTGTGGACGCCACGGCCACCGCTGACGAGGATCTTGGCCTCGCCAATGTCGGCAATGTTCTTCTCGGCCTTGATGGTCTTGACGAGCTTCACGCGGAACTTGGTGGTGTCGAACTGCGGAGCGAACGCCGTGATGACGCCCTGACGGCCAGGCTGGCGCTGCATCTTCTGCATGACGCCCGGACGGACGGTGGACATCTGCGGACGGGTGTCGCGGCAGACGATGGTGGCCATGAGGTTGCCACCAAAGGCGGGACGGGTGGAGCGGAACTCCAGCTCGCCGGTCTTCTCGTCGGGCTCCACCACGAGCTTGGTGCAGTCGGCCACGAGACCGGCCTTCAGGCGGGAGGCGATGCGCGGAGCGAGGTCGCGGCCGATGGTGGTGGCACCATAGAGGACGATGCTGGGCTTGCGCTCCGTGACAATCTGGCCAACGGCCTGTGAATACTGCTCAGAGAGATAGTCCTTCAGCTCTGGGGCATCGACGACGATGACCTCGTCGGCGCCCATCTCGATGAGCGACTGGGCCTGGTCCTGGATGCCGCAGCCGAGGAGCATGGCCACCACTTTCTCGCCAAGGGTGTCGGCGAGGTCGCGGGCCTTGCCTAAAAGTTCAAAGGCCACGGACTGGATGACACCTTCGCGCTGTTCTGCAAAAACGAATACGTTCTTATAATCTTTCAATTCCATAGACTTCTGACTTTTAAATGATATGTTTCTCTTTCAGTTTGTTCACGATGAGCTCTACGGCTTCTTCCTCGCTCACCTCATGGACCTCGCCGGGTGCCTTGAGGGCTTTTGGGAAGGAGCGGTAGACCTTGGTGGGAGAGCCTGCGAGTCCGAGCTTGGCGGGGTCGACGTCGATCTTGTCGGCTCCCAGCACTTCCACTTCCTTGTCGTAGGCTTCCATGATGCCGCTGACGGTCATGTAGCGGGCATCGAAGGCGGAGGCGAGGACGGTGAGGAGGCACTTGCCCTCGACCTCGAGGATCTGGATGCCGTCTTCGTCTTCTTTCTCCACCTCGAGGTGGCCATTGTCGAGGAGCTTGGCGCCTGCCACGTAGGTGATCTGCGGGAGGTCGAGGTGCTCGGCCAGCTCAGGACCTACCTGGGCGGTGTCGCCATCGATGGCCTGACGACCGGCAAGGATGAGGTCGTAGTCGAGGGTGCGGCAGAGGCCGGAGAGGGCGTAGGAGGTGGCCAGCGTGTCGGCACCGGCAAACTTACGGTCGGAGAGCAGGATGGCGCGGTCGGCACCCATGGCGAATGCCTCGCGGAGCATGACATCGGCCTGGGGCGGTCCCATGGAGATGACGGTGACGTGGGCGCCATACTGGTCTTTCATGCGGAGAGCGAGCTCGAGAGCGCCCTTGTCGTCGGGGTTCATGATGCTGGGTACGCCCTCGCGGATGAGGGTGCCCTTCACGGGGTCGATCTTGACCACCGTGGTATCGGGAACTTGCTTGATACAAACGATAATTTTCATCATAGTGCTGTCCTCCATTTATTTAAACAATTGACCGGCAATGACCATGCGCTGTACTTCGCTGGTGCCTTCGTAGATTTCCGTGATCTTCGCATCGCGCATCATGCGCTCCACAGGGTATTCGCGGGTGTAGCCGTAGCCACCGTGGAACTGCACGGCCTTGGTGGTGACCTCCATGGCTGTCTCAGCAGCAAAGAGCTTGGCCATGGCCGCATCGGCAGAGTAGGGCAGGTGCATGTCTTTCTTCCAGGCGGCACTGCGCACGAGGAGGCGGGCAGCCTCGACCTTCGTCTTGAGGTCGGCCATCTGGAACTGGGTGTTCTGGAACTTGGCGATGGAACGTCCGAACTGCTTGCGCTCCTTGGTGTACTTCACGGTCTCGTCCATGGCTCCCTGGGCGATGCCCAGTGCCTGCGAGGCGATGCCGATGCGTCCACCGTCGAGCGTCATCATGGCAATCTTGAAGCCCTTGCCCAGCTCGCCCAGGAGATTCTCCTTGGGAACCTCGCAGTTCTCGAAGATGAGCTCGCAGGTGGCAGAGCCACGGATACCCATCTTCAGCTCCTTCTTACCGATGGAGAAGCCGGGCATGCCTTTCTCGACGATGAAGGCCGAGATGCCGCGTGTGCCCTGCGACTTGTCGGTCATGGCCATGACGATGAACACATGGGCGTTGGAGGCATTGGTGATGAAGATCTTCGAGCCGTTGAGGATCCACTTGTCGCCAGCGTCGACCGCCGTTGTCTGCTGCATGGCGGCATCGGTGCCGGCATTGGGCTCGGTCAGACCGAAAGCGCCAATCCACTCGCCAGAGGCGAGCTTCGGCAGGTATTTCATCTTCTGCTCCTCTGTGCCGTGCTCCATGATGGGGGCCATGCACAGCGAGGTGTGGGCTGAGAGGACGACGCCTGTCGTGGCACACACACGGGAAAGTTCTTCGACGGCCATGATATACATCTGTACCGTTCCGCCTGCGCCACCATACTGCTTGGGAACAGGAATGCCCATGATGCCGAGCTTGCCCATCTTCTGGACAGTCTCGAGGGGGAAGCGTTCCTGTTCGTCAATCTCAGCGGCTAAAGGCTTCACTTCGTTCTCTGCAAACGAGCGTATCATCTGCAAGAACAGTTGTTCTGTCTTTGAATAGCTAAAATCCATTTCTTTCTTTTTTAGTAAACGAGTTGACGAGTTAACAAGTAAACAAGTTGCTTGATTGTGGCGAGTTTTACTATCAACTCGTCAACTTGTTAACTCGTTAACTTGTCAACTTAAATTAGTATTTGTAGAACCCCTCACCGGTCTTGCGGCCGAGCAAGCCGGCGCGCACCATCTTGCGGAGCAGCGGATGGGGGCGGTACTTGGGATCGCCAAACTCCTTGTAGAGCACTTCCATGATGGCGAGGTTGACATCGTTGCCGATGAGGTCGGCTAGGGCGAGCGGGCCCATGGGATGGTTGGCGCCCAGCTGCATGCACTTGTCGATGTCCTCAGCGCTGGCGATGCCGTCGGCGAGGATGCCCACTGCCTCGTTGATCATGGGGATGAGGATGCGGTTGACGACGAAGCCGGGAGCTTCCTTCACCTCGACGGGCTGCTTGCCGATGCTGGTGGCGAGCTCTACGATGCACTTGGTCACCTCGTCGCTGGTGAGCTGACCCTTGATGACTTCAACCAATGCCATGCGGTCGGCGGGGTTGAAGAAGTGCATGCCGATGAACTGTGCCGGACGACTGGTGCAAGCGGCAATCTCTGTGATGGAGAGCGACGACGAGTTGGTGGCGAAGATGGTCTCGGGCTTGCAGATCTTGTCGAGCTCCATGAACACCTCCTTCTTCAGCTGCATGTCCTCGACGGCGGCCTCGATGACGAGGTCGGCATCGGCGAAGGTGGCATAGTCGGTGGTGGTGGTGATGTTTGCCAGGATGGCATCCATCGCCTCTTTCGAGATCTTTCCTTTCTCCACGAGCTTGTTGTAGCCTTTGGAGATGGAGGCCATGGCCTTGTCGAGGCTGGCCTGTGTGCGGCTCTTCATGACGACGGGCATCTTGGCGGCGAACGCCTTCACAATGCCTTTTGCCATGGTGCCGGTTCCAATAACATAGATTTTCATGATTCTCTGTTTTTTAGTTATTTACTGAAGTTTTTGTTGTTTTCTGGCATTCCGATGAAGCCTATTTGCCCGTGAAGGCAGCCTTGCGCTTGCCCAGGAAGGCAGCCATGCCCTCTTTCTGGTCTTGCGTGGCAAAGCAGCTGGCGAAGAGCTTGTTCTCCAGTTCGATGGCCTCGTCCATGGTGAGGTCGCAGCCTTGGTTGATGCTCTGCTTGCAGGCGCGGATGGCGAGCGGTGCGTTGGCCACCATCTTGGCAGCCAGCTCGAGGGCCTTGTCTAAGAGCTCCTCGCGCTCGTAGACGGCATTGACCAGTCCGATGCGCAGGGCCTCGTCGGCACGGATCACCTTGCCCGTGTAGATCATCTCCTTGGCCATGCCCTGACCAATGAGGCGTGGCAGGCGCACCGTTCCTGAGAAGCCGGGCGTGATGCCCAGTCCCACTTCGGGCTGTCCGAACTTGGCGTTGTTGGAGCAGATGCGGATGTCGCAGGCCATGGCCAGTTCACAGCCACCGCCGAGGGCAAAGCCATTGACGGCAGCGATGACGGGGATGGGCAACAATTCGATTTGGCGGAACACCCTGTCGCCCAACTGTCCGAAGGCGTAGCCCTCCTGCTCGTTGAGGTGGGCCATCTCAGAGATGTCGGCCCCTGCCACGAAGGATTTCTCGCCGTCGCCTGTAATAATAAGTACGCGCGTACCCGTACCTATATTGTTGACGAAGGTGTCGAGCTCCTTCAGGATGGTGGAGTTGAGGGCATTGAGCGACTTCGGCGCTGAAATCTTCAGCAGGGTGATGCCTTCCTGCGGCTCTTCAACCTTTAGAAATTGAAAGTCAAACATGATCTATTCTTCTTTGAACAATTCGTTTAATCCGTTCAATTCGTGGTCGAAAAGATTAGATGTCCATCGGCTTCAGGTCGGGCGAGATGATGAGCTTGGCCTCTGTGGCAGCCTGTACCTGCTCGACGGTGAACTCAGGATGGAGCTCGCGCAGGACGATGCCCTCAGGTGTGATGTCCATGACACCCATCTCCGTGATGATCATGTTCACCTGGCCGGCAGCGGTGAGCGGCAGTGTGCATTCCTTCAGGATCTTGGGCGTGCCCTTCTGGGTGTGCTCCATGGTGAGGATGACGCGCTTGGCACCCACCACGAGGTCCATGGCGCCGCCCATGCCGGGAGCCATCTTGCCAGGGATGATCCAGTTGGCGAGGTTACCCTTTTCGTCGACCTGCAGGGCACCCAGGAACGACACGTTGACGTGGCCGCCGCGGATGATGGCAAACGAAGTGGCTGAGTCGAAGGTGCAGGCACCCGGGGTCAGTGTGATGAAACCGCCACCTGCATTGATCAGGTTCTTGTCCTCTTCACCTTCTGCGGGTGTGGGTCCCATGCCCATGGCGCCGTTCTCGGTCTGCAGTGTGACCGACACGCCCTCAGGCAGATAGTTAGGAATCATGGTGGGAATACCGATTCCCAGATTCACTACATCGCCGTCGTGCAGTTCTTTGGCAGCACGTTTGGCAATGACTTCTCTCATTTGAAATTTGTCCATATTGTTGTAGTTTAAAAGATGAATGATATGCTTTGATACCCTATTGGGATATTGAAGTCTATTTCATGCCTCGCTTGACCATCTCCTGCACCACGAAGGAGGCGACGTCGTCGGCATAGGTGTTCATGCCGAAGCCGGCATCGAAGCCCAGCTCCTTGGCCAGCTCGTGGGTGACACGGGCACCGCCGCAGCAGCAGATCATCTTGTCGCGCAGGCCTTCGGCCTCCATCAGCTCGATGAACTCCGTCATGTTCTTGATGTGCACATCCTTCTGCGTGACGGTCTGCGACACGAGCAGGGCATCGGCATGGAGCTCAATGCCTTTGGCGATGAACTCGTCGTTGGGCACCTGCGAGCCGAGGTTGTAGGCCTCGATCATGTCGTAGCGCTCCAGGCCGTAGTGGCCGGCATAGCCCTTCATGTTCATGATGGCATCGATGCCCACGGTGTGTGCGTCGGTTCCTGTGGATGCGCCCACAATGACAATCTTGCGGCCGATGTTCTCACGGATGTACTCGTCGGTGGCGTACATGTCCATGGTGTTGGACTCCACCTTGGGAACGTAGATGGTGGAGTAGTCGACGGTGTGTGAGCAGCTGCCATAGCAGTTGAAGAAGGTGAAGCCTGGCGTGAGCTCCTTGTAGTAGACCACGCTGGGATTCTCCAGTCCCATCTTCTTGAGCAGTTGCTTGGCGGCCTCTACGGCCTCGGCTCCCACGGGGACGGGCAGGGTGAAACTGAGCTGCACCTTGCCGTCGTTCATGGTGTCGCCGTATGGTTTTATCTTGGTGAAGTCTAAGGTTTTGTCGAAATCCTTAGCTTCCATGCTATATAATCCTTCGTTCATTTTTTGAAAATTAAAAAATTATAAAATTCAAAAATTATAAAATTACCGTTTTCCTTTCATCAGTTCGACAAACGGATTGAGGTAGTTTTCACCCTTCATGGTGACACCTTCCAGACCCTTGCCACCGTTCTTCGGGCGTTTCACGTCGCCAAAGATACCCTTTTCGAGGGCGGTGAACAGACCTTCCTTGGTGATGTCTTCCAAGAGGCGGATGGTGTTGCCCAACACTTCCTTCACGCGGTTGCGGCAGATGCCGCCCTCCTTGAACTCCATCTCCTCGCCGATGCTCTTCATGTTGTTGAAGATGTACTTCGCATTCTCGATGGAGAGGTAGCGGTCGCTCATGAACGGTGTGTGGATGGCCTCTGTGGGCATGCCCAGGAGCTGGATGCCCTGGTGTGTCCAGATGCCGATCATGTTGAAGAGTGCGTCCTGAATGTGGCCGCGGAAGATGTTGCCCGTCATGAACTTAGTGGGCGGCATGTACTTCAGCGTGGCCTTGGGGAAGATTTCGCGCGTCATCTGTGCCTGTGCCAGTTCCAGGAGGAAACCGTTCTCGAGCATCGGGTCCATCTCGAAGGCGTGGCCCAGTCCCATCTGCTCTTCGGGCAGGCCGGCCATCAGGGCGAGCTGCTCGTTGATGAGGTCGGAGGCGAGCACGGTGTGGGCAGCCTCCACGGCGTCGGCGGTGGTCAGGTAGTTGTCCTCGCCCGTGTTGATGATGACACCCGCGAAGCCGTTGATGATGCGGCTCATGTACTGGTCGACCAGCGTGCGCTGCATGTTGATGTCGCGGAAGAGGATGCCATAGAGGGCATCGTTGAGCATCACATCCAAGCCTTCGAAGGCACCCATGATGGCGATTTCCGGCATGCAGAGGCCAGAGCAGTAGTTGCAGAGGCGGATGTAGCGCCCCTGCTCTTCGCCCACTTCGTCGAGGGCCTTGCGCATGATGCGGAAGTTCTCCTGCGTGGCGAAGGTGCCGCCAAAACCTTCTGTCGTGGCGCCATAGGGCACGTAGTCCAACAGGCTCTGGCCCGTAGTACGGATCACGGCGATGACATCGGCACCTTGGCGTGCGCCAGCCTGTGCCTGCACCACATCCTCGTAGATGTTGCCCGTGGCAACGATGATGTAGAGATAAGGCTTGGGTCCCTCGCCGATGGTCTCCAGATAATGTTCGCGGCGTGCGCGGCGTGCGCGGATGCGCTCCATGCTTTCGTCGATGACGGGCTGCAACACCTCGGCAATCTGCCGCTGGTCGCGGGTGATGACCTTGGTGATGTCGAGCTCACCAGCCGCCACTTTCTCTGCAATCTCCTGTGGCTTCAGCCCCGTCTGGATCATGGCATTGGCGATGAAGAAGAGGGCGCCCTCGCTGAGAACACCTTTATCCTTCAGGGCTTCCACCACGACATTAGGCAGCGGCACCTCATTCTCATCGATGCCATCGATGCCCATCAGTCGGCAGAGCGTGCGCTCCACGGCCACCGTCGTGTACTGTTCCACAAACTGCTGAACGTCTTCGGCGATGCCTTTTGCCAGACTTCTGGCGTATTCCACTTTTTCAAAATCTAATCCTAATTTGCTTTTTTGCATAGCGTGTATTATTATATATAAGTTGATTCAATAGGGTTATCGGTTCTCTGGGGGGAGGCTTCCAGCAAGTGTCTTGCCGCTGAAATCCACTCGCCGTCGATGCCAAGGCTTTCGGCAATGGTGAGGGCTTCGTGAGGCACTTCACCGTCGTGGACCTCCACCAGCTGGTAGTCCATGTGTCCGTTGGCGAAGCCTTTCACCCGCAGGCAGTGGCTGTCGCCCGGTTCTATGTCGTAGTGCGTGGTCATGATGAGGCTCATGGGCTTGTCGGCCAATACGTGGAGCAAGGCCGTCACCAGGGCAGCCCCCTCAGTGGGGTTGGTGGTTCGGGCGGGTTCATCAATCAACGCCAGGAGTTTCTTGTCTTGTCTCGATGCCTTGATGACGGCATCGATGTTTTTCATCTCTGCAGCAAACGACGACAGGCCGCGCTCTATCGACTGGTCGTCGCCAATGCAGAAATAGATGGCTTGCCTTACGGCAATCTGTGCCTCGCTGGCCGGAATGCCGAAGCCAAACTGGAAAAGATATTGACACAGAGTCAACGTCTTGAGCACCACGGTCTTGCCACCCATGTTGGCACCCGTGATGAGGGTGGGCTTCATGCCAAAGCTGATGTCCACACACTGGAACTGCCTGCCTGACGAGGCCAGGGTTTCCTTCACCTGAGGGTGGAAGAGCGCCTTGTAGCGGCTTGTTCCGTCGGTTGATAATGCTGGGAAACAGAGTCCCATGTCTCTGATTTGCAGAGCCTTGGCCATGTTCACGTCGATGCGTGCCAAGGCAATCAGGGCCTCACCGATGGCCTGGGTCAAGGGATGGAGCTGACGGCTCAGGTCTCTGCGCACACCATCTTCCAGCTCTGTGGCCTGGAGGAGCAGGTCGTCCTGCTGCTCAGGGTGCTGGCGCATCTTGTTGCGCAGGTCTTTCAGCTCAGCGCAATAAGAGTCGTAGATGTAGAAGGTGGCGATGTTCATGCCGTCGGGATCGAGGATGCGAATCACTTCGGCAAGGTCGGGAATGGCCACCACGTGGTCCATGTCGTGCTCCTTCAGCAGCTTGCTCACCTCCGTTGCGAGGATGGCGAGGTGCTTGAGCTCGAAGAGTTCGATGTCGTCGAGCGTGGCCTTTTGCGAGAGGTTCTTGATGGTGGTGCGAATGTCTTTCAGCCCTTGCAGGCGGAAGAGCAGTGTGTTGATGGACAGGGCATCTGTGCGGTTGACGAAAGCAGCGAACTGGCGCAGCACCTGATAGGTCGCCGTTATCTCCTCCTCGGACACCATCATGGGCATGTCGAGGAGCCAGCGACGCGCAAAGCCCGACTGCAATTCCAGCCGGTTGAGGATATGGCGGAGGCCACAGGGCGAGTCAATGACGTTTTTCAGTTGCATTTCTTTCTGTCTTTTAAAAGGTCGTAGGCGGGAATGCCTGTGACCTCTGTCAGTTTTCCGCACAGCATGTCGGAGTCGAGCACATATCCGCTGGGCGATGTCGGGTTGACGGTGATGGCCAGCAGCTGGCTCTTTTGCAGGACGTGGATGCTCCCTCCCGACTTCAGGAACGTGCGGAATTGAAGGGGTGTGACGAAGATTTTGGTGAAGTCGCGCACCACGATTTCCGTCTGGCGGAGGTTCTTGTTTTTGCGCACTTTCTCTAAGAAGCCGTCCACCAGCGCGCCGGCCACATAGAGTTGGCGGCACTGTTCCATGCCGTCGAAGCGGATTTCCTTGGCCAGCGAGGTCAAACCGTTCAGCTCGTGGAGCTGACCTTCGCCATCGGTCCACCACACGCCTTTCTCCAAGGGGAGCAGCCGACGGATGTCTTCGCCGTCAGTCAAGGGCAGGTTGATGAGGTCCACCACGAAGGCCGTCTTCTGGACCAAGGTGGGGAGGTTGGCTGAATAAGCCGCTCCCGTGGCCAGGATCATCGACTGGCTGACGGCGGGAGAGGCTGAACTCATGCGCGACAAGGCTCCGTCGATGACCACAAGGTCGATGTCGAAGCGCCGCATGTCGGCCATCCATTGTCGCAGCCCTACTGTCGACGCAGGGCCGGAAAGAAGGATTTTTCCGCTTGTCAGAGCCTTTGCCGTGACCACACGGCCCAGACTGGTGGTGACATCGCTCACGTCGATGAGCTCAGAAACCAACCGACGCTGGCGGTAGTGCATTTCCGACGTGCCGAAGAACATGCCTTCGCGCAGCACAATCTCAGGCTTTTGCGTGAGAGTCACCTGATCGGTGGTCTCGCCGTCTATGCCGATGGAAGTGGCGACAATGCGTTTTTTGTCTATGGGAAGACGGTCGAGCACGTATTTGAGTGTCTCCGTCTTCCCTGTATTTTTCTCCAGTCCGATGATGGACAGGCTGTCGTACTTCAGTATGTCGTCAATAAACGGCCACATTTGAAATCACTTCTTGTTGCGGGCGGCATTGCGCTCGTGGCGCTTCAAAGCACCCGGCTCCATGCTCATGCGCTCGCCTTCGAGCAGCGAGATGACACCGTCGAGGGCCTTGTTCTCAGCCACTTTCTTCTTGCGCTCCTCCTGACAATCCTTGCAGTTGCAGTCGTTGGGATAGTCGGTCGGTTCTGTGTAAGTGGTGATGACACCCTCGAAGTTGCGCAGAACCACCTTGCCAGGAGCCTGCGAGATGATGTATTGTGGCATGACAGGCGTCTTGCCGCCACCGCCAGGAGCGTCGACCACGAAGGTGGGTACGCAGTAGCCGGAGGTGTGTCCACGCAGGCCTTCGATGATCTCGATGCCCTTGCTGACAGGGGTGCGGAAGTGTTCCAGACCCATCGAAAGGTCGCATTGATAAATATAGTACGGGCGCACGCGTATCTTCACCAGCTCATGCACAAGGTGCTTCATCACATGGACGCAGTCGTTGACGCCACGGAGCAGCACACTCTGGTTGCCCAGGGGAATACCTGCGTCGGCCAGCATTTCGCAAGCGCGCTTCGACTCTGCGGTCACCTCGTTGGGATGGTTGAAGTGGGTGTTCACCCAGATGGGGTGATACTTCTTCAGCATGGCGCAGAGTTCTGGCGTGATGCGCTGTGGGCAGACCACCGGCGTGCGTGTTCCCAGGCGTACGATCTCCACGTGAGGTATCTGGCGCAGACGCGAGATGATGTATTCCAAGCGCTTGTCGCTGACCATCAGGGCATCGCCGCCCGACAGCAGCACGTCGCGCACGCACTCTGTCTTCTCGATATACTCCAATGCTTTCTCGATGCGGTCGGTCGAGCACTCGTTGTCGGTCTGTCCGGCAAAGCGGCGACGTGTGCAGTGACGGCAGTACATCGAACACATATCGGTGATGAGGAAGAGCACGCGGTCGGGATAACGATGCGTCAATCCGGGTGTCGGAGAGTCTTCGTCCTCGTGCAGCGGATCGAGCAGGTCGGCTGCAGCCTGATGGGTCTCCAGGCCTGTAGGAATGCACTGACGACGGACGGGATCGTGCGGGTCGTCGGGATTGATCAGACTCAGGTAGTAGGGAGTGATGGCCATTCGCAGCGTCTTGAGCGTCTGGCGAACACCCTCCTCCTCCTCTTCGGTCAGAGATACATATTTTTTCAGTTGTTCAAGGGTCTCGATGCGGTTTCTCACCTGCCATTTCCAGTCGTTCCATTGCTCGTCGCTGACGTCGGGGAACATCTGTTTTCTTCTTGATTCAACCATGGCTCAATGTTCGTTATGCATACAGTTCCTCGAAGATCTTGCGCAGCTCAGGGCATTCGCGCAGCTCTTGGAGTGTGAATTCAGCATGGCCCTTCGTGTAGCCATTGCCGATGATCATGTTCACGTCGGCACCGATACCTTCTGCGCCAAGGGCAGCCTTTGTGAAGCTGGTGGCCATGGAGAAGAAGTAGACAATACCGTCGTCCTTGGTGCAGAGCACAGCTGTCATCTCGCAGTCGGGCACGTTCACGCAGTTGATGGTCACGTCGGCCATCTTGCCGTCGGTCAGCTTGCTCACCAGCTCGTTGATCTGGACGGGCGTCATGCCAGCCACACTCTCCACGACATCGCAGAAGCCGAGCTCCTTGATGCGGTTGGTCGACTTCGGGCTGTTGGCCAGACCAATCACCTTACCCGTCACGCCGACGCGTTTCTTAGCCTCGTAGCAGCAGAGCATACCGCTCTTGCCACCAGCGCCCAGGATGACGACGTTCTGTCCATACTGGCAGAGCTTGGCGGTCTGTGCAGGAGCGCCAGCCACGTCGAGAGCACTCAGGGCGAGCTTTTCGGGCATGTCGTTGGGAATCTTGGCATAGATACCACTCTCGAAGAGGATGGCCTTACCCTTGATGTCCACCTGGTCGACGTCGGCCTTGATGTTCAGAATCTCGTCGATGCGCAGCGGTGTGAGCGACAATGACACGAGCGTGGCAATGCGGTCGCCTTCCTTCAGGTCGATCTTGCCTTTCAGGGCATCGCCAATCTTCTCGACAGTACCCAGCAACATACCGCCAGAACCTGTGCGGCGGTTGCGGTGCTTGCCCTGGAGCTCCACGTTGAGGAACATTTCTTTCTTGATTTCCTCCATCACCTCGGCCTCGTTGTTGGGATCCTTGGCCTGGCTCTTGGCATAGTTGTGAATATCAGTGAACGAGGCAGAGTCGATGTTCAGCGTCTGAACGTCAATCAGAATCTCGTTGTCGTAAATCTCGTCCATGTTGTTGTCCAGCTTGTTGGCGGGCTGGGGAAGAACGCCTTTCGGCTCGATGACACGGTGTGTTCCGTATCTGTTTCCATGTTTCTGCATATTTTTCTAATGTTTTATTAATGGTTAATAATCAATGTTTATTTCTTGAGGCCAAGAATTTCGCGGGCCTCGTCGCTGGTGGCGATGGGACGTCCCAATTCGTTGGCGATGCGCACAACCTTGGCAACCAGTTCGCCGTTCGACTGAGCCAGCACACCCTTCGACAGGTAGAGGTTGTCCTCGAAGCCCACGCGCACGTTACCGCCCATAGCGATGGCGGCGGCAGCCATTGGGAAGGCGTGGCGACCCACACCCGTGACGGTCCATGTGCTGCCGGCAGGAATGGCATTGGCCATCCAGCAAAGGTTGGCAACAGTGGCGGGCGTACAGCCAGGAACGCCTAATACGAAGTTGAACTGCATGGGAGCTCCAGGAGCCTGTCCCTTGCGCACCATGTTCAGGATGGTGTCGATGTGTCCCATCTCGAAGCACTCGTATTCAGGCTTGATGCCACGCTCCATCATGCGCTTGCCAAAGGCACGCATCGTGGGCATGGTGTTGTCGAAAATCTCATCGCCAAAGTTGCACGTGCCACAGTCGAGGGTAGCCATCTCAGGCTGTGGGGTGGTGTCGGTCGACTGCAGACGCTCGTCGGGTGTCATGCCCACGGCTCCGCCTGTCGACGGTATCAGGATGACGTTGGGGCATACCTTCAGGATGGCCTCCTCGCACTCCTGGAAACGGGCGCGGTCTTGTGTCGGCGTGCCGTCGTCCCAGCGGACGTGCAGGTGGACGATGGCGGCTCCCGCATCGACGGCCGATTTCGCCTCGCGTACGATCTCTTCAACGGTATAAGGAACGTTGGGGTTCTGTTCCTTGGTTACTTCTGCGCCGCAGATGGCGGCAGTGATAATCAGTTTGTCCATGTTTCTTCAGTTGGCAAGTTAACGAGTCGTTATTTTCTCTGACAGTCTTTCGGAGTGACACAAGTGCCGGAAGCGCGGCAAACCACGATGGGTTCGTCGAGCTCGTCGGCAGCAGAGGGCGAGATGTCGGGGCGAGAGATAGCCACTTTGCGAGCCTCGAACTGCATGTGTCGCGAAGTGTTTCCTTCCTTGTCGATCCAACCCTCGGCCTCAATGAAGTCGCCGGCATAGACAGGAGCCAGGAAGTCGATGTTGTCGTAGGCGCGGAAAAGGCCTTCGTCGCCGTCGCGCATAATGAGAAGTTCCGTTGCCACGTCACCAAAGAGGTGTACCATGTGTGCGCCATCCACGAGATTGCCCCCGTAGTGAGCGTCCTTTGCGCTCATGCGCAGTCTGATTTTTGTCCTGTATTCCACGATATTCAGTTTTAATTCTATAATTCTATAATTTTCTAATTCTATAATTTTCTAATTATTCCACAACGATGCCATCCACATAGATGCCAGAGCAGTGCACGTGTTCGGGCTTGATCTCGCCCACTTTGACGAGTTTCTCAGCTTCCACCACTACGCAGTCGGCTGCTGTGGCCATGAGCGGGTTGAAGTTGTTGGTGGTTCCAAGGAACACCATGTTGCCGAACTCATCGACGATGTTGGCGCGGAGGAAGGCAATGTCGGCCTTCAGAGGCTTCTCCAGGAGATACTCTTTACCATCAACGGTCACGGTTTCCTTACCCTCTGCCATGATGGTGCCCATGCCTGTCGGGGTGAGCACGCCACCCAGTCCGGCACCGTAGGCGCGGATACGCTCTGCCAGCGTTCCCTGCGGCACGTATTCCACCTCCAGCGTGCCCTCGTTCTTCTGCAGGGCCGTCTGCTTGTTGGTACCTGTGTGCGACACGATGGCCTTCTTCACTTGGTGGTTGCTCACCAGTTTGCCGTGAGCCACTTCGTCGTAGGCCGTGTCATTGGCGATGATTGTGAGGTTCTTGACGCCCTTTGCAACAATAGCGTCGATGATTTTGGTGGGACTTCCCACACCCAGGAAACCGCCGAACATGATGGTCATTCCGTCATGCACTTTTTCAACGGCTTGCTCTAATGTGATTTGCTTGTTCATAGGTTACGATATTTTTTGGAATTAAATTAATACAGGTTATTAAAATACGGATGCAAATTTACTCAAAAAAAGGTGATTCTCGGGCTTTTCAGTATTTTTTTTATTCTTTATTAAGATTAGGTTCCACGCTTTCTGAAAGCGATGGCGCAAAAGTGTTTCTTTTCCTGATTCAAGACTCCCAAAGCAAAGCCACCGCCGCAATTTGCGACGATGGCCAACAATTATGTCGGTAGTTGTCGTGACTTCGTTTTGTTTTGTGACTTCTGCTAAACCACAAGCTGGTTACCCTCGGTCGTAGTGGGGCATGTCCTCAGGGATGACGAACGAGAACTCCACAAGTCCTTGAACCTTACCGTCTTCTATCCACGGCGTCTGGAAGATCATTTTCTTTTGACCCCGTTTCGAAATCGTGTAGCAGTTGGTGGACCCCTGTGTCAGCATCTCGCGAATCTTGGCCTGCGACCGCTCGTTGTGGCAGGGAATCATCGAGCGTCCCACCATCGTTTGCCCCTCCTTGTTGAAGGTGTCGCGCGAACGCTTGTTCATATATAATACTACTCCCTCGGTGTCGCACACCGTGACGGCGCATTGGATGCCTTCCGCCCAATCGAAAATCTTGTTTTTCTGTTCCATAGGCTTTGTGTTTTGATTTGTAGTAATAAACGAAAAAAGCATCCTCCGTCGTGGAAGATGCTCTCTTGAGACTGGTTGGGGTACCCGGACTCGAACCAGGAAAGGCAGGACCAGAATCTGCAGTGTTACCATTACACCATACCCCAATGTCCGGCATCCGTTTTGTTCGAATGCGGGTGCAAAGGTACTGCTTTTTTTTGAATCACCAAGCGTTTTTGCTTTTTTTTTTGCTTTTTATCCTAAAAAAAACTCAAAATCATGTATTTTTTGCAGGTTTTTCCGAGAATAAGGTGTACCTTTGTGCCAAAATCGTATATAATCTCACAGAATCATTCAATCAATGGTAAATACAAACGAAAAGAACAAGGCTCCCCTTGACGGAGCCAGAGAATTGGCAAAAATTATCATCGAAGGCATTCAAGAAAAGAAGGGCAGCGGTATCGTGGTCGTCGACCTTAGCGGTATTGAAGGAGCCATCTGCCGCTATTTCGTCATCTGCCAGGGCAACTCGCCCATGCAGGTGGAGGCCATTACCGACTCGGTAGAGGAATTTGCCCGAGAGAAAGCTGGCGAAAAGCCTGTCCGAATTGCCGGGCGGGAGAATGCCACATGGGTGGCCATGGACTATACCGACGTGATGGTGCACATCTTCGTGCCTGATATGCGTGCGTATTACAGTTTGGAGAGCCTGTGGCAGGATGCTCCTATTGAAGCTATTCCCGATTTGGATTAGAAGTGAGGAATTAGGTGTAAAGCGATAATTAGAATAAAGTGGAAAAGCAGAATAACAACAATCCGCCGAAGATGCCAAAGTTCAACATGAACTGGATTTACATCCTGGCACTTCTGGCCCTGACCTCTGTCTATTTCTTTGGAGGCGACACTACGTCAGGAAGCAGTATCAACAAGCAGACGAGCTACGACCAATTCAAAGTGTATGTGCAGAAAGGCTATGCGCAGAAAATCACGGTCAACAAGGCGAAGAACGAACTGAAGATGTATGTGAAGGCAGAGCATTTCCGAGAAGTGTTCAAGGCGGGGGCCGAACAAACGGGTCCGCAACCTTACGTATTAGTAGCCATAGGCAGCGTCGACCGCTTGGAGGCCTTTGTGGAGCAGCAGCGCAGCGAAGGTCATTTCAAAGGCGATTATGGGTATGAGAACAAGGGCGAAAGTGTCTTCTACAACATGCTCTACAGCATACTGCCCATTTTCCTGATCTTCTTCTTTTGGATCCTATTGTTCCGCCGCATGGGCAGCGGAGGCGGCATGAGCGGCATTTTCAGCGTTGGCAAGTCGAAAGCCAAGATGTATGAGAAAGGTGGCGACCTGGGCATCACCTTTAAAGACGTGGCTGGTCAGGCTGGTGCCAAGCAGGAGGTGCAGGAGATAGTGGAATTCCTGAAGAATCCGCAGAAATACACCGACCTTGGAGGAAAGATTCCCAAGGGTGCCCTGCTCGTAGGACCTCCGGGAACGGGTAAGACGCTTCTGGCCAAGGCTGTGGCTGGAGAGGCTGGAGTGCCGTTCTTCTCGATGTCGGGTTCCGACTTTGTGGAGATGTTCGTTGGCGTGGGCGCCAGCCGTGTGCGCGATTTGTTCCAGCAGGCGAAGGCCAAATCGCCTTGTATCATCTTCATCGACGAGATAGATGCCGTGGGACGTGCCCGCTCGAAGAACCCCGCTATGGGTGGTAACGATGAGCGCGAGAACACGCTCAATGCCTTGCTGACGGAGATGGATGGCTTTGGCACCAACAGTGGTGTCATTATCTTGGCAGCCACCAACCGCGTGGACATGCTCGATTCGGCCCTGCTACGTGCTGGACGTTTCGACCGACAGATACATGTCGATCTGCCCGACCTGACTGAGCGCAAAGAAATATTCTTGGTTCACCTGAAGCCCATCAAAGTGGACGAAAACCTCGACATTGACTTCCTGGCACGTCAGACACCAGGATTCTCTGGAGCCGACATTGCCAATGTGTGCAACGAGGCAGCGCTGATTGCCGCCCGTCACGACAGTAAGATGGTGAGCAAGCAAGACTTCCTCGATGCCGTCGACCGCATCATCGGTGGATTGGAGAAGAAGACCAAGGTGATGACCGCCGAGGAGAAACGTTCCATTGCCTTGCACGAGGCAGGACATGCTACCATCTCTTGGTTCTGCCAGTACGCCGCACCATTGGTGAAAGTGACCATCGTTCCGCGCGGACAGGCCTTGGGCGCCGCTTGGTATCTGCCCGAGGAGCGACAGATTACGACCAAGGAGCAGATGCTCGACGAGATGTGTGCACTACTGGGTGGACGCGCTGCCGAAGAACTATTCACCGGTCATATCTCGACCGGTGCCATGAACGATTTGGAGCGTGCCACAAAGAGTGCCTATGGCATGATAGCCTTCGCGGGTATGAGTGACCGGTTGCCCAACATCTGCTATTACAACAACCAAGAGTATTCTTTCCAGAAACCTTATTCTGAGACCACGGCCAAAGTCATCGACGAAGAGGTCTTGAAGATGATCAACGAGCAGTATGCCCGTGCCAAGCAGTTGCTTGAAGAACACAAGGAAGGCCACAATGAACTGGCTGAGTTGCTGATCAGCCGTGAAGTGATCTTCGCTGAAGACGTGGAGCGCATCTTCGGCAAGCGTCCCTGGACCAGTCGTTCGCAAGAAATCATTGAGGCCAATGCCCTGCAGAAGGCCGAAGAAGCTCTTGAAGCCAAGAAGTCTGAAGCTTCTGAAAGTGATCATAAAGTAGTAGGAACTCCTGAAACTCCAGAATCATGAACAATTTCATCAAACGCACCATCACGGGCATAATATATGTAGCCTGCATCATCACGGCATTCATGCAACCTTTTGCCATGCTCTTCCTCTTTGCCCTCGTCACGGGGCTTACTGCCTGGGAGTTCTGTGGTTTGGTAAACGACCGCGTAGCCCACACGCAGGTGAACCCTCTCATCTGTACCGTGGCTGCCGTGTATTTCTTTTTGGCCATGAGCGGCTATGTCAGCGGCATCACGCCTTCGTCGGGGGTGTTCATCCCTTATCTGCTTACAATCGTTTATCTGTTTGTCAGCGAACTATACCTGAAACAGGAGAATCCCATCAACGACTGGGCCTATACCATGCTCTCGCAGATGTACATTGCTTTACCCGTTAGCATGATCACCGTGCTGGCATTCACTGGCTCGGCCGATGATGAGGTGCATTTCTATGCCCTGCTTCCACTGTCGGTGTTCATCTTCCTTTGGGTGAACGACACGGGAGCCTATTGCGTGGGCAGCCTGCTCGGACGGCATAAACTGTTCCCGCGTGTCTCTCCAGGAAAGTCGTGGGAGGGAAGTATAGGTGGAGCTGTCTTTGTGTTGCTGGCCGCATGGGCCATCGGAACACTCGACAACTTGTTCGTGGCCGACTTTGACCAGCCGCGTTTCTTCGGAAAATGTATCCTTACGATATGGCAGTGGTTGGGCTTAGGACTCGTTGTTGTGGTCTTTGGAACATGGGGCGACCTTGTGGAATCGCTTTTCAAGCGTACCCTCGGCATCAAAGACTCAGGCAATATCCTGCCAGGACACGGTGGGATGCTCGACCGCCTCGACTCTGCTCTGATGGCTTTCCCCGCTGCTGTCGTTTACATCTATACCTTGACTTTGTTATAGTTTCTGGAAAGTTAAGGATAAAGGTGGAACATGCGTTCCATCATCTGCCATTTCTCATCCGACGTGGCATCAGCGGCGCATCCTTGGTATTGCGCCACGAAGGCTTCCCACTCGGCCTGGCGAGGCAATGTGGCTAATTGCGACATTGCCTCGTCCCAGTTGAAGTCGAGGGGCGTTTCCACAATCATGAAGAGTCGGTTGCCAAGGATGTAGATTTCCATTTCAAGGATGCCCACTTGGCGGATGCCCTCTCCAATCTCGTGCCAGAAATGATCTTTGTCGTGCGCTTCGCGGTATTTCGCGATGAGCGTGTTGTCGCCGTTGAGGTCAAGCGTCTGGCAGTAGCGCTTCACAGGTTGGCCGTATTCTTTAATCCTGTATCCTTCAGTCATAAATCATTGAAATCTTGTGGGTGAAAGTCGATGTGCGCGGATGCCATATAAACCGACCACAACAAAGCAAATGAGGGGCAGTACGTAGGAAACGTTCACGGCGGGATGGCCCATGATGGTCTGCTGGTCGATGATCATTCCCTGAAGTGGTGGCATCAAAGCACCTCCTACGATGGCCATGACGAGGAAGGCGGCTCCAAGTGAGGCGTCGTAGCTGTCCACATTCTCCAGGGCGATACCATAGATGGTGGGGAACATGAGCGACATGAAGAAGCTGATACCCACCAGACAGTAGAGGCCGGCCATGCCGACGATGCTGATGGCTCCCAGCGAACACAATCCGGCTCCAATGGCGAAAATGGTGAGCAGCACGCGTGTGTTGACATATTTCATCAGGAATGTGGAGATGAAACGGCTACCCAGAAACAGACACATAGCCACGATGTTGTACATCTGGGCAGTGGCTTTGTTGATGCCGAGGTGGTCGGCATATTGGATGATGAAGGTCCACGTCATGATTTGT
>Ga0310695_10001291_pt1 | contig 60076 bp, 53 predicted proteins | sample RumenRJG_04DNA_FD_203882 | JGI IMG/M metagenome (GOLD analysis project Ga0310695, IMG submission 203882) | Bovine rumen microbial communities from Lethbridge, Alberta, Canada - RJG_04 (v2) (version 2) | ecosystem: Host-associated > Mammals > Digestive system > Stomach > Rumen | place: Canada...
TCGTGGGGTAAGGGGATGGTGGCTACATATTGATGTTGTGCTGTTGCTTTTTACTGAAAGCTGCTACTAACGACTCATAAATCTACCCTTAATCGTGTATTGGATGATAGTTGCGGATTTTAGGGAATATTCAAGGACTGAAGGGTCAGTCGTCCTGGCGGCCTTGCTGCTTGAAGACGGCGTAGCTGCGGAGGTAGTCCTTCAACGGCATGGAAGGAGAGCCGAGGAGGACCTGGCCTTCCTTGCGGATGTTGCCGATAACGCCGCACTGGGCTCCGATGGTGGTGTGGTCCGCAATGGTAAGGTGTCCCGCAATCCCGACCTGGCCGGCCAGGATGCAGTATTTCCCTATCTTGGTAGAACCGGCGATCCCGCACTGGGCCGCCATGACGGTGTGGTCCCCGATCTGGACGTTGTGCGCTATCTGGCACAGGTTGTCTATCTTCACTCCGTTCCCGATGATGGTCGACTCCATCTCGGAGCGGTCGATGGTGGTGCCGGCACCGATCTCCACGTTGTCGCCGATCACGACATTCCCCAGATGCTCGATCTTTTCCCATGAACCGTCCGGGAGAGGAGCGTTTCCGAAACCGTCGGAGCCGATGACGGCATTCGCATGGATGATCACGTTGTTCCCTATCACCATCCCGGGATAGATAACGACTCCCGGATAGATGATGCAGTTGCTGCCGATCGTGGTGTTGTCCCCGACGTAGACATTCTCATAGATCTTCGTATAGTCCCCGACGGTGGCGTGATGCCCGATGTAGGAATGGCTTCCGACATAAACCTTCCTGCCGATCCTGCTGGTGAAGAAGCGACGGGAGAACAGCCCCCTGTGCCTGCCTTCCGTATGGTTCTTTGACGAAACATACTTCAGAAGGTCGGCAAGGGCCTTGTAGGCGTCATCGACCCTGACCATGGTAGGGGCGACCGTCGCGGAAGGCTTGAAATCCTTGTTGACGAGAAGGACGCTCGCCTTGCAAGTGTAGACGAACCTTTCGTATTTCGGGTTGGCAAAGAAACAAAGCTGTCCGGCCTTGCCGTGTTCTATCTTGGCGAAAGAGGTTACTTTAGCGTCCGGGTCGCCATCTACGGTCCCCCTCAGAATCTGGGAGATCTGCTTGGCGGTTAACTCCATCTTCATGGTTCAAATCAGTTGAAAAGGTTTGCAAAGTAAGCAATTAATTTTCATAATTGCCAAAATATCCTTATATTTGCAACCGTTGAGAGAGATAGGTGACGCAGGGGCGTCTCCTATCTTTGTTTTATGAAGGACAACATGACAACGGAAGAAATAGCAAAGGCCATCGAACCCGTCCTCGCCCGGAGGGGATGCTTCCTCGTGGAGGCAAGGATCGGCAAGGATGACGACATCCTCGTGGCCATAGAGAAGGAAGAAGGCGACGTGAGCCTGGAGGACTGCGAAAGCATCAACGATGCTTTCCTCGAGGCCTTCGACAGGGATGAGCACGACTATTCCCTGACCGTCACCTCGGCAGGCCTGGACCAGCCTTTCAAGGTCCCGGCCCAGTTCGCCAAGGCTACAGGCTCGACGGTGGAAGTACGCCTCAAGGGCGGAATGAAACTCGTGGGCGTCCTTACAGGGGCCGACGAAGAGGGAATATGCCTCCGCTACACCGTCAAGGAAGTTCCGGAAGGGAAGAAGAAAAAGGTGGCCGTGGAGCACGAAGACCGCTTCTCCTTCGAAAGGATCAATTCCGTGATGCCGCACATAACATTCGACAAATAAAACACAGAAATACATCAACATGGAAAAGAAAGAAGTTATCACTCTCATTGACGCTTTCAAGGACTTCAAGGAAGAGAAGAACATCGACAGGCCGGTCATGATGGGCGTGCTCAAGGATGTCTTCCTTACGCAGATCGCCAAGACCTACGGCTCCTCCGACAACTTCGACGTGATCATCAACGTCGACAAGGGAGACTGCGAGATCTACCAGAATTTCGACGTGGTCGAGGAAGTGGAGAATCCCAACACCCAGATCACGATCGACCAGATCGCGGCCGAGACCGGCGACGACGACTACGAGATCGGAGATGTCTACACCCGCAAGCTGAGCCTTGAGTCCTTCGGCAGAAGGGGCATCCTGAACATAAGGCAGAACCTCCAGGGCCGTATCATGGACATCGACAAAGCCAATGTATTCAAGGCATATTCCGACAGGGTCGGAGAGATCTTCACCGGCGAGATCTACCAGACCTGGTCCAAGGAAGTCATCATCCTCGACGAGGACAGCAACGAGCTGCACCTCCCGAAGGCCGAGCAGATTCCCGGAGAGAGGTTCAAGAAGGGAGACACCATCCGCGCCATCATCAAGAGCGTGGAGATGAAGAACAACACGACCCCGTACATCACCCTTTCCAGGACATCCAACGAATTCCTCGAGAAACTTTTCGAACAGGAAGTACCCGAGATCCTCGACGGCCTGATCACCATCAAGAAGGTGGTGAGGGTGCCCGGGGAGCGCGCCAAGGTCGCCGTGGAGTCCTACGATGAAAGGATCGATCCCATCGGCGCCTGCATCGGCGTGAAGGGCTCCAGGATCATCGGCATCGTCAGGGAACTCCGCAACGAGAACATCGATGTCCTCCAGTGGACCACGAACACCCAGCTTCTCATCCAGAGGGCGCTCAATCCTGCAAGGGTGTCTTCGATCGACCTCGGTTCCTCAGACCAGGACAAGATAAAGGTCTACATGCAGCCTGATGAGGTGAAGAAAGGTATCGGACGCGGCGGCTGCAACATCAAGCTGGCCGGCATGCTCGTCGGAAGGGAGATCGAGGTTTGGAGGGAGATCGGCAACGACAGCCTCGACGAGGAAGAGGATGTCCTTCTGAGCGAATTCAGCAACGAAATCGACCAGTGGGTCATCGACCGTCTCGAGGCTATTGGATGCGACACTGCGAAGAGCGTGCTGGCATTCACGCCCGAAGACATAGCCAAGAGGGCCGACCTCGAGGACGAGACCGTGGCCGAGGTGTTCAGGATACTCAGGGCTGAATTCGAAGAATAATAGAACAATAAAACACAAGGGGTTGAATATGGCAGATATCAGAATAAGCAAGATTATCAGGAAATACAACATCGGACTCCAGAATCTCGTGGACTTTCTCAAGAGCAAGGGCGCCGATGTCGAAGAGGGCAATCCGAACGCAAAGATCTCGGATGAGTATCTCGCAGACATCGAGAAGCAGTTCGGCAAGGACCTCGAGATGAAGGAAGCATCCGAGAAAGTGGAGATCAAGCTCACGGAAATCCTTGAGAAGACCTCCCGTAAACAGCAGGAAGACAACAAGGACGACGACTTCTACGAGCCTGCCCGCGAGACCGTCATCAAGAGCAATGTCTTCACTCCGGTCCAGAAGCCGGAACCGAAACCCGAGCCCAAGCCGGAACCTGTTCCGGAGCCTGTAGCAGAGCCGGAGCCTGCCGAGGTACCTGAACCTGTTGCGGAACCTGAACCGGAACCGGAGCCCGTAGCGATACCGGAGCCTGCCGAAGAGCCGGTACAGGCACCTCAGCAGGAGCCGCAGGCGCAAGCCAATGCAGAACCTTCCGTGGAACCTTCCTCAGTCCCAACCCCTGCAGAGGAACGGGTTCCCGCCGAGAAGGACGACTCCGGCAAGGAAGGAGCGGATTCCGGGAAACCTGAGGAAGAGAAGAAGGCGGAAGAGTCAAGCGCTCCGGCCGAGGAAGCGAAATCCGGGTCAGGAGACGACGCTTCAGCTGCAGTGCCCGGATTCAAGGTCCTTGGAAAGATCGACATGTCCCAGTTCGAGAAGAAGCCCCTCAAGAAGAGGGAAAGGATCACCAAGGGCAGCCAGAAGGTAGATGTCGCCAAGGAAGGCAAGCAGGCAGACAACAACTCCAGGAAGGACAAGAACGCGAAGAAGGATCCGCGCCAGTCCCAGGCACAGGACCAGGGGAAGGGCCGGAAACGTTCGCGCGGCGCAGACCGCTTCAAGCCTGCAATGACCGAAGAGGAGCAGGAGGCGATGCAGAAGGAAATCCAGAAGCAGGTCAAAGAGACCTACGCCAGGATGAACGACAACAAGAAGAACAACTTCGGAGCCAAGTACAGGAAGGAGAAGAGAGAGCAGGCGGCGGCCAAGTCCCTTGAGGAGATGCAGCAGGAGATGGCGGAGAAGACCGTCCTCAAGGTGACGGAATTCGTTACGGTCAACGACCTTGCCACCCTGATGAACAACACCCCGGTCAACGAGGTGATCAAGGCTTGCATGGACCTCGGACTGATGGTGTCCATCAACCAGAGGCTGGACGCGGAAGCCCTCGTCCTCGTGGCCGAGCAGTTCGGCTACAAGGTGGAGTTCGTGACTGCCGAACTCACTGAGGAAATCGACCAGGGCGGCCAGGAGGACAAGGAGGAAGACCTTGTACCAAGGCCTCCGGTCATCACGGTGATGGGCCATGTCGACCATGGCAAGACTTCCCTGCTCGACTACATCCGCAAGTCCAACGTGATCGCAGGTGAGGCGGGAGGCATTACCCAGCACATCGGCGCCTACAATGTCAAGCTGCCGGACGGCCGTCGCATCACTTTCCTCGACACCCCCGGACATGAGGCATTTACCGCCATGCGTGCGCGTGGAGCACAGCTGACCGACCTTGCCATCATCATCATCGCCGCAGACGACGCTGTGATGCCGCAGACAGTGGAGGCTATCAACCACGCCCAGGCAGCCGGAGTGCCCATGGTCTTCGCCATCAACAAGATCGACAAGCCGGGAGCCCAGCCTGAGAAGATCTACCAGCAGCTCTCGCAGATGAACATCCTGACAGAGGCCTGGGGTGGAAAGTACCAGAGCCAGGAAATTTCCGCGAAGAAGGGTCTGGACGTCGACAAACTGCTCGAGAAGGTGCTCCTCGAAACCGACTTGCTCGACCTCAAGGCCAACCCGAAGAAAAACGCGGTCGGTGCCGTCATCGAGTCCTCGCTTGACAAGGGAAGGGGCTATCTTGCCACGGTCCTGGTCCAGAACGGGACACTCCACACTGGAGACATGGTGCTCAGCGGCTGCTACTACGGAAGGATCAAGGCCATGTTCAATGAACGCGGCCAGAAAGTCAAGGAAGCCGGTCCTTCCACCCCTGTTTCCATCCTTGGCCTGAACGGGGCTCCGAGTGCGGGCGACAAGTTCAACGTCATGCCCGACGAGAAAGAAGCCAAGGCTATCGCCAACAAGCGCGAGCAGCTGATCCGCATCCAGGGCATCAAGACCCAGAAGCACATGACTCTCGAAGAGATCGGAAGGAGGATAGCCATCGGCAACTTCAAGGAACTCAACGTCATCGTCAAGGGTGATGTGGATGGTTCGGTCGAAGCGCTTTCCGACTCCCTCATCAAGCTTTCCACCGAGCAGGTCAGGGTCAATGTCATCCACAAGGCGGTAGGTGCCATTTCCGAGTCGGATGTCATCCTTGCCGAGGCTTCGGATGCTGTCATCATCGGATTCCAGGTACGTCCCTCTACCGATGCCAGGAAGCTTGCTGATGACCAGGGGATAGAAATCCGCCTCTACTCTGTCATCTACGACGCCATCAATGATGTCAAGGACGGTATCGAAGGACTCCTGGAGCCTATCAAGAAGGAGGAAGTGACAGGAACCGCCGAGGTCAAGCAGACATTCAAGATCTCCAAGGTCGGGACCATCGCCGGCTGCCTCGTGCGCGAAGGCAAGATCTCCAAGAACTCTCAGTGCCGGCTCATCCGCGACGGTATCGTCGTCTACACCGGCGACCTTGCATCCCTGAAGAGGGGCAAGGACGATGCGAAGGACGTTTCCGCCGGCATGGAATGCGGTATCGGTATCGAGAAGTTCAACGACATCAAGCCTGGAGATGTCATCGAGGCATTCATCGTGACTGAGATCAAGCAGACGCTGGACTAAGCGTTTGTTGATTGCTCCAGGGGAGCCGGTAGCTTTTCGGCAGCTTGTATTTAAAGGGGATGATCGGATGGTCATCCTCTTTTTTTCATGGCCGACGGGGTCGATGGAATTGATGGGATTGATGGGATAGTCATAAGCGGTATTGCCATTCGGACCTTCCGCTTCGCTCCATCCCCCCACGCCTGACGGCGCGGTGCCTCCCGCTTACGGCCGCGGGTGGCCAGGGTCCTCAGGACAACACCGCTTACGACCATGCTTATCCGCTACTTCCTTCACACCACCCCGCTCCAAGGCTGCACGTACCGCCTCCCGCTAACGGCCGCGGGTGGCCAGAGGGTCTGAAGGGGGGAGACAGTGATTTGAGGGAAGGGCCTTGCAGCAGTCTACAACAGGAGCAGGACGGCAAAAAGATAGAGGAGGAAGCCCTGGTAGTGGAGGCGGCCTTCAGTCTTGTTCTTGAGCATCGTCTCGGTGGGATCATCGCCTGTCATCTTGACAAGGTCCTCGTCCGAAGGCAGGGACTTGAAGTGGAACTTCCGGATCAGCTGCCCGTCATTGAACCATGTGGCTCCGCCGTTTGAGCGGTTAAGCGTTATCAGGGTCTTCCTGTCCGAGAAATACAACGACGGGACAATCGCCGAGCGGACTTCCGGAAGAAGGACGGAAAGGCTGTCGAAGGCCTCCTTTGTGCAACTGACAAGGAGCAAAGGCGTGAATCCGGCCCCTGAAGCATCCTCTACCGTCCCGGATATCCTGGTCCAGTCGTCACCTTTCAGTCCTTCGACATCATGGACGGAAAGTACAAGGACATTGCCCTTTGCCGCCAACTCGTCGCAATAGGTCCCCGAAGAATCGGAGAAAGAGAGAAGGGCGATACCGGCATCGTCGGAAGGAAGGTTGCGCCGGACAGTCTCAGTACGGACAAAAGTCCATGTCGAATCAGGAAGCCTGTCAAGGGAGAAAGCGCCTTCCTGCCCATCCTTCTCGTAGATGAAAGTGGCTATGAAATCATCGCTGTCCGAGGCATCGGACCGGCTGGGGGAACCGGCGGAAAGGAGTTCGCTTCCGGGTGCGAATGACGTGAAATCCCACATCGGGATGGTGGTCAACGAATACACCGCAAAAGCGATTACAGAGACTGTCACTATGCTGAAAGACACGAATTTACGTCTCTTGTTGATACCCAGGTTACGATATGGCACGAAAGCCACGAGGGCAAGGGCGAGAAGGATGAGGTTCTTGAAATATGTCTGCCAGGAGGTAAGATGGATTACCTCTCCGAAGCAGCCGCAGTCCATCTCGGACTTCGTGACCGCCATCACGAATGTCAGGATTGAGAAAAGGCCTATGACGACAGTGGTTATGACCGCGACCGGCTTTCGCCACACCCCCGTTACCAGGGCTGCTCCGAGGATGCATTCGAAGACGGCCAGCGCCACGGCAAGGGCCTTGGCGGCAGGCATCATGAAAGTGACATGGAGGAAACGGAAATATTCCTCCATCACAAGGCCCGCCCCTACCGGATCGAGCAGCTTGAACATGCCCGCGAGCAGGAAAACCGCTCCAATGATGAAGGCGCAGAACCTTCTTGTCCTGTATTTCAGACTCTTTATGTTCATGAATTCGCCAAATATTCGTCAACGATACCCTTCACCTTCGCGAATATGGGCTCGGGGGGAAGCATGCCGCCATCGGGGCCGGAACAATCGACCCTTATGAACTTCGGGTCGAGTGAAGCCTGCCTCAGGTAGATTTCCCTCACCCTCTTCTGGAAATCGATGCTGGCCTCGTGGATATCCCGTCCTCCATGAAGATATTCGCGGTCAGCACCCTTCCTGGAGGCTTCCAGCCTGCTTTCTACAAAACCCAAGGGCACATCCAGGAATATGTTAAGGTCCGGACGGGGAAGGGAGAATTCGCCATATTCGGTATTGAGTATCCACTCGCGGAGCTCCTCCCTGCGGTCCGCATCCGGCAACTTGGCGCACTGGTAGGCTATGTTCGAGTAGACATACCTGTCGAGGAGCACCGTACCGCCTTGCGAGAGAGTCCGCCGGATGGACGGGGCGGCGCCATGCCTGTCCTCGGCGAACAGCAAGGCGACCAGCTGGGGATGGACCGAATCGTTGGATCCGAAGTCGCCGCGAAGGAAACGGCTGATCAAGCCGCCGTAAACGGGAGAGTCATAGCGTGGGAAATGAATATACTCCAGGACCGGGCACACCGTTTCAAGATATTCCTTCAACTTCCTGACCTGGGTGGACTTGCCCGCTCCGTCCAGGCCTTCGAGAACGACTAGCATCAGCAACAGCAACTGTTAATATGACAAAGATATTCATTTTTTACCTATTTTTGTAATGGAAGCGTCAATCATTTTACCAATGGGAGCGACTGCAGGGAGAAAGATCTTGGTCATGGGGATCGTCAACATCACTGACGATTCTTTCTTCGCGGCAAGCAGGCACATCCTGCCCGACGGATCCTTCGACGAAGGACGCTTCGCCGCCAAGGTGGCCGCCATGCTCGAGGAAGGGGCAGACATCATAGACATAGGCGCATGCTCGACTCGTCCCGGTTCGGATCCGGTTCCGGCGGAACTTGAATGGGAGAGGCTTTCCCCCGCCCTGAGAAGGTTCGCAGCCGATTTTCCCGGAGCACGCCTGTCCATCGACACCTTCCGTCCCGAGATGGTACGCAAGGCCCACGACATCGCGGGCCCCTTCATGGTGAACGACGTCAGCGGAGGCTGCCCCGCGATGTGGGAGACCGTCTCAAGCCTCGGACTCCCCTACATCGCCATGCACACGAAGGGCACTCCCAAGACGATGCAGGACCTTGCAGTCTATGACGATGTCACCCGGGACGTCAGGTCCTTCTTCGAGGATTTCAGCAGGACAGCCTCTGAGTATGGGATTGAAGACTGGATACTCGACCCCGGCTTCGGTTTCGCCAAGACCGTGGAACAGAACTGGCAGCTCCTCAGGGAGATGTCCCTCCTCCTGGAATTCCGCAGGCCGATAATGGCCGGACTCTCCAGGAAAAGTTTCATCTACAAACCGCTCGGCCTCACCCCGGAAGAAGCCCTTGCGCCGACCCAGGCCGCGAACTTCGCCGCCCTTGAAGGCGGAGCTACGATCCTGAGGGTCCACGACATAGCCCAGACACTCAGGACAGTAAAGCTGTTCCTGCTATACTCCAGCCCATCCTCCCGGGACACAGGCCATGGGAAAGCGGAGGACTGAAAGAGGTCATTCCCATTTTAATACAGCCCCGCCTGCGAGGAGACGGAAAAGCTGAAGGCGGCCGATAATCACTTATCAGCCGCCCTCTTAGCTATAGATTCGGAGACAATCCTCTAGAAGTACTCTTCCGTGGTGCTGTTTCCTGAATCGGAAGGATTCTCGTTCTTGTTCTCGTGCCTTCCGAAGCTCCTGCGTTCGCCGTTACGGGGTGCGCCGCCATTGCGGTGTTCGCCACCGTTTCCGCCACGACGCTCGCCACCGTTGCGGTTTCCACCGTTGCGGCCGTTGCCGCCTCCGTTTCCGCCACGGCGCTCACCGCCGTTGCCCCTGGGACGACGCTCGTTCTCGACATAGCCTTCGGGCTTCTCGGTAAGGGCCCTCATGGAGAGCCTCATCTTGCCGGTCTTCTGGTCGATCTCAAGGAGTTTCACGTCGATTTCCTGTCCGACAGAAAGCACGTCCTCGACTTTCTCGGTCTTGTTCCATGCAATCTCGGAGACGTGGAGAAGGCCTTCCTTTCCGGGAAGGATCTCGACGAAGGCACCGAATTCGAGGATGGACACGACCTTGCCGTGATAGGTCTTGCCGACCTCAGGAACGGCGCAGATGCCCTGGATCCAGTCGTAGGCCTTCTGCATGGCCTCGGCGTCATTGGTGGCGATGTCGACGATACCCTTTCCGTCGACCTCGTCGATGTTGATGACTGCTCCGGTCTCAGCCTGGATCTTCTGGATGGTCTCGCCACCCTTTCCGATGACCGCCCCGATGAATTCCTTGGCGATCTCGAAGGAGATGATCCTGGGCACGAACGGCTTGTAGTCCTCGCGAGGCTTGTCGATGCACTTCATCATCTCACCCATGATGTGCATCCTGCCCTCATGAGCCTGCTCAAGAGCCTTGGCCAGCACATCGTAGGAAAGGCCGTCGACCTTGATGTCCATCTGGGTGGCAGTGATTCCATCCTTGGTTCCGGCGACCTTGAAGTCCATGTCGCCGAGGTGATCCTCGTCGCCGAGGATGTCGGTAAGGATGGCGTAGCGGCCGTTGGGATCCTTCTCGTCGGTGATCAGGCCCATCGCAACTCCTGCGACCGGCTTGGTGATCTTGACGCCGGCGTCCATCAAGGCAAGGCAGCCGCCGCAGATCGAAGCCTGCGAGGATGAGCCGTTGGACTCGAGGATGTCAGAAACGACCCTGACGGCGTAAGGGAAATCAGGAGCCTTGGGCATCACGGCCTTGAGAGCCCTGTAAGCAAGGTTTCCATGGCCGATCTCACGACGGCCAACGCTGCGCTGGGGCTTTGCCTCACCCGTTGCGAAAGGAGGGAAATTGTAGTGGAGGATGAACTGCTGGTCGCCCTGGATGAGCACTTCGTCCATCTCCTTCATGTCAAGCTTGGTACCGAGGGTGACCGAGGCAAGGGCCTGGGTCTCTCCACGGGTGAATATCGCTGAACCATGGGCGCAGGGGAGATAGTCGGTCTCGCACCAGATGGGGCGGACTTCATTGGTGTGGCGGCCGTCGACGCGGAGACCCTCGTCCAGGACGAGGTTGCGGAGGGCTTCCCTCTGCTCGTGACCGAAGTAACGGTCGATCATCATCTTCTTCTCCTCGGCTTCTTCCTCGGTCAGGCCGAGAGCCTCGATGCATTCAGCCTTGATGGCATCGAATCCGTCCTCACGCTCGTGCTTCGGCTTTGCGGACTTGGCAAGCGCATAGCACTTGTCATAGGCGAATTCGTGGACTTTCTGGCGGATCTGCTCGTCGTCCTCGTCATGGGGATAGTCCCTCTTGTGGACATCGGTACCGAGTTCGGCCATGAGTTCCTTCTGCACACGGCAGTGCTTCTTGATCTCTTCGTGGGCGAACTTGATGGCATCGAGCATCACGGACTCGGGAACTTCCTTCATCTCACCTTCGACCATCATGATGTTCTCCTCAGTGGCGCCGACCATGAGCTCAAGGTCGGCTTTTTCCATCTCGGTGAAGGTGGGGTTGATGACGAAGCTGCCGTCGATACGGCAGACCCTTACCTCGGATATAGGGCCGCCGAAAGGCAGGTCCGAAGTCGCAAGCGCGCAGGAAGCGGCAAGACCGGCCAGAGCATCGGGCTGGATGTCCTTCTCCGCGGAGATAAGGTTCACGTTGACGAAAACTTCAAGGTGGAAATCATCCGGCCACAGAGGGCGGATAGGCCGGTCGACGAGGCGGGAAACGAGGACCTCGTAGTCCGAAGGACGGCTCTCCCTCTTGAGGAAGCCACCCGGGAAACGTCCGGCAGAATAGTACTTTTCCCTGTAGTCAACGGTAAGGGGCATGAAATCGGTACCCTCCTTGACTTCTTTTGCGCAGGTGACAGTGGCGAGGAGCATGGTTCCTCCCATCTTGACCACCGCGGAACCGGCCGCCTGCTTGGCGAGTTTGCCGGTCTCGATTTCGATTATCCTTCCGTCGGATAATTCGATCTTCTTCGTTACAATGTTCATTTAACTGCTTTTAACCGCTTGATTTCAAAAAATAAAGGGATGGGCCGCACCTGCGGACCAATCCCTTTGTCGATTCCTATCGTATGCTTATCGACGGAGACCGAGCTCTTTGATGATTTTTCTGTATCTCTCGATGTCGGTTTTCTGGAGGTAATCCAGGACCTGACGCCTTTTACCCACGAGACGGAGAAGGGAACGACGCGTGACGACGTCCTTCTTGTTCTTCTTCACATGCTCGGTGAGGTGATTGATACGGTAGGAAAATAAAGCAACTTGACTCTCTGGAGAGCCGGTGTCCGTATTAGACTTCCCGTACTTCGCGAAAATCTCCTGCTTCTTGTCGGCTTGTAAATACTCTGCCATTTTCGCAAAAAATTTTGTGATAATAAAATAACCTCAGTCTTTCCGCCCAACGCGAAAAGCGTGCAAAGATAGGCATAAATTTCAGAGAATCAAAAATATTTTGCATTTCTGCTTCGCCCCCGAAGTGACGGCCGGGACGGTCAGACCGGCCTGTATCGGCGCAGCGCCCGCTGGAGGGCCAGATGCCCTGGACACAATTCTTCCAGCAGGGCATGGAAGGCCGGAGAATGGTCCGGATGGCGCAGATGGCAGAGCTCGTGGAGGAGCACATAGTCACGCAGTTCTTCCGGCAAAAGGACGAGGGAAAGGTTCAGGTTGATGTTTCCCTTGCGGGAGCAACTGCCCCAGTTCGACTTGTTGCGCTTGATGCGTACCGCATTATAGCTGAACCCATGCAGGAGGGCCAGTTCCCGGAGGCGGGCCGGAAGAGTCTCCTTCGCCAGGGCACGGAGCCGTTGGATGTCTTCCCCGGAAGGAGGAGCCGGAGCGGGCCCGGCGGCTTCCCGCCTCGCCTGCTGCCTGGCAAGGGCCCTCCGGATCCATTCCCGGTTGCGCGAGAAGAATGCAACGGCTTCAATGTAAGACGTACGGAAAGGGAGCGAGATACGGACACGCCCGTCAGAGGAAAGGCGCAGGGTAATCCGGCGGGCCCGGGCATGCTTGCGAAGCACGACCGGGCCGAACTCCGGATCATCCAGGATTTTGCTCGAAGCCGTCATGAAAGACCCTGCCCGTCGGTCTCGTCAACCGCAGGGATGACGTCGCAGTTGCCCTGCGGATCCTGCAGGGGGATCCTGCGGAGCTGGGCGGACACTGCGGCCAGGATGGCCAGGCTGACAACCAGCATAATGGCATATTCCCATCCGGGAAGCAGGTCCACCAGGGAGTCCGCCTCCTGCACCTTCTCGCCGCCGAAATGCGTCAGGAGGACGGTCAAGGCGTTGTTCGTGCAATGCATCAGCATGGTAAGCTTCAGCGAACCGGTCCTGTAGTAGACATAGCCCATCAGGCAGCCTATCAGGAAAGCCGAGAGGCCCTGCCAGATGTTCATGTGGATCGCGGCGAAGAAAACGGCCTGGATGAATATGGCAAGCGCCGGATTCATGCCGCGGGGCTCCTGGGGAGCGAAAGGGTCTGTGCCTTTGTAGTTGAGAAGTCCCCTGAGGACGACTCCCCTGCAGAGCCATTCCTCGCACAGGGGCGCCATCACCGCGGTAAGGAGCAGGCTGAGCCACAACGGGCCGCCCGTCAGGATGTCCATGGATTCCTTAAGGCTGTCAGGCATCGGCGGGAGCAGGGAGGACAGTCCCTCGAGTACCACAATGGCCGCCAGGGCCGCGAAGAATGCAGCCAGGGCGGCACCGCCTCCTCCCAAATGGCCGAAGTGGCTGCTGTCCAAACTGTAGCCACGGTCGAAAGTGCTGTTCGACAGGCTTTTGAACCTCACGAAAATGAAAACCGGGACAAACATCAAGGGATAGGCGACCAGCTGGGTGTACTCCACATCCATGAAGAGCAGGAGGCCGACTGTCACGATGCTCCCGAGAAGGACCCCAACGAGGAAAAAGCCAAGGACCGCGAACAAACCGCCGACTCCCGGGGTGTACCAGGAGCAGGCGGAAAGCAGGTCGTAATTCTTCTCGACCTTCCTGTGACTGAAGAAACCCATGGCCGTACTACCTCTTCCACAGAGGAGTAGGATAGACTCCCTTGTCCACGAGTTCCTGGAACTTGGCTACCACGCTGGGGCGGTCCTCCTTGTAGGTCACTCCGAACCAGCGGGAAGCCGTGGTCAGGACCTCGCACCGGCATGTGCCTTCCTTCATCATCACATCGACGGCATAAGGGATGTAGAACTCTTTCTTGAGTTCACCAGCGTTCTCCTCGAGGAACTTTTCGAACACCTCGGCGCTGAGGTCGAAGTAGTCCGGGGTGAAGCCCCACATGTTCATCGAGCAGAGAGCCTTGGCGTCGAGTTCCACATGGACGTCGCCGGTGACGGTGTTGTCTCCGTAGACCTTGCCGTCCTCCTCCTTGCCGACGTTCTGGTGCTCGGCGACTCCGGTCAGGTGCCTGGTCCCGTCATAGTAGCATATTCCGCGGGAGACTTTCCCGTACTCGGAGAGGGTGTTGTCCAGCTGGAAGCCGACGATGCTGCAGACCCCCTTGGAAGTCTCATGGGCACGGAGCCAGTCGGCGAGGATGGAGAAGGACTCCTTGCCGTAGTAGTCGTCTCCGTTGATCACTGCGAAAGGCTCCTTGATGACATCCTTCGCCATCAGGACCGCATGGGCGGTACCCCAGGGCTTCTGCCTCTCCGGGTTCAGGGCGAACCGGGAAGGGATCTTGTCAAGCTCCTGCACGACGAAGTCGAACTCGAGCGGAGTCCCGTCGGGACAGGCGATTCCTGAATATTTGTTGCGCACGGTCTCCTTGAACTGGTCCAGGAAGTACTGCCTTACGATGTAGACCACCTTCCCGAATCCCGCTGCCACGGCGTCGTAGATCGAATAGTCGATGATGGTCTCGCCGCTGGGGCCGAGGCCGTCCATCTGCTTGAGACCGCCGTAGCGGCTGCCCATACCGGCTGCAAGCACCAATAATGTAGGTTTCATGTCAAAAATGATTATTTAATGTTTCCAAAATGCGGTTTTCTTCTACAAAAATAGTTATTTTTGCATAAACAACCTATCAGGATGGGAAAGTTCAGGGACCTATGGGACAGAAGCAAGGACGGCAAGGACGCTGAGAAACGCTCCTTCGCACGTTATGCCATATTCGCAACCCTGCTTTTCCTGGTCCTGGTCGGCTTCGTCAACCAGAACAACATCGTCCGGTGGGTCAAGGCTGAAAGGGACATCCGCAGGCTGGACAGGCAGGTCAAGGAGTACAATGCAAAGATCGACGACATGGACCGGCAGATCCAGAACCTCAACTCGGACAAGGACTCCCTGGAACAGTTCGCCCGGGAGAACTTCGGCTTCGCCGAGCCTGGCGACGATGTGTTCCTCGTGGAAAAATAGCATCAGGTCATGGATTTCAACTCACTTGTGGCAGTCTCTCCTGTTGATGGCAGGTACGCTGCCAAGACTGCGTCGTTAAGGCCGTATTTCAGTGAATATGCACTCATCCGCTACCGCGTCAGGGTGGAGACCGAGTACTTCATCGCGCTGTGCGGGATCCCCCTGCCTGGCCTGGAAGATGTCGGCGAAGGCACTTCGATGGGCAAGGAGGAGGTATATTCCCGCCTCAGGGGCCTCTACCGGGACATGACGGAGGAAGACGCCGCAAGGGTCAAGGAAATCGAGAAAGTGACCAACCACGACGTCAAGGCCGTCGAGTACTACATCAAGGAGCGGTTCAGGGAGATGGGACTCGACCGCTGGCAGGAGTTCGTGCACTTCGGGCTCACCTCCCAGGACATCAACAACACGGCCCAGCCCCTCATGCTCAAGGAAGCGCTTGAGGATGAGTATATTCCCGCACTCAAGGACATCCTCTCCACCATCTCCTCCCTTGCCCGGGAATGGGATGACGTTCCGATGCTCGCCAAGACACACGGCCAGCCTGCGACCCCCACGCGCCTGGGAAAGGAATTCCGCGTGTTCGAGGCCCGGCTGGAAGAGCAGCTCCGCCAGTTCGGCGGCCTGTCATATCCCGCGAAGTTCGGAGGCGCCACCGGCAACATGAACGCCCACAAGGTGGCTTACCCCCAGGTGGACTGGCCGGCTTTCGCCGACGCTTTCACCTCTTCGCTCGGACTCCGCAGGTCGTTCCCCACGACACAGATAGACCACTACGACAACCTGGCGGCGATCTTCGACTGCCTCAGAAGGATAAACACCATCCTCATCGACTTCTGCAGGGACGTGTGGACCTACATCTCCATGGAATACTTCCACCAGAGGGTGGTCGCAGGCGAGGTCGGTTCATCGGCGATGCCCCACAAAGTCAACCCCATCGACTTCGAGAATGCGGAAGGCAACCTCGGAATGGCCGACGCGGTGCTTACCTTCCTTTCGATGAAACTTCCGATTTCAAGGCTCCAGAGAGACCTCACCGACTCTACCGTGCTGAGGAACGCCGGGGTCCCTCTCGCGCACGGGATGATCGCGTTCGCATCCCTCAGGAAGGGACTCGGCAAGCTGATCCTCAACCGGAAGGCCATCGACAAAGACCTCCATGGCAACTGGGCGGTGGTCGCCGAGGCCATCCAGACCATCCTCAGGCGTGAAGCCTACCCCAACCCCTACGAAGCCCTGAAGAGGCTGACCCGTACCGGGGAGGCCATCGACGAGGACACCATAAAGCGGTTCATCGACGGTCTTGACGTCCCGGAGGCCGTCAAGGACGAACTGAGGGCCATAACGCCCTGGAATTACACCGGCTTCTAGGCCGGAGGAGCCTCAGCGGAAGCGGCCGCATGACAGGCACTGAGACAACCGACAATAACCAGACATGGCAGTTATAAGCATAGACTTGGGCGGGACCAAGATCGCCGGCGCATTGTTCGAGGATTCGGGCAACGTGCTCGCCTGGGAGACCCGCCTTCTGGAAGGACGCTCCGGCAAGGATGTGTCCGACCTGTTGGGCTCCATGGTGACCGGGCTATGGGACAATCCGGCAGCCAGGGACGGCATTGAAGGTATCGGAATATGCGTCCCGGGCATAGTGTACTCCAAGAAGGGCACGGTCTGGGCTCCGAACATTCCGGGATGGGTGGACTTCCCCCTCAGGCGGAACCTGCTGGAACAGTTGCCCGAGGAGCGGCGCGGCATCCCCGTGCACATTGAAAGCGACAGGACATGCTACATCCTCGGCGAGGTCTGGCAAGGCTGCGCCAAGGGTTGCGACGACGCTGTCTACCTCGCCGTCGGGACCGGCATCGGAGCCGGCATCCTCATCGACGGCCATGTCCTCCACGGAAAGGGCGACAGCGTAGGCGCGACAGGGTGGATGGCACTCGAACCGCCATATGACAGGAAATACGACGGGGTCGGCTGCTTTGAATATTACGCCTCCGGCAACGGGATCGGCGCCCGGGCACGGGAAGCCGTGGCGGCCGCCGCCGGCTACGACGGTCCCCTATCCGCAATCCCGGTTGAAAGCATCACCGCCCGGGAGGTGTTCAGCGCCTGCTTCGAAGGGGATCCGCTCGCCTTACACATCATCGACAAGGCCGTACTGCTCTGGGGGATGGCCTCGGCCAACCTGGTCAGCCTCTTCAATCCTGAGAAACTCATCTTCGGAGGAGGCGTTTTCGGTCCGGCCGTCCAGCTCCTGCCCAGGATCCGGGAAGAGGCGCTCAAGTGGGGGCAGCCCATAGCCATGGAAGAAGTGGAATTCTGCGCCTCCACCGTCTCGGGAGGCGACGCCGCCTTGATGGGAGCGGCCTGGATGGTCCTCAGGGACCTCGGCAAGGGGAAGACATCGCCGCAGGACGGCGCGTTTTGATTTCAATATGACCGTATTACGATGACTGGCAAAAGAATGGAAACCGCAAGCTACTCTGGCAAAAGGGTATTCGTAGCCGCCTGCGCCGGCATGGCGGTGTTCGGAGTGGTGATGCTTGCACTGGGGTCGATAATGGAGCCTCTCAAGGCAAGGGTGCCACAGGCATATTCACTCCCGCAGTACCTGTCCATAGGACTTCTCGCGGGGACGCTGCTGTTCGGGCCCGTGGTGGACAAGTCCGGCTACAAATGGATGACCATCGGGGCGGCCGTTGCCGCGCTCGCAGGGCTGCTCGGACTCTCCGGCTTCACTTCCATGTCCCTGCTGGTCCCCAGCATGCTGCTCCTGGGACTCGGGGGCGGCATCCTCAACGGCCTCACCAACGCCCTTGTCTCGGACATCAGCGACGACACGACACGCAGCCCCCGGCTGAGCCTCCTAGGCGCATTCTACTGCATAGGAGCCCTCCTCTGGACCGTTGCCTGCGCTCTCATCAAGGACTACAAGATTCCTCTCGCCGCCGCTGCCGCGGTCACCCTGGCATTCATCATATTCTTCATCCTCACTGATTTCCCCAAGGCGAAGCAACAGGAAAACGTATCCTACCTCGACTCCCTCAGGCTCATGGGGAAGCCGGTGCTGCTGCTCTTCGCACTCATCCTGTTTTTCGAGAGCGGCTTCGAAGGGATCTCGTGCAACTACCTCCAGCCTTACCTGGTAGCCGACGGTTTCCCTGTCAGTGCCGCCACCTTCTGCCTTACCATGTACACGGTCGGGATGCTTGCAGGAAGGCTGGCGCTGACATGGTTCGCCTCCAGGACAAGCGACCTCAGGATGCTGGTGACCTACCTTGGGGTGGCGCTCGCAGGCTGCATCCTCATGTATTTCGCGAAGGGAAACTCCTTTGTCCCGTACCTGGCCATAACCTTCATCGGCTTCGGCTGCGGTGCCACCTTCCCGGTGGTCCTCTCGCGGCTCGGGGCGGCATTCAGCGCCAAGACAGGATCGGCGGTCAGCGCCGCGATGTTCATCGCCCTGGCGGGGCAGACGGCCTTCAACCACTTCACCGGCCGGATATTCAGCGGAGGATCCATCTCCCTCTACCCTACGCTCATGGTGGTGGCGGTGGCCATGATGCTGCTGCTCCTGCCACTCGCCGTCAAGGCCGCAGGGCGGAAGGGCGGGACGGCTCCACCGCAGCAGGACTGACTTTCCCGGATGGCGCTTCCAGCGCGCCAGGAGCGGGACATACACTCGACACAACAGAAAAACTCTTAATAAACGACAAAGAAATGTACGCAGAACAATGGAAAAAGAACGCCATGGGCGTTATGGACAAGATTGAAGGGACACAGATGGAACAGATCCGCAAAGTCGCAGAAGTGATGGCCGACACGATCCAGCAGGAGCGCTGGATCCACACCTTCGGCTGCGGCCACGCCAACCTCCCAATAGAAGAGATGTATCCGAGGATCGGTGGTTTCGTAGGCTTCCATCCTCTCTGTGAACTTCCCCTTACCTTCTTCACCCACATCGTCGGCGAAATGGGCCTGAGCCAGTTCCTCTTCCTTGAAAGGACAGAAGGCTACGGCAAGACCATAATGGAAAGCTGGGACTTCGATTCCAGGGACTGCCTGTGGCTCTTCTCGCACACCGGCATCAACGCCGTCAACATCGACATGGCTCTCGAGGCCAAGAAACGCGGCATGAAGGTGATAGTCTACGGATCGGCTGCCGAGACCGGCGACAAGGTTCCCCGGCACTCCTGCGGGAAGAACCTCTTCCAGCTGGCCGACTACGTCGTGGACACCTGCTGCCCTCTCGAGGACGCCTCGGTCAAGATGGCAAGCGAATTCGACAAGATCGGTCCGCTCTCCACGATGGCGTTCATAACTACGGTCTGGCTCACGATCTGCACCGTCGCCGAAATACTTGAATCCCGCGGCGTCAAGCTCTGGATCAATCCTTCCCACAATGTCCCGGGCGACACCACGGCACGCGAGCGTCTTGCCGCCTCGACCGCCGAGTACAAGAGGAGGGTCAAAGGACTTCAGTAATGGCCGGCTCCAGATTCGACATAACCTACGCCAAATGGGGGGAGGTGGGCGCGACGGACAGTTACCATCTGGCGATCCTGCCCTGGGGCTCGACCGAGCCTCACAACCGCCACCTCCCGTACTGCACCGACGTGCTCACCACCCAGGCCATAGCCTTCGAGGCTCTGGAGAAAGCCTCCCTCAGAGGGGTCAAGGCAATGGTGCTCCCTGCAATTCCCCTGGGTTCCCAGAACCCGGGACAGGTCGAACTCCCCTTCTGCCTCCATGCCTCACAGGCCACACAGGAATCGATCCTTCGCGACATCGTGTTCTCCCTGGACCGTCAGGGAATACGGAAACTGCTGATAATGAGCGGGCATGGAGGCAATATCTTCAAAGGAATGATCCGCGACCTGATGATAGCCAATCCCGGATTCACCATCTGCCACAACGAGTGGTTCAACGTAGTGAAAAGGGACGGGTTCTTCGAGGAGGAGGAAGACGACCATGCCGGCGAACTGGAGACGTCGGTGATGCTGCACTATTATCCGGATGAAGTCCGGATGGACCTCGCCGGGAAAGGCGAGTCCCGCAGTTTCGCCATACAGGGCCTGAACGAAAAGGTTGCCTGGGCGCCAAGGGACTGGGCCAGGACAACCTCGGACACAGGCGTGGGTAATCCGGGCAAGGCCTCTGCCGCCAAAGGCCGCCGCTACATGGAGGCAGTGATCCCGCGGATAGTTGATTTCATTGTCGACTTTGCCTTCAAGGACCTCTACTGACATGGTCGGTGGGATTGCCGCCAAGGCACATGAGTGCTGCAGGGCGGCTGACATGCGGTCACGGCTAGAGTTCCACTGCGATCCAGCCGAAGTTCCACCCTTCAAGGACAGGGACGGTGAGGAGGAAATCCTCGCCGTCCTTTTCTGCATGCAGGACCTGGTCGCGGCATCCTTGCTTCTTCCAGACGAACTTCGGGGCCGGGTCTCCCTCATGCAGGCCGGTGCGCAGGCGAAGGGTATATGACTCCTCCGGGGATATGCTGCAATTGAGGATGGCCACCGACCTGAGACGGTCCTGCGCATCCTTGCGGGGTACCACTGCGGCCTGCGCGAAACTCTCGAGCACGGCGGGAAGGGCATTGCCCGATGCCCAGTCGAAGGCATGGAGAAGGGCGAGGCGCCAGGCACCGTTGAAGCCGGCGCCGGCGACCAGGTTGACGCCCAGGGAAGGCACGACGGCCACCCTGCATCCCCCCTGCCTGCCATCAGTTGCAGCACGGCTCACACCTGAAGACCCTTCGTCCGATGAAGGTGTGGCTTCAGCGGCCCCACCGGAGTTCTCGAAGAAACGGAAGGTGGAGACAAGGTCTGAATACCTTGCTCCGGGAGTGATGTGGGGGCTGTCATAGTCTCCACAATCACGGGAGGGAGGTTCCGCCGGGACGAATCCCTGCACCAGGCCACGGCTCTCGAGAAGGTTCCACGATCCCAGTTCCATCACAATGTTCCTGGAAGAGAGGAGTTCCCTCAGTTCGTCGTCGCCCATGCCCCGGACATCCTCCATGTCGAGCATCAAGACAGGGCTGCGGGGATCTTCCGGTGCGAATGGCAGCCCCAGCGTCTCAAGGTCCACCGCCTGGTCTCCGGCGGAAGTACGGCGCCATGCCCACGGGTCCTCGTCCGGATCCACGTTCCTCAGGACAAGGGACTTGCTGATGAAAGGGTCTATTCCCGAAGGCAGGGTGCCCCGGTTGAAATCGGCATATTCCCTGGCAAAGGGCTTCCACTGCGAAAGAGCCTTGAAATAATGGTCGGCATACCAGGACATAGGTTCCTCGTTGCCGCAGATGATCGCATAGCTCATCTGGGTGGCGCCCATTGAGAGGTAGTACATGGTCTCGAGGCACAGGCTGCGGGCCGACTTGCCGGTAGCCTTGTGGAGATAGCCTTCGATCTCCGGGGCTATCTCGGTTATGCCGGGCTCAAGCCGCCGGACCTGGCGGGCTATGCCCAGGCCCTTGGAGATCATCCCGCGCGGGGAATGGTCGTCATAGAAGCCATGCCCCGGACGCGACACCGGGTCCAGGCCGGTCTCCTCCTTCATCGCCCTGAACATCGGATTCCAGTCCCATCCCTCCAGGAGCTGGTCATGGAAGGCAGTATGCTGCAATCCTATCCGTGTTTCAGGACTGACACGGTGGACACCTCGTGAGATGGCTCGCACCACCCCGGCCAGGCTCTCCTGCCCGAATGCGATCCAGTCGCTGCGGACCTTGCCGCCCCCCTGGTTGGCAATAAGGGCTCCGACCAGGGATTCTCTGCCGAAGGAGTAGCCGAACTGCCTGTTGAACAAGGTGATGCAGGTGTCGCAGAAGCAGCCGAATGGAGCTGGCACATGGCTCGTGATCCGGAGGTCGTCGTCCAGATAGAGGCTGTGGGGATGTACCTCGCTGACATAAGGAGTATAGGCCTCCTCCATGAACTTGAGATAGGCTGTCTGCCTCGGGCAATTGACCGAAGCCGTCACTTCCCCGTTCGGCCCTACCATCGTTCCCCAGTGGATGGTAGTGTCCTTGATAGGGCCGAAGGAGACCGCACCGTCCCCATGGCCGAGGGCAACGACCTGCAGGGACGGGATGATTCCGGCATCACGGAACTTCCTGGCGGCGACTCCCATGCGGCGGGCGGACGGAGCGTGCCATGAAAGTTCGTGGGTGGCAGGGGTCTCTGAGCACAGCCAGACCTCGTCACAGAAGTCATATTCACGGAAAGCGGCTATCAGTTGGTCCGTCAGGGTCGAATCGTTGTGATGGACCGGCCAAAGGCGCACCATCATCCGGAAATCGCTTTGTTCCTGCTCTCCCGTGGACGGGGACGAGCATGACGCCAGGGCGGCACAGCACAATGCGGCCAGAATCCGCAGCGTGGCTTTAAAGCAGCATAGATGTTTCATAGGTCTGTAGTTAATTCCATGAGACAGAATCGAGTCCGGCTGGGGGAAAAGGGCTACTGCGCTTTCCAGCGGAATATTGCGCAGTCGCCTTCTTCAAGATGCATGGGGGCCTTGCCGGAGAACTTCGTGGCCTTTCCGTCCCGGCCGATCACGGACACCTTCCCGGAGAAGGCGATGTCGTAGTCGAATCCTGCGTCAAGGCTGCGGTTGACGATGACCAGGTAGCGGTAAGGTCCGTTCTCCAGCATTGAAACCACCGCGCCGTTCCCATGGGTGTCAAGGGCAGTGAGCGGAGCGGGAAGTTCCCCCAGAGGGGTGACTCCGGGAGGCACGGTCTCGCCGGCATGGCGGACGCTGAGCACCTTTGCTCCGACGAATACCCCTGCACGGGCCTGCAGTTCGACGTTCATGGCCTTGACCAGGTCATAAACCGGAGTACGGTTGCCGTCCAGGTCGATCGGGGCGTCATGGAAGTCCCATGTGCCGGGAACAGGGTTCCAATATGTGAAATACTGGAGACCCTGGGCTCCGTACGCAAGGTCGGTGTAGAACTGAAGCCGGAGCGATGCCATGGTAGGGACCGGATAGGGCTTGTGGGCCGTCGAGAGGGCGAAAGCCCAGAAAGGAAGTCCGGCAGCGGCGCTTTCCCTGGAGATGACTTCAAGGTTCTCCCACCAGCGCTCGCGGATCCCGCCTTCGGTGACGGGATAGAAGTCGAAGGACACCAGGGGCAGTTTGACTTCGTCTATGAACTTGCGGACATGTTCGGGGTAAGTGGAACCCAGGACCTCATCCGGGGCATAATTCGGGAAAAGATTGAGGTAGATGACGTGGTCGGGGTCGACCGCCTTGATCTTAGCGGCCCACTCGGCAAGGTCGGGGAAATCCTTGTTGGCCGGCTCGTCACGAAGGAAATAGCCGTACAAGGCTGGATGGTCCTTGACTTTGAGGACCGTGTTCTCCGTGTCCGTACGGAGCTCCTGGCAGGTGAACATCACCTTGACACCGGCCTGCTCGGCATAGTCCAGGCTCTTGACGGCATCCTCGAAGGAACCGATGTGCGAGAAGTTGATGTTGAATCCGGCTTCCTTCAGTTCCTGGAAACGCTCGAGGGAGAGATGTTCCGCAGGGATACTGTACCAGGCAAGGATAGGCAGCTCGGCCTCAGGATTCCCCGCTTCGCGGGCGCAGCCCGCCGAAAGCAATGCCGCCAGCAGGGCGGCAACAGTCAGTTGCAATGATTTCATAGGACGATATCGATTAAAAAAAACTATCTGAGAGTGACCTTGACCACATAATCAGTGTCGGCCGGGATTTCCGGCAGGACTATGCTCAGGGTCGTTGCCTTCCTGGCCTTGGTGAACGGCAATGGCGCACCGCCGTCGAGGGCCGTTACTTCCTTCACCCGTGATTTCACGGGGACCTGGATGTCAAGGGTCCCCTCCGGAGCCTTGAAGACATGGAGATAGAAGGTCCTGCCGTCACCTTCAGATGGTGCAGTCGAGACTCCCCAGTCCTGCCCGTCTACGGGGCCGGGGCCGCAGCCCTTGACGGATTCGGAATTCGCCCTCATCCACTTGCCGATGCCCTCGAGCCTCTCCAGGGCGGCTCCGGGGAGTTCCCCGTTGGCCATCGGGCCGATATTCAGGAGCAGGTTCGTGTCCATCGACACGCACCGGGCCAAGGTGCGGACCAGTTCCCCTACACTCTTGTAGTCCTGGTCCTTCACGGAATAACCCCAAGTGTGGTTCATGGTCTGGCACATCTCGAGCGGCAGGGATTCGCTTACCTTCTGGTCAGGAGCGAAACCGGTGGTGTTCTGCCCCGGGAAATCCTTCTCGAACATCTGGAAATCTTCCCCTTCTATGGGAAGGATATGGTGGTTGTTCCCGATCATGAGCTCGGGATGGAGGGAATGCAGGTACCTGTAGAACTCCGGCATCCTCCAGTCGAATGACGACGGCTGGTCCCAGTAGCCGTCGAACCAGAGGGCGCGTACCGGAGCATAGTTGTCCATCAGTTCCTTGCACTGCGCCTTCATGAATTCAAAATAGTGCCCGTAGTCCTGGCGGTCCGTGCGCCGGCCGGTTTTCCTGCCGGAATTCCCGACCGGGTAATCCTCCCTCATCCAGTCGAGGATGGAATAGTAGAAATGGAGGTCGAGTCCTTCGGAATGGCAGGCCCGGGCCAGCTCTGCGATTACGTCCCGGCCGAATGGAGTCGCGTCCACTATGTCATAGTCCGAAACCTTCGTGTCGAACATCGAGAAGCCGTCATGGTGGCGGGAGGTGATGGTGACATATTCAGCACCGGCATCCTTGAAGGCCTTGACCCAGGCGGAGGCATCGTAATTGGCCGGGTAGAAGCCGGAAGCAGCCTTGGAATAGATTCCCGCATCCAGCTCACCGGTGTTCAAGTACCACTCCCCTTGCGCATAGGAAGCGTAGATTCCCCAATGAAGGAATATTCCGAAACGCTCACGGGAGAATTCCTTCCGGGCGGCAAGGTTCTCCTCGGAGGGTATGTAGTTCTGCGGATATGCTGCCAGCGATGTCGCCAGCAACAGACTTGCGGCCAGGATGTACTTCAGTGTCTTCATGTCGGGAAATTCTAGTGTTATACGCAAATATACAAGTATTGCCTGATTATTACAAATGGCGTTTATTTTTTGATTATTGCCGCATTATCCACTACTTCGCCGTCCCCTGCACCGACTCCGGGGCAAGGCACTGGCACCGCCCTCCAACGCTGGCTCGTCCCCGACCCGCTCTGCGAAAAGTACTACGGCACCGATAACAAGGATACAGGGCCCATCCATCTCTTCGAATGAGCCCTGCATTTCACAAGCTTCCCGATAAAGGAAAGCATTTACATCACCATGTCAAACCCCTCCGAAGGCGCTGTAGCCGCCGTCGACCGGAATCACGACTCCGGTCACGAAGGCTGAGATGTCACTGAGCAGGTAAAGCATCGTACCGACCAGGTCCTCAGGCTCACCGAACTTGTGGGTCGGAGTGTTGGCTATGATCTTCCTGCCCCGGGGTTTCAGTTCCCCTGTCTGCTCGTCGGTGAGCAGGAAACGGTTCTGGTTGGTCAGGAAGAATCCCGGAGCGATGGCATTGCAACGTATCCCGGTCTGGGCGACATGGACGGCATACCACTGGGTGAAGTTGTTGATGGCGCCCTTTGCAGCCGAGTAGGCCGGTATCTTGGTAAGCGGGCGGATCGAGTTCATGGAGGAAATATTGAGGACATTCCCCTTGCCGGCCTCCAGCATGTCCTGGGTGAAGACCATCGTCGCAAGCAGGGTCCCCTTGAAATTGAGGTCGAAAACGAAGTCGAATCCTTCAAGGTCCAGCCCATAGAAAGTGTCCGCCAGGTCATCGTCCTTGGTCATCTGCTCCACCTTGCATGTAGCTTTGGGAGAATTCCCGCCGGCGCAGTTGATCAGATAGTCGATCTTACCCAACTTCTCATGGATGAGGTCCCTTGCCTGAAGCAAGGCCTCCTTGTCAAGGGTGCTGGCCGAGATTCCGAGACACTTGATCCCGAACTCCCTTGCAATAGCCTCCCCCTTCTCCGGATTGTCTTTGGCACGGCTGATGACAGCCAGGTTCACACCGGCTTCCGCCAGTCCTCTCGTAAGCGCCATCCCAATCACCCCGAAACCTCCGGTGATGACGCAATTCCTGCCTTTAAGGTCGTCGAATGAATACTTCATGGTCCTATTCACTGAAAAGTCTCTTGATATGACGTTCGCACAGGTTCTCGATAACCTGCTCGGCAATCACTGCCGAATGCTTCTCGAGAGCGGGATAATACTCGTCTCCGAGTTCCGCAGCTATCTTGTAGCTGACGTGTATGAGCTGCCGGAAAGAAGGATTGTAAAGGGGATCCTGCTGGTTGTGGCGCATCGTCCTGGCATAGGTCTGGGCATCCCAGGCGGCAACCTCCTCGGGAGAAGGCAGGGCGTCCACATCCACATCTATCACCGTAGCATAAGGGACGGTCAGTTCATCCATGCGGCCCAGGGCATTGACATATATCTTCTTTGCAAGTTCCAGGGCTGCCGGGTCCGCTACCGCAAGCCCGATGTTCTCTTCAAGCCAGGTGGTTCCGGCCGTCTTGATGTGGATTCCCTTGTCGTACTTGCGGATCAGACGTCCCATTATCGGATAGATCGAGAACTTGTCCGAGCCGGAATGGATGGAAAGCTTCAGGTTCTCGGGAAGTCCGTACTCCCTGACAGCCTCGTCGATCACCAGGAGGTCCTGTTCGAATTCCTTCTCGAACCTTACGAGGTCGCCGCGGTAATCGACTCCTTTGTTGAACCGGCCGGTAAACTTGGGGGCTATCGTCTGGACGGGAATACCTTCACGGGCGATTTCGCGGAGAATGTACCTGAGTTCCTCGGGAGTCTGGGCCTGGTCGACCTCGTCCATCGAGACCTCGGTGACGAAATTGTCCGCTCCCTTGCATTCTGCGATATGCCGGTAGATCCTTCCGGCCTCCTTTATCGCAGGGAGGAAACGCTCCTCGACAGAACCCTGCTTCCCGATATAGTCAGCCACGTCGATGGTGAAGAAATCGGATGCCTCCATGAAACGGTCCACATTGGTGAGGTTGATGTGGTCGGCATCGACGAAGTACTGGCCGGTGTAGCCGAGGGCCTTGACGGCAGCGTCAGCCTCCTTGCGGGTCTGGATGGGTTCGGTGCCTACTATCTGGTGCTCCCTGTTGGACTTGTTCCAGACGGGGACGAAACTGACCCCGAACTCCTTCTCAGCCTTGAGAAGGGCCTGGAGCTGGGCGACGCCTTCATGGCCGAAGCGGTCTCCGGTGCCGAATGAATATTTTCCTATTTTCATATGATTGTATTGTTTTGATGTCGGTTATGCGGTGTAAGTACCTGAAACGGTGTCGCCTCCGTGGCCGGTCCAGTTGGTGTGGAAGAACTCTCCCCGGGGACGGTCGGTGCGCTCATAGGTGTGGGCTCCGAAGTAGTCACGCTGGGCCTGGAGCATGTTGGCAGGCAGCCTCTCGGTCCGGTAGCCGTCATAGTACTCGAGGGCGGCAGTCATCGCAGGTGCGGGGACTCCGTTGGCGATAGCCTTGCAGATGACGTTCCTCCATCCCTGCTGAGCCTGCGCGAGCTTGCCCTGGAAATAAGGGTCGAGCAGGATGTTGGCGATGTCGGGATTCCTGTCGAAGGCTTCCTTTATCTTTCCGAGGAATACGCTGCGGATGATGCATCCTCCCCTCCACAGCAGTGCGATTCCGCCGTAGTTGAGGTTCCAGCCGTATTCCTTGGCGGCCGCACGCATGAGGGTGAACCCTTGCGCATAGGAGACCACCTTGGCGGCGAACAGGGCCTTGCGGAGGTCCTCGAGGAATTCATCGCGGTCTCCGCAGTACTTGATGGGCCTGGGACCTTCAAGGATGGTGGAAGCGGCCACTCTCTCTTCCTTCTGGGCGGAAAGGCAGCGCGCATAGACGGCCTCGCTGATCAAGGTGAGAGGAACTCCCTCGTCAAGGGCCGCGACGGCGGTCCACTTGCCGGTACCTTTCTGACCGGCCGTGTCGAGGATATTGTCCAGGACGTAGGAACCGTCCTCGTCCTTCTTGGCAAGGATGTCCCTGGTTATCTCGACAAGGTAACTGTCGAGGTCGCCCTCGTTCCACTTCGCGAAAGTGGAGTGCATCTCTTCGTTCGTCATTCCGAGGACATCCTTCATGATCTGGTAGCACTCGCAGATGAGCTGGATGTCACCGTACTCGATCCCGTTGTGCACCATCTTCACGAAATGGCCGGCTCCGCCGTTCCCGACCCAGTCGCAGCAGGGTGTCCCGTCCTCGACCTTTGCGCTGATACTCTGGAATATGGGCTTGACGAAAGGCCAGGCTGCCTCTGATCCGCCGGGCATCATGGAAGGACCCTTCAAGGCGCCCTCCTCGCCTCCGGAAACTCCCGTGCCGACGTACAGGAGGCCCTTGCTCTCAACGTAGGCGGTCCTTCGCGCGGTGTCCGGGAAATGGGTGTTCCCGCCGTCTATGATTATGTCCCCCTTGTCGAGGAGCGGGATGAGGCTCTCGATGAAATCATCGACCGGGCGGCCGGCCTTCACCATCAGGAAGACCTTGCGCGGGCTCTTCAGGGACTGTACGAAATCCTCGAGCGAGTGAGCCCCGTAAAAGTTCTTTCCCTTGGCACGGCCTTCCATGAAACGGTCGACCTTCTCGACGGTCCTGTTGAAAACGCTTACGTGGAAGCCTTTGCTCTCCATGTTGAGGGCCAGGTTCTCGCCCATCACGGCGAGTCCGACGAGCCCTATGTCTGAAATTGCTTGCATATGTGTAAATGATTAATCCTTGAATCTTTCCGGATAAGCCCACAACCCGAGCGCCGGGTTGGGGATGTAATAGACCTCTTCTCCGTCAGGCATGACGTTCCAGCCGTCGCGAAGGGTCTCGAGGGGATACCTCCCCAGCATTTCTCCGAGGTCCCCGTAATTGAAGCCGACTCCCTCTATCTCCTCCCTTGTCATTCCGGGGCCCGGGCAGTAAGTGATAGTGAACCTGCCTTCGGATGAGCCGTGGATAAGGTGCGCCGAAGCGCCAAGGTTCTCCTGGAGGGCCGGATCGGACCGGGTCGCCTCCAATGTTGCAGGAGTACCCTTGTACCCATATTTCCGGATCAGGACATCCATTGTCGGGTCTTCCCCGAACTCCTTGAGCGCGGGAGCAAGGATCACGAGCTCCGCGCCGTCGGCCAGGGCCATCCTGGTCCTGTAGATGGCCTTGTTCCCAAGCCAGGTGCTCTTGAACTCCTCCGGGTCGAGATAGACAAGGCACTTGCGTATCGGACGGTCCACCATTATGAAATTCGTCTCGAGCGAGAGCCTGGATGCCTTTTCGAAGCATTCGAAATCGTCCCCGATGAAGAGTCCGCGGGTAACCATGGCTCCGGTAGCAGCGTCCTTCGCGCGTACGGTGAGGATATAGAGGATCGGAAGGTCGGGGATGAAATGCGTCCTGGCATATTCCAGCACGTCGCGCACCGGGCTCTTGGCCCGGCCCATTATGCGCTCCATCCCGTAGGCCGCACCGATGAAATGGCTCTTGTTGATGCCGGCGCTGCCCCCTGTCCCCACGAATATGTTCTTCGTGTAGTTGGCCATCCCGATGACTTCGTGCGGCACAACCTGGCCGATCGACAGGATGAGGTCGAAGGAAGGATCCAGGAGCAGTTTGTTGACCTGGGCAGGCCACGGATAGCTCACCTTCCCCTCGGAGACCTCACGAACATAGCTCTCCGGGACCTCTCCCACGGTGACTACGTCGTTGCGCCAGTCGTGGACGCGGAACTTTTCCATCGGGATGTCCCCGAACATGGATACTATCTGCTCCGGTGTCATCGGAGAATGCGTCCCGAGCGCCGGCATGACGTCGGTCAGGGCGTCTCCATAGTAGTCGTTGCACATCCTCGTAACCGGACCGGCGAAGGAATTCAGGCGGGTATAGTCAGGCGGAATGGCAAGCACCCTCTTTTTAGGCCCCAGCGAAGCGAACACGTCATGGAGGATCGAGCGGACCTCCTCCCCGGTGATGACATCAGCAGCGGAACCTCTCGCGAAATAAAGCATACCCTACCTCTTTACGCGTGCGTTTCCTTTCCATACGCTCCAGACCTGCTCTTCGTCGGCAGGCTGGGCATAGTCTGTCTGGAACGTTGTGGCAAGGGCACCGCATGCCCAGCCGAACTGGATCCATTTCTCACTCTCCCATCCCTTCAGGATCGCATAGAGCATGCCCCCGACAAAGCCGTCGCCGCCGCCGATGCGGTCAAGCACATGGATCTCCCTGGGCTGCACGACGTGCCATTCGTCTCCGGCAAGCATTATCGCTCCCCAGTCGTGGGAATTGGTGTGGTTGACCTGGCGCAGGGTCGTCGCGAAGACCTTTGTCCCGGGATAGACGGCCTTCACCCTTGCGATCATCTCCTTGAAGCCCTCGATCTTGGCCGCGATGTCCTTGCCGCCGGCCTCCGGCCCCTGGATGCCGAGGCAGAGCTGGAAGTCCTCCTCGTTTCCTATGAGGATGTCCGAGACGGAGCATATCTCACTGAATATGCCATGGAGTTCCTGCTCCCTGCCCTCCCAGAAGGAAGCCCTGAAGTTGAGGTCGAAGGAGATCATGGTGCCATGCTTCTTCGCGGCACGCGCGATCTCAAGGCAGAACCTGCCGGTGTCGGGGCTGAGGGCTGCGATGAGACCGGAGAGGTGGACGACCTGCACTCCTTCTTCCCCGAATATCCTCTCGAGGTCGAAATCACGCACGTTGAGCGTACGTCCGACTTCGCCGGCCCTGTCGTTCCAGACTCTCGGGCCGCGGGAGCCATAGCCGCTGTCGGCGATGTTGATCTGGTGGCGGTAGCCCCACGGTCCCCCCTGGGGGACCTCAGGACCCTCGAAGTCCATCCCGCGCGAACGCAGGTTCGACTTGATGAAAGATGCGAAAGGACTTCCCTTTACGAAGGTCGTGAGGACCTTCACGGGAAGTCCGAGATAAGATGATATGCTCGCAACGTTTGTCTCGGCGCTGGTGGCCTGCAGATGGAGTACATCGCTTGCCTGTACCGGCTGACCGTTTTCGGGAGTGAGGCGCAGCCCCATGCTGGTCGGCACCAACAGAGAGTACCTGCAGCCTTGTCTGAGTGACATTTCCATTCCTTTTCCTGTTTTAGTCTTGTTAGGCTCCGCCGCACAGTCGCGGCGTCACAGGGGACAAAGGTAAGAAACTGTCGTGGTTTTTACAAACGTTTGTATTTTTTTATTCCTCTATTTTTCCGCTACTTGGAAGGCATCGACCTGATGACGCGCTGATTGACTTCGCGAAGCTTTGCTTCATCCATCTTTATCACCTTGCGGTCATAGGTCATCAGCCCGTTCACCTCACCCTCCACATCCGTGGTCTGGGTATAGACGGCTCCCGAAAGTCCCTGGTTCAGCAGGGTGACCAGCTGGTCGGCGAAGGAGGAATATTCCTTGAGGACCTCGCCGCCGTCCTTGTACTGCACGTAGCCCCAGTTGCGGTCGGCCTGCCAGAGATGTCCCTCGAGAGGAAGCCCTATGCCGCCGTACTCACCCAGCACGTTGATCATCTGGGAGTCCCACATGCGGATCTTCGGATAGGGATAATGGTGGTTGTCGAGGATGTCTCCGACTCCCTGCTCCCAGTTCCCTCCGGAGGACTGGTTGATCAGCCTGGTGGGATCCTGGGCCCGGGTGAACTCGACGGCCCTGGCGGTCTCGAACTGGCTCCAGGCCTCGTTGAAGGGCACCCAGACGACTACGCACTGGAATTTCTTGACCTGGTCGATTATCTCCCCCCACTCCTTGAAATAGTTCGCCCTGGCCTTCTCGCTGGCCGGGAAGTCCTCACCTTCTCCATAATAGAACATTCCCCATTTCTTGCTGCCGGCGAAACTGGGCATGTCCTGCCAGACGACGATTCCAATCCGGTCGCAATGATAGAACCAGCGGGAGGGCTCCACCTTTATGTGCTTACGGATCATGTTGAAACCGAAATCCTTCGTCTTCTGCACGTCATAGGCAAGGGCCTCGTCGGTAGGGGCCGTGTAAAGGCCGTCAGGCCACCAGCCCTGGTCGAGCGGTCCGAATTGGAATATGGGGGCCCCGTTGAGACCGAGCAGCCTCGTGCCACGGTTCCGGAAGAACACCTCCACGGAACGGAGTGCGGTGTAGGAATCCACCTTGTCGATCACCTTGCCGCCGCGGAGTATGGAGATCTCGAGGCCGTAGAGGTAGGGAGAATCCGGGGACCAGAGCCTGGGCTCCTTGACCGGGAGAAGGACCGCTCCGCCCGGGACCACCTTCCCTTCTGCCACTACCACGGGCGATGCCGCCGGCTTCTCAGGGTCGTAACCGATGCCGCCTTCAAGAAGGGCGACCTTCACTATGTCACCTTCCTGCGTCCCGACGGTTTCAACGCTGACTTCAAGGTTGCCGTCCTGCCTGTCGAACACAGGATTGAAATCTGCCACATGGGCCTTCTGCACTGGTTCGAGCCAGACACTCTGCCATATTCCCGAAACGGCGGTGTACCAGATCCCGTTGGGATTCTTCACTTGCTTCCCGCGCGGCTGGAAATCATCATCCGTCGAATCCTGCACCTTGACGACCAGGGAGTTTGCGCCATTCTTCAGGTAGGGAGTCACATCGAAGGAAAAATGGGTGTAGCCTCCGGTATGGGAGCCGACCAGCACATCGTTGACGAAAACGTCCGCCCTCCAATCGACCGCCTCGAAGTTCAGGAGGATCCTTTTCCCCTTCCATGCACCCGGGACGGTGAATGTCGTGCTGTACCAGAGCACATCCTGGGGAGTGAAAGTCCTCATCACTCCCGAGAGGGAAGACTCGATGCAGAAAGGCACCAGGATGCTGCCTTCGGGAGTCGCGGGACGCGGGTCTCCCTTCCCTGTGATCGAATAATCCCAAAGCCCGTTGAGGGACTTCCAGTCCTTGCGGACCATCTGGGGCCTCGGATACTCCGGATGCGAAGATACAGGGGAAACCTCCTCCGCCCATCTTGTCTTGATCCTGTCGCCCGCGGGGGCCCACTGCTGCGCGAAGGCGGCCTGGAAGACCGCGGCCAGGGCAGCGCACATAGTGATAAGTCTTGCCTTCATAAGATGTTCGATATCGTTGTGATGAATAATCAGTGGCAGTCCCGCCCCTGCCGGAAGCGGGACGGGTGGTCACAAATATACTCAATTGACCCGGAAAAAAATGAATGGCATTATGAATTATTTCCTTAAATTTGTAACTGTCCGCAACCTGCAAACTATAAACAGCTGATACATATGTTCGACAAAGACAACGGGCTTTGGATAGCCCACTGCGAGAATGGTCCGCTTTCGATAACCGGGAAAATGGCCAACAGGCACGGCCTCGTGGCAGGAGCCACCGGCACAGGAAAGACCGTCACCCTCCAGGTCATGGCGGAGAGTTTCTGCCAGGCAGGAGTTCCCTGCTTCATGGCCGACATGAAAGGCGACCTTTCAGGAATATCCCAGCCCGGCCGCCTCAGCGGCTTCATCGAGAAGAGGATGCCCGAATTCGGGATAGCGGACCCCCAGTTCCAGAGCTGCCCGGTACGATTCTACGATGTCTTCGGGGAGCAAGGCCATCCGATGAGGTGCACCGTCTCCCAGATGGGCCCCCTGCTCCTCACAAGGATCCTCGGGCTCAACGACACCCAGGAGGGAGTGCTCAACATCGCCTTCCGCATCGCCGACGAGAGGGGACTCCTCCTGGATGACATAAAGGACCTGAGGTCACTTCTCAACTTTGTTTCCGAGCACTCGTCGGAGTATTCACAGGTCTACGGCAACATCGCCCCGGCATCGGTCGGAGCCATCCTCAGGTCGCTGCTTACCCTGGAGAACGAAGGGGCGGACAAATTCTTCGGGCAACCCTCCTTCGACATCTATGACCTGCTCGCCACGGAGGGCGGCAAGGGGGTGATGAGCGTCCTGGCCGCGGACAAGCTGATGCTCAAGCCCAAGCTCTATTCCACCTTCCTCCTCTGGCTCCTTTCCGAACTCTACAGCACCCTTCCGGAAGTCGGCGACATGGACCTTCCGAAGCTGGTCTTCTTCTTCGACGAGGCCCACATGCTCTTCGACGACACCTCCAAGGCCCTTACCGACAAGATCGAGCAGGTGATCCGGCTCATCCGAAGCAAGGGCGTAGGAGTCTATTTCGTCACCCAGAGCCCCACCGACATCCCGGAAACGATCCTCGGCCAGCTCGGCAACCGCGTGCAGCACGCACTCCGCGCCTACACCCCGAAGGACCAGAAAGCCGTCAAGGTGGCCGCCGAGACCTTCAGGGCCAATCCAGCCTTCGACACTTCCGAAGCCATCACCAACCTTGAGACCGGAGAAGCGCTGGTGTCCTTCCTCGATCCGAAGGGAGCCCCGTCGATGGTGGAAAGGGCCAAGGTCCTGTTCCCCCTCTCCCAGATAGGCGCCATAGACGAAGGCCAGAGGAACCAGCTGATAAAGGGCTCCAAGGTCTATGGCAAATATGACAAGGCCGTCGAGCGCGAGAGCGCATTCGAAGTCCTGCTTGCCGAAAAGGAGAAACAGCTGAAGGAAGCGGCCGAAGAAGAAGGGAAGAAGGCTTCCGGCAAGGCCGCAAAGGTCCCGGGCAAGAAATCCAACGGGATAGCGTCCAAGGTGTGGAAGGCAATCATCACAGCCGTGACGGCGACCGTCGCGACGATGCTGGGCAACACCGTCTCCGAGGCGGTGACAGGCAAGTCGTCTTCCAAGAAGACTTCCACCAAGGACAAGGCGGGGAAGGTTGTGAAGAGCGCGACTTCAGCCGCCGCACGCACGATCACGCGCGAAATCACGCGCACGATAACAGGGACCCTCGGCCGTTAGCCTGATTATGGTCGACGCGGTGTTCGCAAGCGGTGTTGTCCTTCGGACCTTCCGCTTCGCTCCATCCCCCCACGCCTGACGGCGCGGTGCCTCCCGCTTACGGCCGCGGGTGGCCAGGGTCCGCAGGACAACACCGCTTGCGACCCTGCATATCCACTACTTCCTTCACACCACCCCATCTCCAAGGCTGCACGTACCGCCTCCCGCTTACGGCAGCGGGGGGGGCCAGGGTCCTCAGGACAACACCGCCTGCGACCGGAAACCGTTTATCAGCCGGCCTCGCCAGGATCATTCGAAGAAGGAGAAGTGGACACGACCGTACCGCTTCTCTTTCTTGAACCGCGGATGGTCGGTGAAGGAATGCTCGGGACCGTGTTCCAGGATGAAATAGTTGCCTTCATGGAGGATGCCGCGCCCGAGGATCCGGTCCGGCAGTGTCTCAAGGCCCTCCATGGCATAAGGCGGGTCGGCGAAGACGATGTCGAACTTTTCCCGGCACAGGGGGATGAAATCGAAGACATTGTCCCGGACCATCGTGACGTTGTCCAGTCCCAGCCGCCTTGCCTCCGTCTTGATGAAAGAAGCGTTGTCCCTGCTCATCTCTACGGAATACACCTTTGCGGCACCCCTGGAAGCGAATTCAAAGGCCACGGCGCCTGTCCCGCCGAAAAGGTCGAGGACGGTAAGGCCTTCGAATTCATACTCGTTGCCGAGGACGTTGAAAAGCCCTTCACGGGCGAAATCCGTGGTGGGACGCGCCTTGTAACCGCGAGGAGGGTTTATGGTCTTGCCGCCGAGGCGTCCGCCGATAATCCTCATAGACGCTCGACCGACTTGAAATAACGGTACAGCGACATCTCCTCTTCCTCGGCCAGAGGAGTGCGGAAGTAAACCGTCGACACTTCGGGATTCAGCTGGAGCTTCTTCAGCACCAGGAATATGAAATACTCGGCGGTGGTGAAATCAGCGGCTTCGAAAACGTTTGCAAGGAGAAGGTTCCCGCCTTGCGCGACCGCCAGATGGAGGTGCGTGCCGCTGTAGGAAGCGACTATCTTGTTGTAGTCTCCGACCTTGCCGAGGTCTTTCAGGATAAAGTACATCTCAGGCAGCACCCGCCCGGCCTCGGCCGGACCTTCCTCGCGGGAAACCGCATGAAGCTTGGTGTCGCCCACAGAAAGAGAATACACCAGCTCCGCGGAATATTCCGGAAGGCTGATGTATTCTACTTCGTCTTCATCTTTCAGGACAACCGTCCGTCCCAGGATTTCCCTGGCCGAGGAGGCGTCGAAGAAAGCCGACGGGACAAGCGCCACCTTGGGAGTGAACAGTGAGAACACTTCTACTCCCAGTTTCCTGCGTTGTTGTTAGGCGTTGTCACGCTTCCGACCTGAAGGCCGGGGAAACGGTCCTGGTCCTCAAGCTCGGCTACCATGTTGACGATAAGCTGGTGGTCAAGTCCGTTGAGGAGAGACCAGTAAGGCATCTTCGCCTCGAAGAGGGGGACCTGGACGCCGGAGACGGTCTTCACGATAGCGGACATCTCGAGGTTCTCGGGGGTCTTTTCCGTGATGAGTCCCTCATGGACGAAAGGAATCTTGTCGATCGAATTGATGTCGAAGCCGGTCCTTCCGGTGAAGAGGGTGTCCTTCACGGCGATCTTCCTGGGGATCGTGAAGACAAGCCTGTTGTCGCCCTTCTTGTAAAGGTCGTACAGACCCTGGTCGGTGATGCCCTTGTTGGCCTTCCTCACCTCTGCGGTGTGGGCGACTGCGAGGGAGTCGTCCTTGGAACCGATCTGGAGAACGACCTCCATCTTGCCCTCGTTATAGAACTGCTTGAGGGTGTCGAAGGAAGCAGTGTACCTGTCATTGACGCTCTTGAAGGCGACCTGGAGGTCGCGGATATCCTTGAGCTGCTGGATGGCGACCGCTTTCCTTGCATCGACCTGCTTGTTGAAATGGACAGGCTGCATCACGCCCTCTACGATCTTGTAGACGAGAAATACGGAGATGAGTGCGAGCAAAACGCACAGAATCGCTTTCAGTACTTTGTTCATTATCCTTAAAATTTATTACTGTTTCTGAAACGGATGAAAAGACAATGCGTCAATTCCGGACAAAGTTAGAAAATTGATTTATGAAATGCAATATAATATTTGTAATTTTGCCATCGCCAATGAACATGACAGACCAATTGAACGCACTTGCAGGCAATGCATCCTGCATTACCCTGGCGGTCCACACCCACCCCGACGGAGACGCCGTCGGCAGCGGGACGGGCATGCTGTCGTACCTGCTCGAGTGCAAGGGAGCCGACGCCGTACTGGTCTTCCCCGACAAGGTCCCGGACTCCCTTTCCTTCATGCTTTCCGGGATCGACCCAGGCAGGTTGATGACCTTCGGCGACGGAAATCCCCAGGCAGCCGGAAGGATCGCACGCAGCGACCTCCTGGTCTGCCTCGACTGCAGTTCATTCTCCAGGACAGCCGGCCTTGAAAGCCTTCTGAGGGAGTCCGGGGCGAAGAAGGTCCTGATCGACCACCACCTCGATCCCGAACGGGACGCTTTCGACCTGGTGTTCAGCGAGACCGAGACCTCCTCGGCCAGCGAACTTCTCTACTCGATCCTGCTCCGGATGCCCGAGATAGCCGGGGATCCGTCCAGGCTTCCGCCGCTGTGCGCCTCCGCCCTGATGACAGGGATGACGACGGACACCAACAACTTCTCGAACTCCGTGTTCCCGTCCACCCTGAAGATGGCTTCCGAACTCATAGCCGCAGGTGTCGACAGGGACTCGATACTCGAGAGCCTCTACAGCAGCTACCGCGAGAACAGGCTCCGCCTGCTCGGCTGCCTGCTCGGGGAGAAGATGCAAATCACCCCCGAAGGCGTCGCTTTCATAGTCCTGGATTCGCGGACGCAGGAAAGGTTCGGCATGGTCCAGGGAGAGACGGAAGGGTTCGTGAACATGCCGCTTTCCATCGGGAAGGTCAGGATGAGCATCTTCCTGACCCAGCAGGAAGACCATTACAGGGTCTCGATCCGCTCCAAGAAGGGCACTTCGGCGAATCTCTGCGCCAGGCAGTTCTTCCACGGCGGCGGGCATGAGCAGGCCGCGGGAGGGAAACTGTTCTTCCCCGGGGATATTCCCTCTCCCGAGGACGCTCAGGCATACATATTGAAAGTAACAGAACGGTTTTTCAGGCGATGAAAGTACGGCTGACGGCATTGACCGCCATTGCGGCGGGACTGTTCCTTGCGGCATCATGCAGCAAGGAGCTACAGAACACCTACGCCACCCAGGAGACCTACATCGACGCCATAGTGTCCAGCCTGACGGCTTCTGCCGACTCGGCCACCGTCACGTCCAACAAAGGGACGATAAGGGTGACCGTTGGCCATGGGTCCGGGGAAGAACTCCGGGAAGGCGGAGCGGTCTCCTTCTACTACGCCGGATATTACATCAAAGGCAGGACCTTGAGCAGCGACAACCTGTTCGCCACCAACTACGACGACTTCGCAGGCAGCATCGGATGGAACGTGTCCGACTCCTCAAGGTTCAGGATCATGACCGTCGACCTGGCCAGGGACGGGATCATCACGGGACTCCGCAACGGACTGGAAGGAGTCCGCGCAGGCGAAGAATGCTATGTCCTGTTCTCCGGAAAGTACGCTTTCGGCAAGCAGGCCGCCGGCCTTGTGCCGGGCAAGTCCGCCCTTGCCTACCGCCTGTGGATCAAGAGCATAAGTAACTGATAGAAAAGAAATGGAAATGAATATAAAAACTAGCAGGATCATCACCCTCCTTGCCGCCGCGTCTGCGGTTGCGGCCGTTCTGGGCTCATGCGCCAAGGAGGCGGCCACTGAAAACAACGCTTCCGAGAAACGCTTCTTCGACTCCTGGATCAGGCTCAACCATCCGTCGGCCCAGCGCACCACCCTCGGGGCCTACATAGTCGACGACCAGCCCGGCACGGGCGAGACGGTCACCGGTGAAGACACTTTCATCCTGGCCCGCTACACCGTCACCGACCTCGAAGGCAACATCACTTCCACCACCAGCGAAGAACTGGCCAAACAGCTGGGAACCTGGGCCCGCAGTAAATATTACGGCGACCAGGTCCTGCTGAACAACACTTCCTACACCGAAGCCGGCCTGCTTGACATCATCAAGGGGATGAAGGTCGGAGGGACCCGCAGGGGCGTCATTCCCGGATGGCTCAACGTCAAGACCGGGTACGACACCGCCGAAGAGTACCTGAAGAACTGCACCGGGGAGAACGCCGTCTACACGATAACCATCACAGGGAAGACCGACGACATCTACGCCTTGGAGGTGGAGCAGCTGGAGAAGTTCACCGACGAATACATGGACGGGGTTGACTCGACCATGTACGGCTACTACTGCAAACAGCTGGTAGCTCCCTCCGACACCACGGAAATCCCCGTCGACACCACCTACTACATCAACTACACCGGACGGCTCCTCAACGGGCAGGTGTTCGACACGACCATCAAGGACACCGCCAAGGTCTACGGCATCTATTCCGAATCCAAGACATACAAGCCCATCCAGGTCAACATGTCCTCCGAGTACACCGAGATCACCATCGGCTCGGACAATGACAGCAACGGAGTGACCGGGTCCACCGTCGTGGACGGCTTCTCGTACACCCTCTCGAAACTCAGGAAATACCAGAAGGTCATCTGCGCCTTCTATTCGGTCTACGGTTACGGCTACAGCGGCATGGGAGCGGCCATTCCCAAGTACGCTCCCCTGTCCTTCACCATCGAATATGTAGACAAACCCGAGAACTGATGCCGACTTCACAGGCTGCCCCAACCGAACTGGGCTCCGAGAGGATAGGGAAACTCCTGAAGATGTACGCGGTCCCCGGCATCATAGCCATGACTGCGTCTTCTTTATACAACATGGTGGACAGCATCTTCATCGGGCATATCCCCGGCATTGGGTCCCTCGCCCTCGCCGGACTCGGAGTCTCGTTCCCGCTGATGAACCTCAGCTCGGCACTCGGCACCCTGGTGGGAGTCGGTGCCTCCACCCTCGTCTCGGTACTCCTCGGCCAGAAAAACTACAAGGCCGCCAACAAGGTCCTGGCCAACGACGTGACCCTCAACTGCATCATAGGCCTCGCGTTCATGGTCTTCTGCCTGATCTTCCTGAAGCCGATCCTGTTCTTCTTCGGAGCCTCCGACAACACCATCACCTACGCCTGCCAGTACATGAGGATCATCCTCCTGGGCAACGTGATAACGCACCTATATTTCGGACTGAACAGCATGCTCCGCTCGTCCGGACATCCCAGGACGGCGATGAGGCTGACCCTTTTCACCGTCATCTCCAACACCATCCTCGACCCGATATTCATCTTCGTGTTCGGCCTCGGGATAAAGGGAGCCGCCATCGCCACGGTCCTCTGCCAGGCGATGGCCCTCGGGTGGACCCTGCGCTTCTACACCAGGAAAGACAACCTGCTCCACCTGCCGAAAGGATTCTTCGGCCTGGACTGGAGGATTGCCAAGGATTCCCTCGCCATCGGCATGGGACCGTTCCTGATGAACGCCGCAAGCTGCATAGTCGCCATGTTCATAAACCAGCAGCTGCTCAAGTACGGCGGTGACCTTGCCATCGGAGCCTACGGGATCGTCAACCGCATCAACTTCATGTTCGTGATGGTCATCATGGGGTTCAACCAGGGGATGCAGCCGATCGCCGGCTACAACTTCGGCGCGAGGCAGTACTCCCGTGTGAAGAAGGTCTTCCTCCTGACCGCGCTCTGGGCGACTGCGGTGTGCGTGTTCTGGTTCGCGGCATCCGAATTCTTCCCGAGCCTGATGGTGGGGATATTCACCAACGACCCTGAACTCATAGCCATTGCGGACAAGGGCCTGCGGGTGATGAACCCGGTGGTGCTGATAGTGGGATGGCAGATGGTCTCCACTAATTTCTTCCAGAGCCTGGGCATGGTGAAGAAATCCATCTTCCTGTCCCTGAGCAGGCAGCTCCTGTTCCTGGTACCGCTGGTCTACATCCTGCCCTTGTTCTATGACGTACACGGGGTGTTCCTCGCATTCCCCTGCTCGGACACTCTCGCATGCATCGCCACCCTTATCCTGATCCACCGGCTGTTCCGTAAATTCAGCAAGCTCAAGGATGGCGACGAACCGACGATACTCGGAAGTTCGATCTCATGAAGCTTTTAATCCAACCATCCCAGACAAACAAACGATGACAGACGAAGGAAACATCATAATAAACATCGGACGCCAGTTCGGAAGCGGCGGCAAAAGCATCGCCGTGGAGATCGGACGGGAACTCGGCATACAAGTGTTCGACAGGGAGATCATCTCCAAGGCTGCCGAAGAGAGTGGATTCAGCAAGGAACTCTTCGAGAAGAATGACGAGAAGAGAAGCCTCTTCCGTTTCTCTTCCTTCTTCGGGGCGGAAAGGTTCGGCGGCGCGCACGCGGCCTCCGTCGGGGATGACCAGCTCTTCAAGATCCAGAGCGAAGTGATCCGCGACATCGCCCTCAAGCAGTCCGCCATCTTCGTCGGACGCTGCTCCAACTACATCCTCAGGGACATGTCCTGCCTCGACGTCTTCATCAAGGCTCCCATGGAGGACAGGGTCGGCAGGGTCTCAAAGCGCGAAGGGATCCCGGAGGAAGAGGCCCAGGAGATGATCGAAAAGCAGGACAGGACCAGGCAGACCTTCTACAATTTCTTCTCTTTCGGGAACTGGGGACAGGCTTCTGACTATGACCTGTGCATCGACTCCTCCCTCCTCGGGATAGAAGGCACGGCCCGGTTCATCATAGAATTCGGGAGGAAGTCCAAACTCATCAAGTAGGATATGGCCGTCTCGAAGAAAGGAAAGATCTTACTGGCCGCAGGAGCGGCCGTGATGCTCACGGCGGCCGTCCTGCTGGCATCCGGTTCAGGCAGGAGGAAAGCCGAGCCAAGGATTCCGGTCGACCTGAACGCCAGCCTGACCAACGAGATGTCCGACACCTCCATCCTGAAGGGGATGGACAGCATGGTCACCGACTACATGAGGGTGTGGGGGCTTAAAGGAGTGTCCCTTTCGGTGATGAGGAACGACTCGCTCCTCTATGCCAAAGGCTACGGCATCGCCGACACCAGGAAGCCGATGTCGCCGGGCAACATCCTCCGCGTGGCTTCCGTGTCCAAGCTTGTCACGGCAGTGGGGATCATGGTCCTTTGCGAGAGGGGCCAGCTCGCCCTGGAGGACACCGTCTTCGGTCCCTCAGGCATCCTGAACGACTCTACCTACAACGAGGCCATAACCGACTCCCTTTACTACCGGATCACGGTGGAGGACCTCCTCCGCCACAAGGGAGGATTCAGCAAGAAGGGCGGGGACCCCATGTTTTCGACCAGGTGGATAATGATGCAGAAGCACTGGAAGAAGGTCCCTACCAAGGAACAGCTGATGGAGCTGCAGCTCGCAAGGCCGCTGAAATTCGAACCCGGGACTTGGCAGGATTATTCCAATTTCGGCTATCTGGCCCTGTCGATGGTCATCGAGAAGGTGAGCGGACAGGACTACGAGACCTTCATGCAGGAGAACGTGCTCAAGCCTGTCGGCTGCGTCGGGTTCAAGATCGCCGGGAACTACTACGCCGACAAGTGGCCTGACGAAGTGCGCTACTATGTCCCGAAAGACGACCAGATGGTAGAAGAGTTCAACAACAGCGGACGGAAGGTCGTGCGCTGCTACGGCGGCAACAACGTCTCCGGGCTGCTGGGTGCGGGAGCCTGGGCCGCCTCGACTCCGGAACTCGCCCTCCTGGTCGCATCTATCGACGGGAAGGAGGAAGTCCCCGACATCATCTCGAAGGAAAGCGTGGACAGGATGACTGAATATTTCGACCCGGACACCTATTCCCTCGGATGGAACGACACCAAGCCCAACGGAGAATGGACGCGCACCGGCACCTTTGCAGGCACCAGTGCGCTTATAAAGACTTTCGAAGACGGGGAATGCTGGATCTTCGTCACCAACACCAGCACCTACAAGGGTCCTGCGCTTGCCGCCCACACGAATGAGCTCTTCGAGAACATGCGCCTTGAATATTCAGGGAAACTCCCCAGACGCAACCTTTTCTACGAGATTCCGGCAACGGACGAAGAAGGATAGCCTCCCCTTCCGCTACTTGTTCACGAACATCACAGCTTCCGCTATGGAATTCAGCTTGGTGTCCACGCTGTCGGCACGGCTGGCCAGGACACAGGGAGCTGTGGTACCCACCAGCATTCCGGCCTGACGGACACCGTCGGCCAGCTTGGAATTGGTCTTCCAGAAAACGTTGGCGGACTCGATGTTGGGGAACTGCAGGCAGTCTGCATCTCCGGCCACGGGGCTGACCAGCTTCTTGATCTGGACGGATTCTTCGTCTATAGCGACATCGAGGGCAAGGGGACCGTCACCGATGCAGCCCTTGATCTGGCCGCGGTCGCACATCTTGGCGAGCTGGGCCGCTTCGACGCATGCAGGCATGGAATCGAGCATCTGCTCGGAAGCTGCTATGAATGCGATCTTGGGCTTCGCAATCCCGAAGGAATGGGCCACACCCACAAGGTAGCCGGCGATCTTTACCTTCTGGCGGAAATCGGGCTGAGGGATGACTGCCATGTCGGAAAGGAACATGAGCTTGTGGTATTTCGGGTTCTCGATGACACCGACGTGGCTGAGGACTCCCTTCGGAGGAAGGAGGCCGGTCTCCTTGTTGAGGATTGCACGGAGGAACTTGTCGGTCGAGCAGAGGCCCTTCATCAGGACGTCGCCTTCACCGTCGTGGACCATCTGGACAGCCTTGGCGACAGCCTTGAGCTCCACTTTCTCGTCAACGATAACGAACTGTCCGGCATCTATCCCGTTGTCGGCGCAAGTCTTCTCGATAAGGTCCTTGTCACCCACAAGGGTCACCTTTACGAATCCAAGCTCGGACGCTTTCGCGCAAGCCTCGATCGTGTGCTCGTCAACCGCCCATGCGGCTACCATTCTCTTGCAGACCTTCTTCTCCTTGAGTTCTGCAAAGACATCTGCGAATTTCGTGATCATCGTTCTAATGTTATTGGATTGATTATTCTTCAATGTTCTGTACAAGGTGCATCGTGTCCCTGGCGATCACAAGTTCCTCGTCGGTGGTCACAAGGGCGACCTTCACCTTGGAATCGGGAAGGGAGATGACCGTGTCGACTCCCCAGGCGGTATTGGCCTCGTAGTCGAAGGTCAGTCCGAGGTAGGTGAAGTTCTCGCAGACACGGCGGCGGAGACGGCTGTTGTGCTCGCCGATGCCACCTGTGAAGAAGATAGCGTCGACACCGTTCATCTCGGCGACATAGGCGCCGATGTACTTGATCATCTGGAAGGTGAGCATCTTGAGGACAAGCTTGGCCTTGGGGTCTCCGCTGTTCGCGAGCTCGTCCATCTCCCTGGCGTCGGAAGTCTTCTGGGAAACTCCCTGGAAGCCGCTCTTCTTGTTGACAAGCTCATACATCTGGTCGGGGCTGATGCCTTCCTTCTTCATGATGTAGATGATGGCGTTGGGATCGACGTCGCCGCAGCGGGTTCCCATGATAAGGCCCTCCAGAGGCGTGAGGCCCATGGAAGTGTCGATGGATTTGCCGTTCACCACGGCGGTGATCGAACTGCCGTTGCCGATATGGCAGGTCACCACCCTGGAGTTGTCAGGATCGAGCCCGACCATCTTGCAACCCTTGTTGGCCACGAACTGGTGGCTGGTCCCGTGGGCGCCGTAACGGCGGATGTGGTACTTCTCGTAATACTCGTACGGCAGGCCGTACATGTAGGCGTACGCCGGCATGGTCTGGTGGAATGCGGTGTCGAAAGTCACCACCTGGGGGACGTTGGGCAGAACCTCCTGGCAAGCCCTGATACCGAGTATGTGGGCAGGATTGTGCAGGGGAGCGAAGTCACAGCAGAACTCGATCTTCTTCATCACGTCCTCGTCGACGATGGCGCTTCCGGAGAAGAAATCTGCTCCCTGGACTATCCTGTGGCCTACCGCCTCGATGTCGGCGAAAGACTTGAGGACCCCATGCCCGGGGTCGACCAGGGCACCCAGGACCATTTCCATTCCGACCTTGTGGTCGGGGATGGGCAAGTCCTTGACTATTTTCTCCCTGCCTGCGGGAGTGTGCTGGAGGCGTCCGCACTCCAGGCCTATCTTTTCGACGATTCCCTTTGCAAGAAGGTCATAGACGTCGTCGTTTTTCATGTCCAGCAACTGGTACTTTATGGAAGAACTTCCACAATTGATGACAAGAATGATCATTCCGTTATGATTTTTTGATTTACAGTCCGCAAATATACGAAATTAATGACTATTTTTACCAAAAAGGAGGAACATCGGATTGGCTGGGGCGAAAGACATCGTAGGGATCAGTGTTCCGTTTGCCGCGGGAGTCGCGGCAGGCGCTGTCGTACTCCATTTCCTGAGGCTTCCGGATTCCAGGTTCCCGGTGCACTGTGCCGCCGCCATCCTGTCAGCGACCATCGCCGCCTCAGCCCTTGCCACCGTCCGGACAGCCGGCAACGACACGCCCGCGCAGCGGCTGCGCCTTGCCGTCGCAGGCATATTCATGGCGGCAGGATTGTTCTGTTACCTCAACTTCTCCATGCTGGAAGGCATCCCCGGTCCGGGCAAGCCGCTGCTGGACGCAGCCGCCAAAGCCTCGGACGCCCTCAAGGAACGCATAGGTTCGATCCCCTACCCTTCTTCTTCCACTGCCCCGCTCGTCAAAGCCATGCTGACAGGCGACAGGACCGGACTCGACCGCGGGACGACCGACGTCTTCCGCAAGAGCGGAGCCTCCCACATCCTCGCCCTTTCCGGGCTTCACCTGGGAGTGATCTATCTTATCATGCTCCACCTCCTCAGGCCTCTCGGCAACAGCCTCCGGGCCAGGAAGGTCAAGTACTTGTGCATAATCCTCGGATCGGGATACTATACCCTGATGACCGGAGCCTCGCCATCGATAACAAGGGCATTCCTGTTCATATCCATCAACGAGACCGGCAAGGTCCTCGGCAGGGAGAGGGATCCTTCCGGAGTCTTCCTTGGGGCGCTCACGGTCCAGCTGGCCATCAATCCGGCGGCGATAACCACCGTCGGTTTCCAGCTCTCCTACCTGGCCATGGCAGGGATATTCTTCATCTACCCTGCACTCGAACGCCTCTACCCGGAACCGGGAGGAGGACCGCTGGGGAAGGCAGACCCGCTCAGGAGGATCTGGAAGGCGGCGGTCATGAGCGTGTCATGCCAGGCGGCAACCGCCCCGCTCGCCTGGCATTACTTCCACAGTTTTCCCCGCTATTTCATCATCACCAACCTTGTAGCGCTGCCCGTTACCAGCGCCGTGATGCTCCTTTCGGTCGCCACCGTGGCCCTCAGTTCAATGGGAATATGTCCGGACTGGCTGGTCAGTACCGGCGACTTTGCCGTCCAGGCCCTGCTGCAGTGCCTGGGGACGATCGCGTCACTGTAGGGGAACCGCCTTCCGGGCCCTCAGGGCATAGGCGAGGACGACCAGGAAGCAGACCAGCGGAAGGATGAAGGACACGTTGACGGCCGGATGCCCCCACACCGTTCCCAAATCGATTATGGCACCCTGCAGGGGAGGCATTATTGCTCCTCCCACGATTGCTTCCACCAGGAAGGCGGCGCCGAGGCTGGCGTCCTGCCGGTCGACGTTTTCAAGGGCTATCCCGTAGATCGTAGGGAACATCAGGGACATGAAGGCAGAGATGCCCATCAGGCAGTAGAGGCCCGGCATGCCCACGATCAGTATGGCTCCGGCAGCGCACAGCGACGCCCCGACGGCGAACACGGCCAGAAGCTTGCGGGAATCCACGTACTTCATCAAGGCCGTGGCTATGAACCTCCCGCAGAGGAAGAGTCCCATGGCGATGATGTTGTAGGTCTGGGCCCTTGCCTTGTTGATCCCGAGATTGTCCGCGTACTGGATTATGAAGGTCCAGGTCATGATCTGGGCGGCGACGTAGAACATCTGGGCGAGGACACCTTCCCTGTAGACCTTGTTCCTCCAAAGGTTCGACAGGCTCCGCCTCGTACTGGCCGGCCGGTCCGAAGAGGCTTCGGTGGCCGGCACCTTGGTAAGGGCCATGACCACAAGGACCGCCACTACCACAAGGCCTATCATCACATAGGGATTGCGTATGACGGAGAGGTCGTGGACCCTTATGGCAGCCTTCTCGGCTTCGGGGAGGGTCGGGAACACAATGTTCCCCAGGGCGTCCCGCCTGTCGGACAGGAGCTGGGGCAGCACGACGAACGAGGCCACGCTCATCCCCAGCAGCGAACCGACCGGATTGAAGGACTGGGCCATGTTGAGCCTCCTGGTAGAATTCTCCTTCGTCCCGAGGGAAAGGATGAAGGGATTGGCCGTCGTTTCCAGGAAGGCCAGTCCGAAGGTGAGGATGTAGAGCGAAAGGCAGAAGAACGAGAACTGCTGGAACTGGGCAGCCGGGATGAAGAGGAAGGCGCCCACGGCGTACAGCGCCAGGCCAAGGATTATCCCGCTCTTGTAGCTGTGGCGGCGGATGAAGAGCGCGGCCGGTATAGCCATCGTGGCATATCCGCCATAGAAAGCGAACTGCACGAGCGAAGCCTTGGCGGCGCTCAGTTCCATCACTGTCTGGAAGGCGGCCACCATGGGATTCGTGATGTCGTTCGCAAATCCCCAGAGGGCGAACAAGGTGGTGACCAGGATGAAGGTGAAGAGGTACTTCCTCTCCACCAGAGGCTTCTTCTCCATCACGGTCTACTTGTAAATGGGACCGAAGTTGGCGCAGGCACGGAAATCCGCACCCTCCTTGTCCATGCCGAAGGCATTCCAGGCTGCGGGACGGAATATCTTGTCGTCCGGGACATTATGCATGCAGACAGGAATCCTGAGCATCGAAGCCAGGGTGATCATGTCGGCGCCGATGTGGCCGTAGGAGATGGCTCCGTGGTTGGCCCCCCAGTTGTTCATGACGCTGTAGACATCCTTGAAAGCGTCCTTCGAAGGATCCAGCCTCGGCGTGAACCAAGTAGTCGGCCATGTCGGGTCTGTCCGCCTGTCGAGGACCTCGTGTATCTCGGGATCGATGCCTACCACCCAGCCTTCGGCTATCTGCAGGACCGGGCCGAGTCCGTCAACTATGTTGATCCTCATCATGGTCGCGGGGAAATCGCCCCTGGAGACGAAATGGACGGAGAATCCGCCTCCCCTGAAGTAGTCGCGGTCAGCCGGCATCCACCAGCAGTTGGCCAGGCAATCGGCCTCATCCTTGTCTGTCATGTCCCAGAAGGTCTTCATGCAAGGATTCCCGTCGGCGTCGGTGCTGCAGCCGCATCCGTCCATGGTGGTGGCGCCGGAATTGATGAGGTGGATGATGCCGGGAGCCGCCTTGCCGGTGAGGTCCTTGCCGGTGACCCTCCGGACGGCTTCGGGGCTCCAGTAGGTACGCACGTCGGAGAAGATCTGGGGAAGGTTCGTGAGGAGGTGTCCCAGAAGCATGGCCGCCCCGTTCAGGGAATCATTCTCAGTAGCGAGGATGGTAGGCTCCCTGCGTCCGTTCCAGTCGAAGTTGGTGTTCAGGAGAGTCTCGGTGAAATCTCCGTTGGGTTTCCAGTCAGTCCACTGACGCTGTCCCTGGAAGCCACCCGCGATGGCGTTGTGGCCCAGGGCTTCCTCCTTGAAGCCCATCTCCCTGAGTTTCGGATTCCCATGAAGGAGATCCATGACGATAAGGGTCATCTTGACCACGAAATCCCAGTCTTCGTCCTTCTCGGAACGGGTCTTCTGCTTCTCGGGACGGTTCTTGTCCCAGCCTTCGTTGGGCATGCAGTATTTCTCGACCCAGGCCTTGGCCCTGAGGTATTCATCCTTGTCGTAGATCCCAAGGTCCATGCGGCGGAGTATCTCGACTTCGTCAACACTTTCATTCCTCATTCCCAGGTACTTCTGGAAGAAGCCGCAGTCCACTATCGACCCGGCTATCCCCATCGTGACGCTTCCGACCGAAAGATAGGACTCTCCCCTCATCTCGCCGACGGCTACCGCTGCGCGGGCGAACCGCAGGATCTTCACGGCGACGTCCTCCGGGATGGAATTGTCCTCTATGTCCTGGACGTCATGGCCGTAGATCCCGAAAGCGGGAAGGCCTTTCTGGGCATGGGCGGCAAGGACGGCGGCGAGATAGACGGCTCCTGGACGCTCAGTCCCGTTGAAGCCCCAGACGGCCTTGGGCCAGAGGGGGTTCATGTCCATCGTCTCGGAGCCGTAGCACCAGCAGGATGTCACCGAGACGGTACCCCAGACTCCTTCACGCTCGAATTTCTCGGCGCAGGCTGCGCTTTCCGCCACACGGCCTATAGTGCTGTCGGCAATCACGCATTCCACCGGAGCACCGTCGCTGTACCTCAGGTTAGAGGAGATCAGGTCCGCGACATTGCGGGCCAGAGACATTGTCTTTTCTTCCAAACTTTCACGCACCCCGCCCTGACGGCCATCTATGGTCGGACGGATACCGATTCTAGGATGTTTCATATTCTTTGAGTGTTATCAGTTCCAGCATTATCGCGGCTGCCATCATCCGCGGTCTTGTAAAGATAACAAAAAAAGAACGGAATCCAATGTCATCCGTCCTTCGACCTGGAGGTGAACAAGGCCTTGATGTAAAGCGCCATGGCGAGCGGAAGCGCATGGAAGAAGCCCCTGGAGTGGTAGTCCTCCCTGACTATGTCCTGGAGAAGCCTCGGCTCGGCCTTTCCGGAACATGTGGCAAGCACTCCCGGCGCAACCACCCTCTTGACGCCCGCCTTCGCAGCCCTGGCCCCGTAGCCATGGTCGAACTGTCTCTCCCGGAACATGTCCGAAGGGTTCTCAAGACAGGAAAAGGCGTACCCGGGGACAAGGGCGAAATCCATGTCGAAGAAAGCGCACGGCACCGGGATGACCGGATCCGGTTCGAGAAGTTTTCCCCTCTTGTTGCGCCCGCCGAAGACAGGAGCCTTGTCCGGCCCGCAGACAGTCGCCGTGATGATGGACTTGTGACGGAGGAATTCTGAATTCTCCAGAAGCACTCCGATGGCATCCTCCCTTGGGACAAGGTCGTAGTCTATCCACAGGTAGAAGTCGAACCCTTCGGCGGAAGCCTTCTCCCAGACCTTCTGGAACCCAGCACGTCCGTCACTGTTGAGGAATATGGAGAAATGATACTTCCCTTCGGCCTCGATGGAGTCGATCTGCCTCTGGACCTCCTCGAGGCAGCCGGAAGCACGGTCGTCCTTGTCGGTGACGGATATGATGGCAGCGATCTTCATCGTCAGTCGAGTTTAAGGACAGCCATGAAAGCACTCTGGGGCACCTGGACGGTTCCGATCTGGCGCATCCTCTTCTTTCCCTCCTTCTGCTTCTCGAGCAGTTTCCTCTTCCTGGTGACATCGCCTCCATAGCACTTGGCAGTCACATCCTTGCGGACCTGCCGCACGGTTTCACGGGCTATGATCTTGGCCCCGATGGCAGCCTGGACGGCGATGTCGAACTGCTGCCTGGGGATCAGTTCCTTGAGCTTGAGACACATCTTGCGTCCGAAATCATAGGCGTGGTCCTCGTGGATCAAAGTGGACAGGGCGTCGGCCGGTTCCCCGTTCAGGAGGATGTCCAGTTTCACGAGCCTGGCCGGGCGGAAATCGATGATGTGGTAGTCGAAGGACGCGTAGCCCTTGGAGATGGACTTGAGCTTGTCGTAGAAGTCGAAAACTATCTCGGACAGGGGCATGTCATAGGTAAGCTCCACCCTGTCGGAAGTGATGTAGTGCTGCCCGACCAGGGTACCCCTCTTGTCCATGCAGAGTTTCATGATCGGTCCGTAGAAATCGGACTTGGATATTATCTGGGCACGGATATAAGGCTCTTCGATGTGGTCGATGAGGGTCGGTGCAGGGAGGCCGGACGGATTATGGACGTCCAGAACCTCACCCTGAGTGGTGAAAACCTTGTAGGACACATTGGGGACCGTGGTGATCACATCCATGTTGAACTCCCTGAACAGCCTTTCCTGGACGATCTCCAGGTGGAGAAGCCCGAGGAAGCCGCACCTGAATCCGAAACCGAGGGCCAGGGATGATTCCGGCTCGTACACGAAGGAAGCGTCATTGAGACGGAACTTCTCAAGGGTGGCCCTGAGCTCCTCGAACTTGTCGGCCTGGACCGGATACATGCCGGCGAACACCATGGGCTTGACTTCCTCGAATCCGGCGATCGCGGTCTCGCAGGGGACCGCCGCATGGGTTATGGTGTCACCGACCTTGACCTCGACGGCCCTCTTTATCCCGGAGATGATGTAGCCCACGTCTCCGGTGGAGACCACGCCGGTCGGGCAGAGTTTCATCTTGAGGACGCCGATCTCTTCGGCATCGTAAGTCATCCCGGTGGCCACGAACTTCACTTTGTCACCCGTCCGGATGGAACCGTTTATCACCTTGAAATAGGCTATGATGCCCCTGAACGGATTGAACACGGAATCGAATATGAGCGCCTGGAGCGGAGCCTCCGGATCACCCTTCGGAGCGGGAATGCGGTCGACGATGGCATCCAGGATCGGAGGCACGCCCTCCCCCGTGCGGGCGGAAACCTTGAAGACTTCTTCAGGGCTGCAGCCCAGCAGGTCGGTGATCTGGTCTATGACGACTTCCGGCTGGGCGGAATCCATGTCTATCTTGTTCAGCACGGGGATGATCTCGAGGCCATGGTCGACGGCCAGGTACAGGTTGGATATGGTCTGCGCCTGGATGCCCTGGGAAGCGTCCACCACCAGCAGCGCTCCTTCGCAGGAAGCGATGGAACGGGAGACCTCGTAGGAAAAGTCCACGTGCCCGGGAGTGTCGATGAGGTTGAGCACATAGGTCTCCCCTCCGCGGGTATACTCCATCTGTATGGCATGGCTCTTTATCGTGATGCCTTTCTCCCTCTCCAGGTCCATGTCGTCAAGCACCTGGGCCTCCATGTCCCTTGAGGACAGGGTCTGCGTCAACTCGATGAGCCTGTCCGCCAGAGTGCTCTTCCCGTGGTCGATGTGGGCGATTATGCAGAAATTCCGGATATTCTTCATAGATGCAAAAATACGAAATTTTCTTCTAGCACAGTAAACAATCGGGGACGATGTTCCGGATATATCCGAATAATGTATCCTCCGGTCAGTATCTGCAGCCTCGGCGGACATTTACCGGAATCCCTTTCCACTGCCGCAGCAAGCCCGCCATGCCGGATCGATTCCGTTAAAGTCAACCGATAAAGACAATTAAAATCCGCGGACGTCCGAAAGTTTGGTAAAATTGTTGCATTCGGGAAAAAGGATCCGGACGCAAACCTCCCGCACGACTGATGACAGACAGCGAAATCATAGGCCTCTACAGGGAAGGACAGCAGGAAAGGGCATTCAACGCGATAGTCGAGAACTACAGCGAGAGGCTTTACTGGCATGTCCGCAGTTTCGTGTGCTCCCATGAGGACACGGATGACCTGATGCAGGAAATATTCATCAAGGTCTGGAACTCCCTGCCGTCATTCAGGAGCGAATCACGCCTCTACACCTGGCTCTACAGGATCGCCACCAACGAAACCTTGAACCACCTCCACAAACAGAAGGTCAGGGCCGCCCTGCAGTTCCGGAGCCTGACCCCGGAGATTGAGAACCGCATTGAGGATGACCCGTCCTTCAACGGTGACGCACTGCAGAAGGAACTGATGAAAGGAGTGGCAAGGCTCCCCGAGAAGCAGAGGCTGGTCTTCACAATGAAATATTTCGAGGACCTCACCTACGAGGACATGTCCGAAATCCTCGGAACCTCGGTGGGGGCGCTGAAGGCCTCCTACCACATCGCAGTCGAAAAACTCAAGGCCTACCTTGAAAAAAAATTCTGAAACATTAAACCATATGACCTATAAACTGTCAAAGGACTGAAATGAAAACGGGCAACGACATATTCGAACACATCGGGAAGGGATCCTTCAGCGTTCCTGACGGTTATTTCGATTCCCTCAAGGAGAGGCTCGGAAGGATTCCCGAGGAGTCTTCCGGAGCGATCGCCCCTACCCTGTGGATGCGGGTCAAGCCGTATGCAGCCCTCGCCGCATGCTTCCTTGCAGCCCTTGTCGCCGGGAAACTCATCTTATCCAACACGGCAGGCGGCAGCCACGCCGATCCGCTTATGGAAGAGTACGGAGAGTTGTTCTACTCCGACCTCATCCCCGTCACCCAGCCGGCGGAATCCCTCTTCTATGAATATGAATCCGCGGAGGGTGTCTCCGAGGACGACATCATCAACTATCTCATCGAAACCGGAACAACAGCGGAGCAGCTTGCAATGGCTGACCTGCATAAACAGACAACGGAATGAAGAAGATCGCAGCAATACTCTCACTGACCCTGGCATTCCTTCTCATGGGCAATGCTGTATCCGCCCAGGACAACCAGAGGAAGGGCGGCAAGGACTGGCGCGACAGGATGAAAGCCGAGAAAATAGCCTTCCTTACCGACGCCATGGACTTGACCTCCGCCGAGGCGGAGAGATTCTGGCCTGTCTACAACAAATGCGAAGCCGAGAAAAAAGCGGCCTGGACAAAGGTCATGAAGGCCTACAAGGACCTTGAAGACGCAATGGATGGCGGCAAGGTTTCCAAGGAAGACTTCTCCACCCTCCTGGAAAAGTATTTCAAGGCCTGGGACGAGAACCGTGGGATTGACGAGAAGTACTCCCACGAGTACCTTAAGATCCTGTCGGCGGAGAAGGTCGCCAGGTTGTACATCGGGGAGGAGAATTTCCGCAAGCAGCAGATACACAGACTTAACAAATAGCACAAGCCGGCGCACTGCGACCGGAAAGGAGAACAGATTATTGATTTATAAGTTAATGGTTTAGGTTAGTTTGGTTACAGTAGATAATCTGTTAGAAGGGAGGCATGCTGGGAAGTACGCCTCCCTTTTCCGTCGGTGAGGGTCAATTCCCCGGGAGCATGGCAAAGTGCTCCCTTCCTTGCGAACTGGACTATCAGCCTGGATGGGTCCTTGGTTTCCACAGTCCTTATCCTCAACAGCTTCCATGGCACCAACCCGCACATCCGTCCGTACCTGAGAAGGTCGGCTTCGACTTGGGAGGGAAGGATCATGGACACCCTCCCTCCAGGAGACAGGTGAGTCTCGGAGAACTGCAGGATCTCCCTGTAGGACAGGCCTGTGTGGCGCGCGGCGCAGCGCCTGCCGTCAGGAGCCTTGAGGGAGTTGTCGAAAAAGGGTGGATTGGAGACGATGAGGTCATATTCACCACCGTCCCATCCGAGGAAGTCGCAGCAATGGGCCGACAGGTGCTCTCTCCAGGGGGAACCGGCGAAGTTAAAGGCGGCTTCAAGGGCAGACGGACGGTCTACATCGAGCCCCTGGACCGAGAATTCCGGCGTCAGGGATGAAAGTCTCTGCGAGACCATCAGGGCGACCACTCCTGTCCCGGTACCTACGTCAAGGACGCGGCGGTCTTCGGGGAAAACGTCCGTGACGGCTCCCAGCAGGACGCCGTCCGTGTTGACCTTCATGGCGGAATCTTCGTTCCGCACCTCGAATCCCTTGAAACGGAAAACTCCCATCAGCCGTCGACGAAGAGACCGTCGCGCATGAAAAGGGACCGGTCGCACATCCCTGACAGTCCGGGGTCGTGGGTCACTATCACCACCGTCTGCCCGTAATTGTCCCTGAGGTCGAAGAACAGCTGATGGATCTCTGACTTGGTCTTGGTGTCGAGGTTGCCGGAAGGTTCGTCCGCGAAGACGATGGAGGGCTTGTTGACAAGGGCCCTGGCGATAGCCACCCTCTGCTGCTCGCCTCCGGAGAGTTCCGAAGGCTTGTGCCCGAGCCTTTCCTCCAGCCCCATGTCCCTGAGGAGGGCGGCGGCGGCCGAGCGGGCATCCTTGTCGGACCTCCTTGCGATCAAGGCGGGAATCATCACGTTTTCCAGTGCGGTGAATTCCGGGAGGAGGTGATGGAACTGGAACACGAAACCTATCTTGAGGTTCCTGAAAGCGGAAAGGTCCTTTCCGGAAAGATGAAGGACGTCGGTTCCGTCGATCTGAAGCGTGCCGGCGTCAGGAGTGGACAACGTGCCCAGGATCTGGAGCAGGGTGGACTTGCCGGCGCCGGAAGCACCCATAATGGACACCACCTCGGCCTTGTCCGCCTGGAAGTCGATGCCTTTCAGGACTTTGAGGTCGCCGAAGCTCTTTTCTATCCCTGTTGCCTGGATGATCATGACCTTTTCGGTTGGTCGGGGTGATGTGACTCGAACACACGACCCTCTGCTCCCAAAGCAGATGCGCTAGCCAACTGCGCCACACCCCGATTGCAGCCTTCCCGGGCAAAGGAAGGCGGAAGGGTTGCAAATATATTCCTTTTTCAGGAAACGTCAAAATTTTTCCGGACGCGCTTCCTAGCGTACACCGCCGCCGAAACCGCCGCCGAAGGAGCCGCCACCGCCGCCCCAGGACATGGTTCCGCCACCGCCGGTCCATGGAGTGCTGTGCCTCGAACTTCCCATATGCCTTCCGGCATAGCCTGCTCCGGCATTGTTGAAATACCTCGACGCATCCCCTATGTAATCCCAGATCACCACGGGTGCGAAGTCGGTCCCGGACTGGAACTGACGCATGGTCCTGGACAGTTCGAAATACTCCGGACAGACCTTCTTGAAGTCCTTGTACACCTGGTCGGCGATGCCGTACAGCGAAGCGAACGTCAGGTAATCGTTCCAGAGTGCGACCTCGACCACTCCCCTGTCCGGGATGAGGGTGAAGTCCTTGAGGAACTTCTTCAATCCATAGACCTGGCGCACTTCCCCGGCATCGAGGGTCTTCAAGGTGCTTCCGTCAGGTACGTCTTTCTGCCAGCCGTAGATCGATTTACCGTTCCTGGAGGCCCATTTCCTAAGCTCCTTTTTCTGAAGGATGGAATCGTCGCCTGCGGCCGACTTGAAGAAGCCGTAGATGCGGTACTCGAGCGACAGGTCATCCTTGTCCGACGCCTGGGACGGTTCGGGGAACTCATTCACCTTGAGCTGGAGATTCCCCTTGGCATCGGGCACGAGCTCGAAGGCTCCCTTGTAGAAAAGGCGGGTTATGTAGGCCGAGATCAGGTTCTGGTTGTTGTCCTTGTCCGAGATCAGGGAAAGGATGTTGGAGGCCTTCTTCAAGTCTCCGCCCACAGGCGTGCCGCGGAACCATTCGACATCCTTCTCCGACCCACCCAGCAGTTTCCTGCGAAGCCTCTTCCTGCTTATTACTGAATAAAGCACTCCCACAACCGACAGCAGCAGGCTCCCCAAGAAGAAGAGGGCGAACATCAGCATGGGGAGGAAATCCCTCCAGCCGGCCTTGTCCTCTTTGTATTCACTGCCTTCCCTGGCTTTGTCCAATACCGCATCGAAGGAGCCGCCGGCAGTCACGGCCGGCTCGAAAAGCCCCTTGTCGAACTGGACGACCAGCGTAAGATAGTTGGAAGAACGGAAAGCCTCCGCAGACCTGGCCCGTATCTCCCCGTCCTGGAAGAACAGGTCGCTGTGCGAACCGAACCCCCAGATGCCGGTGTTCTCATCCGTAAGGGGCTCCATCGCCTTGACGATCCGCAGGGAGAAACTGCGCGGAGGGACTCCCTGTCCAGGAGCGAGGAAGGTGTAGTTGAAACCGTCGCAGTCATCGTAGGCCTTCACGAGGCCAGTGAGGGTGTAGGTCACGGTGTACTCCCGTTGTCCGGTCGCTCCCAGACCCCAGCATATTTCATAGCCGTCGTTTACGGGGACGAGGCCGCAGCGGCCTTCCTTCGCCCTCCGGGAGCGGTTGGTATCCCAGCCCTTCCCTTCGCTGACGAACTGCCGTCCGGTCTCGTCACTGACGGCGAGGCCGGCTATGTCCATCTCGACATCCCCCTGCCTGAGGTAGTAGTGCGGCTGGTACATCTCCGTCCCCTCGGAGCCGGCGTACATGCTCCACACCTCCGTCACGAAGGCGGAGCCGTCATCCTGCAGCCGAACATCGAAACTGACAGAGTCCACCCTTGTAGACTGGGCGGAGGACAGGAAGGCCGTGACAGACAGCAGGACGACGCTCAGGAATGCCTTGAGCGCTTTCATCCTATTTGCCGAATATGTCCGAAACGGAAGGAGCCTGCGCCACCGAAGCATCCTCCGGAAGCAGGTCATGGGTAGTGAAATGAAGCATGGAGGCCACCAGGGACGACGGGAACTGGCGGACCATCATGTTCATCTTCGTGACGGAGTCATTGTAGACCATCCTGCTGAGCCGGACGTTCTCTTCGTACTGGCGGATTCCGGCCATGGTGTCCTTGAACATATCGTTCGCCTTGAGGTCAGGATAGGCCTCGGCCACGGCGTTGAGCCTGGACAGGACAGTCTGGATGGCGTTCTCCTGGTCGGCCATCTGTTCGGGAGTAGCGTTGTCGTTCCTGCGCTGCGCGATGACGTCCGTGAGGGTGTCATGCTCATGCTTGGTGTACTGCTTGGTCATTTCGACCAGGTTGGTCACGGCGTCCCACCTTGTCTTGAGCTGGACGTTTATCTGGCCGAAGGCATTCTTCATCTTCTCGTCCAAGGCGACGAGGCTGCGCTGCGTCGACCAGATGTAGCCTACTGCGATCACAAGGATGGCTACGATGACGATAATTGCTATGGTTCCACCTGACATAATATAGAATATTTAAAAAAAATGTCCAATCACTGCGGGCAACCTGCAGGCCCGGCGGATCAGCCGACCACCCAGACCAGCACGTGGTTGTCGAACGTCATGTACTCGAGTTCGAACTCTTCCTCATAGCCGTCCTTGTGGATGAAGGTCGCATCCAGCTCCCCCTCTCCCCTGGGGCGGAAACGTTCCACCTCGATCTGCTCGGCGAAGTCCACGTTGTAGGCAGAAATCCTCTTGAATATGGCCTCCTTGGCGCACCAGTAGATCGCGAGCTGCTCGTTCTTGCGGTCCTCGTCCAGGTCCTCGATCTCGTCCTCCGAAAGGGCTTTCTGCTCGACGGCGGAAAAGTCCCGCGCGAGGGACTCTATGTCGATCCCCACGTCCTCGTTGTCATTGAGGATGACGGCGACATACTTCTGCGTGTGGGTGATGCTGATGTTGGTGACGCTGTTTTCGAGGTAAGGCTTGCCATTGTCATGATGGCTCAGGTATACTTTTTCACCGAAGAGTTCGCAGAGCAGGGCCCTGACAGCAAGTCTCTGCTTGCGCATGGAGTCGTTCTTTATGAAGGAAATCTCCTCCATCTCGTCCGACGGCACGGAGCCCAGGCGGACAAGTTCTTCCTCGGTCTCGGTGATCTGCCAAACACCGATCACCGACTTTGATTTTTCTAGTTCTTTTCTAAGATATAGTGCCATGGTTTATCGTATTCAGGAGTTTCAGGAACGAAAGGACTCCCCTGCCGGAGTGTTCCGGCGGGCATAATCAGTACCGCAATGTAAAGCAGGGTGCGACAACGGATCGTCAGACCGTTGATCCGATTGGGAATTGTCGTCTGTCAGTACAGAACTGGGAGGTTCCATAAATCGTGTAAAACTTTAACCTTGCAAATATAATCAAATTTTGATTTACAAAGAAAATACGCAGGAAATTGTTATCTTTGCAGTCCTTTCACGATAAGCGGAAGATAAGTTAAACACATACACATCTTATGGGATTCTTAACAAACGACAAACTGGTCATCGTCGGCGCAGCCGGTATGATCGGTTCAAACATGGCCCAGACGGCCATGATGCTCAAGCTTACTCCTAACATCTGCCTCTACGATGTCTATGAACCCGGCCTCAAGGGCGTAGTCGCTGAAATGGCCCACTGCGCATTCGAAGGTGCCAACATCACCTGGACGACCGACGCGGCGACCGCTTTCAAGGGTGCGAAGTACATCATCTCCTCCGGCGGAGCTCCCCGCAAGGAGGGCATGACCCGCGAGGACCTTCTCAAGGGCAACTGCCAGATCGCCGAGGACTTCGGAAAGAACGTCCGCAAGTACTGCCCCAACGTCAAGCATGTCGTGGTAATATTCAACCCTGCCGACCTTACCGGACTTGTGGTTCTCCTCCACTCCGGTCTGAAGCCTTCACAGGTAACCACGCTTGCAGCCCTTGACTCGACCCGCCTGCAGACCGAACTCGCAGCCGAGTTCAAGGTCCCTCAGTACAAGGTCACCGGAGCAAGGACCTATGGCGGACACGGCGAAGCGATGGCTGTTTTCGCCTCCAAGGTTAAGATCGACGGAGTTCCCCTCTCGAAGAAGAAACTCTCCGCCAAGAGGTTCGAGGAGATAAAGCACGCCACCATCCAGGGTGGGTCCAACATCATCAAGCTCCGCGGCCGCAGCTCCTTCCAGAGCCCTGCCTACAACGCCGTGATGATGATCGCCGCCGCAATGGGCGGAAAGAGGTTCACCTGGCCTGCCGGAACCTACGTCAACGATGAGAAGTTCTGCAATGTGATGATGGCCATGCCGACCGTGATCGATGCGAACGGCGTTAGCTACAAGGAGCCCAAGGGAACGGCTGCCGAGATGAAGGACCTCTGCGCATCCTACGAGCACCTTTGCAAGATGCGCGACGAAATCATCGAACTCGGCATCATCCCTCCCGTCAAGGACTGGAAGAAGACCAACAAGAATCTTTAGGGCGGTTCCGCCTCGGAAAACTTCCGGAGGATGACTGACAAGTCCGTCGACTTGGAGGTCATCCTCTTTTTTTTCATGGTCGCTTGTTTGTTATGGTTGTTTGTGGCTGTCGGTTGTTGGGCTGTCGGTGATGGGGGCGTCGGTGATGGGGGGCGCCGTAAGCAGTATTGTCCTTCGGACCTTCCGCTTCGCTCCATCCCTCCCACACCTGCGGTGTGGGTCCCTCTTTTAGCTTTGCACCGTGATTTCAATATGGAGTTACGGTGTTCTTTGTTGTACCTTTGAGACTCAGTCAGTATAGGTGAACTATGGGCCCCTCAAGAGTTCGTCTCCAAA
>Ga0310695_10001292_pt1 | contig 60068 bp, 33 predicted proteins | sample RumenRJG_04DNA_FD_203882 | JGI IMG/M metagenome (GOLD analysis project Ga0310695, IMG submission 203882) | Bovine rumen microbial communities from Lethbridge, Alberta, Canada - RJG_04 (v2) (version 2) | ecosystem: Host-associated > Mammals > Digestive system > Stomach > Rumen | place: Canada...
GCTGAATGGACGGGATTGAGGGCTGGGTCCCCGCTCTCGGACCATCAGGCTGGCAGGGCGGCGAAGTTTTCAGCGAAGTGCAGCGCTGGAATCGGATAGAAGCAGACGGTCAAATGAAAACTCCGTGCCCGCTTGCCGCGCGTCGGCATTTTCGGCTTGCGGGCGGCGGTGAGATTATGGTATCATTCACGGCGTTCAAATGTTGAAGAGGTAGCCTTTGAAGAAAGTGATTGCAAAAAACAGCAAGAAGCAGGTGCGTGTCGGCAAGACGGCGCGCAAAGAGGGGCTTTTGCCGCCGCCCGTGGGGACGAGCGACTGGGCGACGTTTTCACGCGATTCCTATTGTGTTGACAAGACGCTCATCCTGAAGGACCTCATCGACTCGAAGTCGCGCGTGGTGCTGTTCACGCGTCCGAGACGCTTCGGCAAGACGACGATGCTGGAGATGATCCGCGCGTTTTACGAGGGCGAGGCGTCGCTATTCCAGGACAAGAAGATCTGGGCGGCAGGAGCGAAGTACCAAAACGAGCAGGGCATGCATCCTGTCATCTTCCTCTCGTTTAAGGACGTGAAGTGGAAGACGTTTGCTGAATCCATCAAGTTCCTGAACGCCTTGATTGCTCCTTGCGTGGGGAGGTTTGTAAAGGCCGTCGAGGCATTGGAGCTTGAGACGGAACGGGACCGCTTGTTGCGCGTGATGCGCGAACAAGGAGATGAAACGGATCTGTCGCTGTCGCTTGGCTTACTTTCCAGGGCAATTCATACTTATACGAAGAAACTCCCAGTCATCCTCATCGACGAGTACGACCAGCCGATCACCTCCGCTTCGACACATGGTTATTATGACGAAATGTGCGCCTTCATGCGCGTGTTTCTCTCGGGTGCGCTGAAGGACAACAAGCATTGCTACATTGGGATCATGACGGGTGTACTGCGCGTCGCGAAGGAGGGCATCCTCTCCGGCCTCAACAACCCCGAGGTCTGGACGGTCTTTGAACAGAAGTACTCGCAGTATTTCGGCTTCACCGAGGAAGAGGTTACCGAGATGGCGCGGTACTACGGAGCCGAGGACAAGATGCCGGAGATCAAGTCGTGGTACGACGGCTACGACTTCGGCGGTACGGAGATCTACAACCCGTGGAGCGTGCTGCGGTATTTCCAGTGCAATTGTAAGCCCGACGCCTACTGGCTGGACACGAGCTCCAACGACCTCATCACCGAAATCGTGCAGGAACTGCCGTTCAACATGGAACGAAGACTGCATGCGCTGATGAAGGGCGAGACGATCACTGTTCCGATGACGAAGGAGCTTGGACCATACAAACTTATCCGCGAAAACGAAAACACGCTTTATGCGCTACTTGTCTCGGCGGGCTACCTGAAGGCCGTGGGGCCGATTGACGAAAACGGGGACTGTCCGGTGACGATTCCGAACAGGGAACTCAGCCAGGTGTTTTACCGGGAGATCGTCCAGAAGGTCCGCTCGTTCGACAAAAAAGGCGGTATTTCCGCAGTTGAGGACGCATTGCGCGAGCGCGATCCGTTCCTGTTCGGAAAGTACCTCGCGGCGTATCTCAAGGAGTCGGTGAGCTTCTTCGACACGGCGGCGGAGGGGTTCTACCACGGGCTTGTCCTCGGGTTCATCGCGTGCTTCCGCAACCGGTTCGTCGTGAAGTCGAACCGCGAGTCGGGCGAAGGACGCTACGACATCTCCATGCGTCCGCTCATTGAAGGCATGCCCGGCGTGGTGATCGAGCTCAAGGCGGCGGATGAGGAGACGGAGGACCTCGACGCGCTCGCCCGCGAGGCGCGTCGCCAGATCGACACGCGCGCATACACCACAGAGATGCTCGCCGACTTCGCCGCACACGGCGAAAAGCGCGACATCCTCAAGTTCGGCATGGCCTTCTACAAGAAGGACCTCGTCGTCTGCAAGAATTTATCAGAATGATTTGTTTTTGACCAACGAGCCAGGAACCACCATGAAAACAATCACGAATCTCTTCACCGCAGCCGTCTTCGTGGCGGCGATGGCCGTCCGCGCCGACTACACGGCGTTTGACGTCATAAGCCTGAACATCTCCAACGACTCGGCCTGCACAATGGCGGGCACCGGCTCCACCGCCACGCTCGCGGGCACCATCCCCGACGCCGCATGGCAGAACTCCGTGGCGGAGGCGCGCTGGGTTTCGGGCGATGCGCGCAACGGATACGTGACTGGCGTCACGGCGTGGAACGGCGCGGGCCAGGCAGTGACAAACCTGGAGGAGGTGGTCTTCTCCTGGGCGGTTGAGGGAAGCGGCGTGGCCAACTACGGCAACAACAGCAACCTCTCGCCGGCGTTCCGCGGCGCGTGGCTCGCGCGCGCATCAGGCGAGCAGACCGACGCCGCGCTCGTTGTGCAGAACATCCCCTACGAGCGCTACGACGTGATCGTGTACCTCTCCGGCAAGGCCTCCAGCGGCACATCTCCCGCCTACAGGGCGGTTTGCGTAAACGGAATCCCCTATGCGGGCGAAGTCACCGCCGCGAACGGCACGACGAAGGCGAATGCCGTCACCGACAACTGGGGCATGCAGCAGGACGCCTACGAACTCGGCAAGAACGCCCTTAAGGTGACCGGTCTCACAGGCGACATGCTCGCCCTGACGATGCGCAAGGCCGGCTACCTCTCCGGCTCGGCCAACCCCCAAGGCATAGCGGCCGTACAGATCGTGCGCGACATGGCCGCGATAGGCGAGGATACGCGCGCCGTCTCGAAGACCAAGGTCATAAGCGTGAATCTACAGTCCAGATACAGCGGCGTAGGCGTGAAACCTGCCTTCTACGGTCTTGAGCGCGTTCCTGGCGAGGCGTGGACCGAGGACGGTATGAGCAACTCGTCGGCCTTCGACGTAGACCTCTCCGTGCCAGTCAAGGAGTGGGACGGAACGGCCGAGACCACCACCGAGCTCTCCGCCGTGACAGTGCACCTCAAGGCCAATAACGGCTGGAACTGGAAAAGCGACTACGTGCCGATGTACAACCTCGTCAACGCCTATCTCGACGACGGCGGCGACAGGGCGCAGATCACCGTGACCGGCATTCCATACAGGATCTACGACGTGATCGTGTACACTTGCACCGACACCTCCGATACGAAGTTCGGCCCGGTCACCGTCAACGGCACGCCCTACCGCTGGAGCGCCTCCAATGGCGCCACCGAGCCAGCCTCTGGTGCGGACTCCACTGCCGCAACGCGCTGGGGTTTCTCCCGTGCGCGCCTCCCGGAGTACGGCGCCAACGCGCTGCGCGTGGAGGGGCAGACGGCCTCCACGCTCACGATCAAGGGCGCGAACAACGCCAATGGCGCGCGCGGCGGCATTGCGGGATTCCAGATCGTAAACGCGTACGATCCGGCGTCCGTAGAGACGCTCGAGTTCGCCGATGGCGACACGTTCGAAGTCAATGCGCCAATCACGAGGGCGCTGCGCGTGGTGTGCCCTGGCTCGCTAACCATCGCGGGCGCGGACGGCTATGTCGTTACCCAGAGCGACCTGTCGTACCTCGATCTTGACTCTGTTGAGGGCGCGATCACGCTCGGCGCGCACACATGCTACGCTCTTGGCGCTTCCCGCGCGCTTCCCAACGGCTTCGCGTTCGGCGAGGGATCGTCCGTTGCGATTTCCGAGACCATCGAGGAGTATGCGAAGGACGTCTTCGCCGTCACGGGCCTCGCGGGCGTCTCGTACGTTGAGCTTGCGCGCTTCGACGGCACCACGGAGACGCTCACGGTCGAGAACGGCAATGCAACGCGCGGTGACGGCACGCAGGCGAAGGTGACCGGCGTCGCGGCGCTCTACGACTTCACTTTCACGAACACGCTCGCCACGGCGGCCGGTTCGCGCAAGACGGCGACGATGAACAAAGACAACGAGCCCGTGTACGAAGAAGCCGGCGATGGAATTGGCGTGGTGGCGGCGGCATGTCCGTACGTGAGCGTTACGGCAATGCCGTCGTGGAGCGAGTTCTCCACTGTGATGGTGGCGAAGATGCCGAGCGAGACGAAGAAGGTGCTCATCAGCTTCGGCAGCACGTATTCGTCGAAGGCGCTATTCCTTTCGACTGGGGAGAAGATGAACGAGGTGCTTGTGGGATACGGCAGCACGTCCTCGTCGGAGATACTCACCACAATGACGGTGCCAAACGCCGCTGCATCGCGCCACGTGTACGGCTTCGAGCTTTCCGAGGCGAAGACGAAGCTCACGGTCTACCTCGATGGAATCAAGTGGAAGACGCTCGTGAAGGCGGACGGCTTCACGCTGGGCGTTTCAAGCCACGCGGGCATCCAGGCGGGTTCGGGCTACGGCGGTCTCCCGGCAGGCGGCTACGGCCGTCCGAACGATGGGGTCTTCTACGCGCTGCTCATCTACGACTACGCGATTTCGTCGGCACAGCGTGCGCTCATCGGCGAGATGTATCCCTATTCGCCCGTTGGAGGGGCGTTCTCGCGCACGGTCTCCGGCGTGGAGGATCTCAGAACGGAGGTCAGCACCTGGACGCGTTCGGGAGATGCGGCGCCTGCGTACAGCATGCCCGGCGTCGGCTCGGCTGTGACGGTGGCCGCCTCTGGCGATGCGGTTCTGAACGTAAACGATTCCGTGATGGTGGAATCTCTCTCGCTCGGCGGCGAAGGGGCGATCGTCCTCAAGAGAGGAGGCGGTGTTCTTTCCAGCTCTGGCCTCACGACGATCTCGACGGCGGTCACGATCGAGGAGGGAGCTGCTGAGATAAGCGGCGCGCCTGTCGTGATCGGCGAAGGCGGGTCGCTGGTGTTCGACTATTCGGGCTTCGTGCTCGACGGTTTCACCGACGACGGTCATCTCATTCCGCTCACGGGCGAGATGGAGGAGCAGCCAGAGGGCGTTGTGACATGCAGAGTGCCAGAAGGCCGCGCCGCGCGTCTCAACAAGGCGTCGCTCGTCTACACCGGCGGATGCTACCAGCTCAGAGTCGCGCTCGACCACTCGCCGTCCAACGTCTATCTCGACGCGGGCGCGACGGCGCTCGACGACGACACGATGGGCACCATCGACCCCGAAGGCGAGAACCCGGTGCGATGCTACGTGGCGGCGGGCGATACGGTGTGCTTCTCCGCGGCGGACTCCATCGTCGAGAACCGTACGTACCCCGTGGCGGGATACGACTTCGGCGAGCTCGCGGCGTCCGTGGTGATCAACGTCGCCGCAGGCGAGAGCGTGGTGAACTCGCAGCGCTTCACGGGCCCTTCCGGAAAGGTTGTGAAGATGGGCGCGGGCACTCTCGCGCTCACGACCGGCAACAGCGCTTCGCTCGACGTGCGCGCCGGCACGATCAAGCTGGCACATTCCGGCAACTACAGCTTCTGGAACGCCGCTGACGGTCTGCCCTCCGTGGCCGTGGCGAACGGCGCCACGTTCGACGTGAACGGTTCGCAGGGCTACAAGGCCGCAGTCACGCTCGCCGAGGGCGCGGTGTGGACGAATACGGGCGCCGATCTCGGCGACGGCATGGCCCAGGCGCATGCGCTCGCGCTTGAGGGCAACGCCTACGTGGTGGCCGCATCGGAGTTCGGAGTTCTCGCGAATGGATGGAGCGTCACCACGCTTGACCTCGCGGGCCACACGCTAGAGAAGACGGGTGCGGACAAGTTCTTCCTGTGCAACTGCACGATTTCCGGCGCTGGCACGGTGAAGGTGAGCGAGGGCGATCTGTGCCTCTACAATGGCGTCCAGGCAGAGGGCGTGACGTTCGACGTCGCATACGGCAGCACGCTCAAGGTTCGCAGCCTGGGCGATGTGGCGGGCGGCGTGACGGGAGCGGTGTTCGCGGGTGCGGGAACAGTGGACTTGGGCACGGCGCGTCCGGAGAGCCCGTTTGTATTCGCCGAGGAGAGCACTATTTCGCTAAAGGTCACGCTCGCTAACTACACCGAGGCGGAGGTGCGCATCCCCTACACGGGCTCGCCTGGAGAGGTGAAGGTGTACGAGCCAGACTGGAGCACGGAATGCGCCGGCGCGAAGGTGAAGTTCGAGAACGGATACGTGGTCATCGGCGTAGATGTGGCGTCCCTCACCTACGCGAACCCCGCCAACAGCGACTCCGCCACGTTCACGTACGTCTTCACCGGCGTGGCGGGCGATGACTGGGAGAACGTTCTTGGGTGGTCCAAAGTCGAGAACCACCGCTGGAAGGCGTACTCTAACGAACTCGCCCCCGCGCTCGCTGGATCGGTCTACGACTCGGTGGTCTTTGACGGCGCGCTGATGGCTGAGGGCCAGAGGAGCGCGCACGTAGATCTGCTTGAGGGATGGACCCTGCGCGTTGGCGCGTTCAACGGCGCGAATGTCGCGATCGACAGGGTGAAGAAGCAGCAGGGAGGGTGCTTCTACATGGTGGACGAGACGTCGCGCCTCACGCTCGGCGTGAACACGCGCGCCGGAAACAACGGCGGCGCGGTGGACTTCTACGTTGCCGCGGCTGGCGGCCTCGTCTTCACCGGCGATTTCGACTTCACCGGCTGCAGCCCTGTGCGCTACAGTCTCTCGGGCGCGGGCTCGGTTGCGTTCGAGGCTGGCGCCACCAAGGGCTCGCAGGCGCTCGTGCGCGTTCTGAAGGTGCCCGTGGGCGAGAGGGGCGGCGCGCGCCGCAGGGGCGTGGTCACTAAGAAGTTGATGGCTTTCAATCCAAATTCTGCCAACGTGGCATTCGACTTGTCGAACGTGACCGTCACATCCGACACGGGCGTTGAGATGACCCGCGTCGAGAAGACGCTCACCGGCGGGCTTGCCGACTCCGTTGGCGAATACACCCTCTCGCAGGAGGCCGACGGCGTGTACATGCGGTACATCGGCTACGCGGAGAACGCAATGTATCCTTCGATGTACATCATTCTGCGCTAGCACGCGCGCCACTTCGGCCATCTGCATTTTTTTATCCGTAGCGCCGGGATTTTTGATATACTATGGCATCATGAAACGCGGGATAATCACCATTCTTCTTGGTGTGCTGTTGTTCAGCGGCTGCACCACGGAGTACTACATTTCGGACGCGAAGCACCCTGAAGTGGTGATAACCGCGTCCGGCGGGGTGACTTTCCGCGGGCAATTCGTCGAGCCAGAGGACCTTCCCGGCCTGCTGCGCAGTGCGTCGTTCAGCCGCAAGGATCCAATCTACATCGGAGCGCCCGACGACATGGCCGACTGGCGCCTCAAGCGCAAGGTGATGGGCATCCTCACGCGCGGCGGCTATACGCGCCCGATTCTCGTGGGCGCGGAGCATTCGTTTTCCGAGGTGGGCCGCACGGCCCAGCAGCGGCGTGAGGATGTGGCGCGCGAGCGCCAGCGCAGGCTTGAGGAACTGAGAGATCGTGGAGCGAGAAGGAGAGTGAGGTACAAATGAAGGCTAAAGGTACATTTCTTCTTGGTGCGGCGCTTCTGCTTGCATTCGCGTTCACGCCGAGCGCGCGTGGTGAGACGTGGTTCAACTCGGGGATAAACGGCTACACGGCGTGGCCGATGGACGGGACGGACAAGGTGGTGCCAGGCGCGGGCGTGTGGTCCGGCACGGGCGGCGCCGACCTCGTTGGCGAGCCGGGGGCGCGGCGACTGAGCATGGCGACGCCGGATGACCGTCCTCTCGAGTTTGCGCCCATCCAGCCGTGCTCCGCGGCGACCGACGAGGTTTCCGTGACGTTTGACATCCTCATATCCGCAGGCGACCATGCGCCGGAGATCGACCCGGAAATGAAGGGCGCCGTGACTGTGCTGATGCGCAATGAAACGGACTGCTACTACCTCGGCCTAGTGAAGGATCCAGCAGGTTCCACGAACGTGTGGACCGAACTCACCGGCGCCATGCCGGATCTTTCGAATGCGGTGACCATCAAGATCGCGCTACGCACCATGAACGGCGCGAGGCAGGTGAAGTACTCAGTGAACGGCACCACGCTTAGGTCCGGCGCTGGCGAATGGGCGCCGATCGCGTTTTCCGCAGGTGCCGAGAACGTGGTGGCCGCAGGCTGCCTTGGCGTGGGCGACCTTGGGGGACTTCAGGCCGAGACGTCGCGCGAGGCTGAGTACGTGACGCTCACGGTGCCGCCGGTAGATTGGATGACGCTCGTCTCGGTGACGGCGAACGGCGAGACGGTGGAGCCGCAGGCCGACGGCACGTATCTGATCCAGAAGGGCGCGTACGCGGCGGTCACGTTCACGCCTTCGCCGGGTGCGTTCCTGAGCAATCCGACGATGGTGTTCCAGGTGAACGAGTCGATGACGCTGCCCGAGGAGGGAAGGCCGACTGTGGTGCCGCCGAGCGAGGTGCTGTCGATCAACGAGATCATGGCTTCGAACGGAACCTCGCTCAGGACGGCGAGAGGCGGCACGGGGCTCGACTGGATCGAGATCAGAAACAAGAGCAACAACGACGTTGACATAACGGGGTGGTATCTCTCCGACAATCCGGACAAGAAGCCGTCCAAGTGGGAGAAGATCCAGGGCCGCTGCGTGGTGCCTGCCAACGGCTACACGATCGTGTGGGCGGACCAGGGCTACATAGACTTCACGGAGAACGAGGCGTACACGAGAATAGGCCTGTCTTCCGACGGCGAGACGGTGTTCCTCGCGACGCCTCTTGCGGAGATGGTGCATTCCGTCACTTTCGGCCAGCAGATAAAGGACATCTCTGTGGGCGCGGGCAGGCGCACGGACATGCTCGTCACGCCCGACGCCGCCGCTGAATGGCGCGTGGGTTCAGGCGCATGGACTCCGGCGAGCGGCCCCGTCGGCGCGGCCGGCGAAGGTGCGGGATTCACTGTGACGGCGATTGCTCCCGGCGGCGAGAGCACGGTGAGCGTGCACGATGTCGTCACGTCTGAATGCGGAGTCGCGGGCGCTGGGGCCGTGCTGAAGGCCGAAGGCACCATACACGTGCCGCATGCGGGGCAGTGGACGTTCTACTGCGGCGGCACGGGCACGAGCGTGCTCACGATCTCGAACCGCGACGTGGAGTGGAAGCTTGAGTATCCGCAGCTCACGATGACGCTCGACTTCCCTGCCGCAGGCGACTACGACGTATCGCTCGTATGCACCGCGCGGGACGGCGCCGCCGCGCCGGATGTTCTCGTTGGCGAGGGCGAGCTCGACTGCGAGGAGGACGCGGAGAGCTTCTCGCCGCTCTGCTCCGCCGCGAGCGGCTTCACGCACGCCGGCAAGTACGCCCCGTGGATTGCTACCAACATAACAGACCAGCTCGGCGACGAGACGTCGTTCAGCTGGCGCACAACGTTCTCCGTCGAGGCGCCGCCCGCTCCGGCCGACACTATCAAGCTGCGCGTGAAGTACGCCGACGGCTTCACCGCAAAGCTGAACGGCTCCACCGTGGCCGCTGCGGCGGCGGAAGGCGCGCGCGCAAAGGCGGAAGCGCTCGAGTGGGCGGAGTTCGATCTGCCTGCCGTCGCATTCGAGGCGGGCGAGAACACGCTTCAGATAACGGTGGACGGCGCAGATGGCGCGGACCTGCTGGTTTCGGCCGAGCTGCTGTGGAGCAAGGCCGGCGGAGACATGGTGTACTACTTCCCGAGATCGACGCCCGGAGCGGCGAACGGACTTGACACGAAGGACGGGCCAACCCCGCGCGTCGCGTTCTCCGAGCCGCACGGATACAAGACAGCCTCGTTCTCCTTGGAGCTCACGTGCCCCGACGATCCCTCCGCGGCGATCTACTACACGACGGACGGCACGGCGCCGAGCGTGAGGAAGACGCTCTACACGGGCCCGATCTCGATATCGCGCACCACGGTGGTGCGTGCGGCGGTGCCGAATGCCAACTCGGTTCTGCAGCTCGACACGTCTGCCACCTACCTCTTCCCGGATGACATCGTCACGCAGAGCGGCACGCCCGCTGGCTTCGCGGATAACAGCAGCAAGCAGAAGATGGTGTACGGGATGAACTCCTCCATCGTGAACACGTACCGCAGCAACATCTACGACGGGTTCACGAACGGCATCGACACGATCTCGCTGGTGATCGATCCCGCAAACCTCTTCAACTCGTCCACCGGCATCTACGTGAACGCCTCGAATGGCGGCCGCACGTGGGAGCGCATGACGATGGTGGAGCTCATCACGCCCACGAACTCGGCGGGCGGCTTCAGCGTGCCCTCTGGCGTGCGCATCCGCGGCGCGTTCAGCCGTGGCAGCAGCTATCCAAAGCATTCGCTGCGCCTCTTCTTCCGCAACGAGTACGGCATGAGCAAGCTCAAGTATCCGCTCTTCGGCAAGGAGGGAACGGACACGTTCGACAAGATCGACCTCCGCACCGCGCAGAACTACTCCTGGGCCAACGGCAACGACAAGTTCACCCTCATCGAGGAGCTGTTCTCGCGCGACTCGCAGCGCGACCTCGGCCAGTCCTATCACCGCGGACGCTTCTACCACCTCTTCATCAACGGCATCTACTGGGGCGTCTACCAGACCGAGGAGCGCACCGACGGCAACTTCGGCGAGAACTACTTCGGCGGCACGGCCGACGACTACGACGTGGTGCGCACGTCGCAGCCTGGGTACGTCACAGGCGTGGTGGAGGGCACCGAGGCCGCGTGGTACGACTTCTGGAACATTTCCGTGAACCAGGGCTACGGCGCATCGTTCCCGGCGAACTACAACAAGGTGCGCGGTCTCAATCCGGACGGCACGCCCAATCCGGCGTATCCGGTGTATCTCAACCCGACCAACGTGGCCGCCTTCATGCTGACAACGCACTTCTCGAACGACACCGACTGCCCCGCGACGTCCGGCAGCGGCAAGGCGAACAACGTGGCCGTTCTGCGCAACCGCTACGACGGCACGAACACGCTCGGCGGCGTCTCGTACAAGGGCTGGGCGTTCCACCGCCACGACGCGGAGCATTCGCTAGGCACGCGCGGCGACTCGGCTTCGGCCGACAAGCTCCTGGTGGGCACCGAGAGCGCAAGCGGCAACATGAAGCAGTTCAAGAACTTCAACGCCTCCGAGCTGCACTACAAGCTTGAGGACAACGCCGAGTACAAGATGCTCGCGGCCGACCTCCTCTTCCGCAGCTGCCTCAAGGCTGACGGCGCGATGACCGCCAAGGCGGGCCGCGCCCGCTTCGAGGCGCGCATGCGCGAATTCGGCAACGCCGTCTCGTGCGAGGCCGCGCGCTGGGGCGGCGGTTCGCGCACGGCCGCCACGTGGACGAACGCATGCAACAGCTGTCTCTCGTACATCGACGCGCGCGTGCCGTATCTCGTGAGCCAGTACAGGTCGAAGGGCTGGTATCCCTCCATCGACGCGCCGCGCGTTGTCAACTCCCTCGCCAAGTACGTCTACGACGGCACCTCTATGGAACGCGGCGACAAGGTGTTCATCACAAGCACATCTGCGGGCACGATCTACTACACGACGGACGGCACCGATCCGCGCCTTGTGGGCGGCGCGGTCAACTCCGCCGCGCGCGCATACACCGGCGGCGTGCCGACGGTCACGTACGTGAACATCGTCGAGAAGGGCGACGCATGGAACTGCTTCGACTGGGGCAGAGCCCCCTCCAACGACTCCTCCGGCAATACGTGGAAGGCGCCCGCCTACGCTGCCGATTCGCAGTGGCGCACGCTGAATGCGCTTCTTGGCTTCGGCAGCAGATCGGGCTTTACGGTGACGGGCTCGCTCTACAGGTACGCGAATCACGCCTCGAGCGGCACGCAGACCTCCGCGTTCTACTTCAGGAAGTCGGTCACGATGCCAGAAAGCGCGTCCACGGTGACGGAGCTGAAGCTTAACGTGTGCTACGACGATGGCTACGTGATGTACATCAACGGCGTGGAAGTGGATCGCGTGAACGTCGCCGCAGGCGAGACGTACTACGGCATGTTCACGCCTTCGGCATTGAATCCCGAGTGGACCGACAGGACGATATCGATTCCCGCAGGCCTTCTCAAGGCGGGCGCGAACGTGATAGCGGTGGAGCTGCACCAGTGTCATGGCACCAGCTCGGACGCCTACTGGGGCCTGCAGATGTCCTATCCTGTTCCCGGCGCGGCGACGGGCGGCCTTGAGATGCCGGCCGACGGACTGAAACTGCGCGCGCGCCTGCGCTCCTCCTCCGGTGAATGGAGCGCGCTCGAGAGCGTGGACATAAGCGACGTTGCGGCGCCTTCCGACGATCCGTTCACGTGGGGCCTGCGCGTCGCCGAGGTGATGAGCTGCTCTGCCGACAACTCGGGCGACGGTGCGGAGTTCATCGTGCTCACAAACCTCCTTCCCTTCGCGTCGCTCGACCTTGAGGGCGTGCGCATAACCAGCACGAAGACGGGCAACGCCACGCCGTCGCTCGACCTCACGCTCCCCGCCGGCGTCTCGATCGCCCCAGGCGCCTCGGTCACTCTCACCAAGGCGGAGTTCTGGCCCGAGACGAAGATCACGAACGGCAAGGTTGACATGGTGGTGTACGACGCGAGCGGCTCCGTGGTGCAGACCGTGCACATCGACACCTCCTGGTTCGGCGCCGCGTGCGACGAGACGGGCGCGAGCTTCCTCGCCCTCGACTTCAGCGCCGCCGTCACCGAGGAGACGCAGTGGGCGCCGTCGTTCGTGCCACCTGCCGACGCAACCGGCGCGAAGGGAATCCGCAACGCGATCGCGGAGGACGATGCGGTGCGCGTTTGGATGAACGCTCTCTGGCGCACCCCGGAGGGGCAGGCTGCGATCAGCGCCTTCGGCGGCAAGAAGGGCGTGCTGCGCAGCTGCTACCTTGTGGGCGCGCTGCCAGAGACCGAGCCGGAGATCGAGGTGATGATTCCGTACATTGACGTCGACGCCGCAGGGCGCGTAACGGTGGGCGGCAGGCTCACGCTGCACGGCGTGGAGGCTGCGCGCGAGGTGAACGGCAAGGTGAGATTGTACCACGCACCTTCGCTGGATGCGCTTGGAGAGGCCACGGAGTTCGTCCCGCTCGAGAGCGTTTTCCCGGCGAAGGCGGGTCCGTTTGATCGGCCCACCGGCGCCTCGCGCTTCTACCAGCTGCGGGTGGAATGAAAATTTTTCACTTTTCCCCCTTGCCTTCCCCCCTCCCTTTTGATACACTATACGGGCTTGTCGCAAAAAAGGGCCACTTTAGCTCAGTAGGTAGAGCACATCCTTGGTAAGGATGAGGTCGGCGGTTCGATTCCGCTAGGTGGCTCCAATTTGCGGTGAACAACGAAACAACTCACAGGAGCATAAAATGGCTAAGGAACAATTCGATCGCGGCGGTAAGCCGCACGTGAACGTCGGCACGATCGGCCATGTCGACCACGGCAAGACCACTCTCACGGCCGCTATTACGCACGTCCAGGCGCTCAAGGGCCTGTGCGAGGAGATCAAGTACGACCAGGTGGCGAAGGCCTCCGAGTCCGCCGGCCGTCGTGACGCCACGAAGATCCTCACGATCGCCTCCTCCCACGTCGAGTACGCCACGGCCAACCGCCACTATGCGCACGTTGACTGCCCTGGCCACGCCGACTACGTCAAGAACATGATCACCGGCGCCGCTCAGATGGACGGCGCGATCCTCGTGGTGTCCGCCGTTGACGGCGCGATGCCTCAGACGCGCGAGCACGTGCTCCTGGCCCGTCAGGTCGGCGTGCCGAAGATTGTCGTGTTCCTCAACAAGTGCGACCTCGTCGAGGACGCCGAGATGCTCGACCTCGTCGAGATGGAAGTGCGCGAGCTCCTTTCCAAGTACGAGTACGATGGCGACAACGCCCCGGTGATCCGCGGCGCCGCCTATCCCGCCACCCAGGCCGCTTCCGCTGACGATCCTGCCTGCAAGTGCATCGACGAGCTGATGGACGCTCTTGACAGCTACATTCCCGAGCCCGTGCGCGAGCTCGACAAGCCCTTCCTCATGCCGATCGAGGACATCTTCTCGATCGAAGGCCGCGGCACCGTGGTGACCGGCCGTGTCGAGCGTGGCACGATCCACGTCGGCGAGGATGTGGAGATCGTCGGTCTCAAGCCCACGGCCAAGACCGCCGTCACCGGCGTTGAGATGTTCCGCAAGCTTCTTGACGAAGGCCGCGCGGGCGACAACATCGGCACGCTTCTCCGTGGCACGAAGAAGGAAGAGGTGGAGCGCGGCCAGGTGCTCGCGAAGCCCGGCACGATCACTCCTCACACCGAGTTCAACGGCCAGGTCTACGTCCTCACGAAGGACGAGGGCGGCCGTCACACGGCGTTCATGAAGGGCTATCGTCCTCAGTTCTACATCCGCACCACCGACGTGACGGGCGACATCGGCCTGCCCGAGGGCGTTGAGATGGTGATGCCGGGCGACAACGTGTCGATCGACGTCAAGCTCATCGCGCCTGTCGCGCTTGAGGAGAAGATGCGCTTCGCCATCCGCGAAGGCGGCCGCACGGTCGGCGCTGGAACGGTCTCGAAGATCATCAAGTAACAACGAAGACGCGTCTTCTGTGAGATGCCCGCCCCGAGGCCCGGCCCTCTGTGGTCGGCCGGGGCAAAGGGCGGGCTGATTCCAGAAATCAGGCTTGCAGAGGACGGAAGGATTTGATACAATGCCCCGTGATTTGGCAATTCTCGCATGCACCGAGTGCAAGCGCCGCAACTATACGACGACGCGCAACAAGAAGACGATGGCGGAGCGCCTTGAGAAGGTGAAGTTCTGCCCGTTCGACCGCAAGCGCACGGTGCACAAGGAAGTCAAGTGATTTAAGTAGGGTAGTAGCACAATGGCAGTGCAGCGGTCTCCAAAACCGCCTATGGGGGTTCGATTCCCTCCTACCCTGCCAACCGGTTTTTCGAGGGTGAGATGAAAAAATTGTTTGAACGGATCAAGAGCTATCTCTTGGAGGTTAAGGGCGAGGCTGGGAAGGTCTCATGGCCCGACAGGCGCGAACTTGTCGACTCGACGTTCGTCGTGATTGCGTTCATATTCATCCTCGCGGTGACCACGCTTGTCTGCGACAAGGTGATTCAGGCCTTCATCGACATCGTTGTGCCGAGGGGCGCCTGAGAAAGGTTGGTGGCCGCATGAAGAAGGAATGGTTCGTTCTTCAGACCCTGACAGGGCAGGAGAACAAGGTGCAGACGAACATAAAGTGCCGCATCGGTCCAGAGCAGATGGGGGACTATGTTGGCCAGTGCATCATTCCGACGGAAGAGGTCATCGAGAGCAGGCCCGGCAAGAAAAAGCGCAAGGTCAACAAGAAGGTTTTCCCTGGTTACGTGCTGGTTGAGTTGGCCCTCTACGATGAGGCTGCTGGACTTGACAAGGATGGAAAGCGCGTGGTGGTGGAGCGTACGTGGCAGTTTCTGCGCGAGACGCCCGGCATAATCGGGTCCTGGCTGATGCAGCGCCCGAAACCGCTTACAGATGCCGAGGTGGAGGCGATTCTCTCCACGAAGCCTTCGTCCTCCGCCGAGAAGCCGCGGCCAAAGGTGAATTTCTCCGTTAACGAGGAAGTGAAGATTACTGACGGCGCGTTCATGGGTTTGACGGGCCTGATTTCAATGGTGGATCCTGACAGGGGCAAACTCAAGGTTGAGGTCAATGTCTTCAGCCGAACGGTTCCTGTCGACGTAGACTATTGGCAGGTTGAGAAGGTGGAGACCAAAGAGGTCGAAGCCGTTGAAGCCTCCAAGAGCTGATGCGTCATGTCTTGCGGACCGTATGCACCGGTTAGGATGCCGGGAGGTTCGTGGAAAGTGAAGGAAAAGAATGGCTAAGAAAGTCAAGGGAGTCGTCAAGCTTCAGATTCCCGCTGGCGCCGCTAACCCGGCGCCGCCCGTGGGCCCTGCACTGGGCTCCGCCGGCGTGAACATCATGCAGTTCTGCAAGGAGTTCAACGCCAAGACGCAGAAGCAGGCCGGTCTCGTGATCCCTGTGATCATCACCGTGTACCAGGACCGCAGCTTCTCGCTTCAGTTCAAGTCGCCGCCCGCGAGCGTGCTTCTCAAGAAGGAAGCCGGTCTCGCCAAGGGTTCCGGCGTTCCCAACAAGAACAAGGTCGGCAAGGTGACCAAGGCCCAGCTCCAGAAGATCGTGGAGATGAAGAAGGCCGACCTCAACACGACCGACGTGGAAGCCGCGATGCGCATGATCGCCGGCACCGCCCGCAACATGGGCATTGAAGTCGTGGACTGAAAGGAGCGCACTCATGGCAAAGCATAGCAAGAGATACATGAACACGCTCAAGGCGGCCCCCAAGAAGGCCGTTTCCCTTGAAGAGGCGATCAAGTTCATCAAAGCGCACCCTGGTTCGAAGAAGTTCGACGAGACGCTCGACGTGTGCATGCGCCTCGGCGCGGACGCCACGAAGACCGACACCCCCGTGCGCGGCACCGTCAAACTTCCCGCCGGCTCCGGCAAGAAGGTGAAGGTTGTCGTGTTCGCTGGCGGTGACCACGCTGAAGAGGCTAAGGCCGCAGGCGCCGATGTCGTTGGTCTCGACGATCTCGTCGAGAAGATCATTAAGGAAGGCTGGACCGACTTCGACGTGGCGGTTGCCACGACCGAAGCGATGAAGAGTGTGCGCAAGTGCGCCCGCGTGCTCGGTCCCCGTGGTCTCATGCCGAACCCCAAGACTGGCACGGTGACGGACGATCCCGCCACGGCCGTCAAGGACGCGAAGGCCGGTAAGGTCGACTTCCGCATGGACAAGACCGGAAACTGCTGCGTGATCGCCGGCAAGCTCTCGTTCGAAGTCGAGAAGCTGCTCTCGAACGTCAAGGCCGTGGTCGAGGCCGTTCAGGCCGCCCGCCCCGCCTCCGCGAAGGGCACCTTCATCAAGTCGCTCACCCTTTCGTCCACCATGGGCATCGGCGTTCCCTGCGTGCTTACGGCCGCCGAATAAGGAGATTTGAACCATGAGAATCGAAAAGGTTGCAATCCTCAACGAAGTCACGACTCGTGTCAAGGAGTCCGACTACTGCTTCATCATCAACTACGGCGGCGTCGACGTCGTGAAGATGGGCGCCCTGCGCGCCGAGCTTCGCGGCTGCGATTCGCGCCTTCTGGTCGTGAAGAACACCTTCCTCGCGAAGGTCGCGGCCGAGAAGGGCTGGTCCGACGATGTGAAGGCGATGTTCAACGGCCCCACGGCCATCATCACCGGCAAGGGCGAGCCCACCGCGGTCGCCAAGGCCGTGATGAAGTTCGTGGAAGGTTCCGAAGGCAGGGCTTCCGTTAAGGGCGCGGACTACGACAACAAGATCGTGGACGCGGCCATGGTGGAGGCGCTCTCCAAGGTGCCCGGCAAGAACGAACTTCGCGCCACGCTGCTCATGCTCCTCAAGGAGCCTGCCACGCGTCTCGCTCGCGTGCTCTCCGAGAAGGCGAAGAAGGAAGGCGGCGACGCCCCTGCGGCGTAATGACAGGGCGGGCGCGCTCTGCGTCCGCCGAAATGATTTCCCTTGGATGAAACACGCCAAGGGTTGACAAGTAAAACAAGGAACAGAACAATGACGAACGAAGAACTCATCAAGGAACTGTCGGGCAAGACGGTTCTCGAAATCAACGAACTCGTGAAGGCGCTTGAAGAGGCGTGGGGCGTTTCCGCCGCTGCTGCCGTCGCAGTTGCCGGTCCTGCCGCGGGTGCCGCCCCGGCCGAAGAGAAGACCGAATTCGACGTGGTGCTCAAGGCCGCCGGTGCGAACAAGATCGCGGTCATCAAGGAAGTCCGCGCGATCACGGGTCTTGGCCTCAAGGACGCCAAGGACATGGTCGAGGGCGCTCCCAAGACCGTCAAGGAAGGCGCCACCAAGGAAGAGGCCGACAAGATCGCCGAGCAGCTCAAGAAGGCCGGTGCCGAAGTCGAGATCAAGTAAGCTCATCGCTTGCCAGATCATGAAAGTCGCGCTCCGCATTCCGCGGGGCGCGATTTTTTTAGTGAATAGGTTATAGGTAATAGTGAATAGGTAATAGGAAGTGGGAATGGGAGAACGGGAATGAGGAGAACGGGAATGAGGGGAACGGGAATGAGGAAGGGTGTTATGGTTGGGATGTTCTTATGGTGAAGAACGCGGCGGGCGCGTTATAGAGAGATCTGGTTGTGCCGCGGCTAGTGGGAGTGACGACGATTGTGCCGCCATTGACGGTGTAGCGCGTGGAGGGGCATAGCGTCCACTCCTCGCCAAGACGGGTGCAGAAGTACAGCGCCCAGTTCTGTCCTTCAAGGTCGGTCGCCTCGAACGTGAACTTGTTGTCTCCCTTCTTGATGGAAAGGAACATCGGGTGTTCAGGGAGGCCTGGCGTGCCGCCTGTCGCGTTTCCGGCTTTCCAGCGCGCCTCTGTGCTGAACTCCTCGCTCGTCTGCTCGAGCGCGATATCGCGCACAACGAGCGAACGGCCCGTGTTGTACGTTGCACCGCCGAACCACTCGTTGCTGAAGGTGACGCTTGAGAGCGGCATGCCGTCTGGCGCGGCAAGCACGATCGTATCGCCTTTGCGCTTTATCTCGCCGCCCTCCGCCCATTCGACAACGCGGCACGTGGCCGTGGGATGCGCGAGCGCGAACGCGGCGGCGCTACGCGCCACGATGATGCGTTCTCCTTCTGCAATGACGAAGTCGCCAAATGTGCAGGTGAACTTCTGGCCGGCAATCGAGCATTCGAAGAGATTGAGCGAGGTGGCGCCGGTGTTTATCAGCTCGATCCAGGAAAAGTCGTCTTCGGCGTAGGGTGCGATGTTCTGCGCCTTGTCGGGGGCGTGCATGATCTCTGCAATCCTCAGACCAGAGAGGTCCTGCACTGGCGCGGTGATCGTGTACGAGAGATCTGCGAGCGCGCTCCATTCCCTGCCGTTCCATGCGCGCGCCTTGACCGCGGCGTTTGCAGGATTGAGCGCGAATGAGGTGGAGGCGGCGATGATGCTGGAGGGGTCGTATGACGCAGCCGTGGTGGCAAGCGAACAGTCCCAGTACATGTCGGAGGAAGTGCCGTGGCACTGGTGCACTTCCGCCGCGATCACGTTCGTTCCTGCCTTGAGAAGTCCATGGGGAATCGTGATCGTGCGCGTGGCGTAGCTGTTCTGAGTCACCGAGCCGCTCGTGCCCACAGTGCCAGAAGACCATGTGTCGTAAGTGACTGTGCCGGAGTTCATGTATTCGCGGTAAACCTCAGTGCCGTTGACGTAGAGGACGAATCCGTCGTCGAAGAGCATGTTTATGGTCATGCTCGACGCAATGGCCTCGCCTTCGGAAAGCGTGAAGGTGCGCCGGAAGTACGTGGTTGTCACCTGCGTGCCGCTTGTTTCGTGGTTGATGTAGCGGTGCGTGGCGGTGCCCACGGTCGTGCCGTTGTTGCCGTAGACGCCGAGTATGCCAGGCCCCGAGGCCCAGTCGCTCGACTGCGCAAACGCCAGCGTGTTCCATGCGTTGCCCGAGGCGTCGGCCGGCGGTAGCCTGCCCCAGTCGTAGTACGCCCAGGTTGACTTCACGGGGAAGATGGTGCGTGGCGCAGGCGCTTCGGGCGCATCTTCTGCGGCCACGCGCACCGCCGAGGACGATGGCTGCCCGGTGGAGTCCATCGGGTCCGATCCGTCTGTCGTGTAGTAGAATGTGCATCCTGCTGAGAGGGCGAGTTCGGAGCCGAGAGGGGCCGAGGTCTTGTTCTCGATTGAGGGGGCGGGCGCGTCGATGGAAGGGAACCATCCCTTTGCACGGTATTGGCTGATGAGAATCGGATGGCGGCGTTCGATGTACGTCATCACGTCCGCGCATGCGTTGAGCCAGTCCGTGCGCGTGGCGCCTCTGCCCCAGCGCGCGGCCTCGCCAACCACGGCGTTGTCGATTTCGTCCATGCGCGCCTGGACGCGCGCCTTGGCGTTGGCCACCGTGAGCGGGCCGTTGTCGAAGAAGATGCGCTGGATGGAGTCAGCGAAGTAGCGGAGATATGCTGGATGCGCGGTGAGCTTGTCGTGGATGCCGAGCGGGTTCATGTTCTCGGCCCTCGTGAAAGCGGAGTTGTCGCGCGAGGTGCCCCAGTCGAAGATGTTTGCCGGGTAGCCGTATGTGGAGTCGGCAATGCCGTTTCCGTACGCGCCCATGGAGTGTTCCGAATCGTGGTGAAGCCAGAAGAAACCGCCGCTTGCGCCGGTTTCGTCGTAGAGCATGTTGAGGTTGTTGGAGAAGTTGCCCCATTCGGAGACGGGCGAGTCGCCGTCCGCTGTGAAGTGGGTGATGGTCACGTAGTTGACGAGGTTGGTGATGTTGAGGAGCGGACGCAGCGACGGATTCTTCGTTCCGTTGGGGTAGAGGCCCTGCACGGTCCAGTAGTTGTTGGATCGCGTGCCGACGAAGCCCTGCGAGATGGCGAGGTTGAATAGCTGGTTGTACGCGTCGAGCGTGCCGTTGTTGCAGCCGAGGGTGCGCTCGGCGTCCTTTTTCACCACGTCCCAGAACTCCTTGGGCGTGCCGAAGTAGTCTTCGGCGAAATGCTCCTCGGCGCGCTCCTCCGTCTGGTAGATGCCCCAGTAGATGCCGTTGATGTAGAGGTGGTAGTAGCGGCTGCGTCCGTAGGCCGTCTCGCCCATGTCGCGCTGCGAGTCGCGCGAGAAGACGTCGCGCACGAGCGTGTTGCGCATTTCGCTCGTCGAGTGCCACGAGTGGTTCTGCTCGGAGCGAAGGTCGATCTTCTTGAACGACTCAGCGCCCTCGTCGCCGAATAGCGGGAAGTAGAGGCGCGACGAGCCGTACTGCTCGCGGAAGAAGAGGCGGAAGGAGTGCTTGGGGTTGCCGCTGCCGCGCGACGCCGCGCCGCGTATGCGTATGCCGGCGTTGACCTGGAACTCGCTGTTGGAGCCGTGTACCGGGTCGATGAGCTCCACGGATACTGGCCTCTCCCATCCGATGCCGTCGTTGCCGGGGTTCACGTAGATGCCGGTTGATGCGTTGAAGAGATTCTGGAGGTCGGTGACGATCGAGATGGTGGCCACGTGCTCGTCGTTCGTGATTCCGTTCAGGAAGCGGTTGCGGTCGGTGCTGAGGATGGACGAGTTCAGTCCGTAGCGCATGGTGTGTCCATTCACGGATCCGCTTGAGGGGAAACCTGTGGGAGGTGTGGATGACTGCGTGAGGATGTCCCTCATGAAGAGCCACGTGTGCGTGGTTGTACGTTCGAGCACGCTGTCTGGATCCGGCATTGCCGCACGCAGCACAGTGGTGTAGTTCACGGGTATCGGCGTCGTGTAGCGCGTGCCGTTCGAGGCTGAGGGCTCTGTGCCGTCAAGTGTGTAGTAGATGGCGCCGTTGGGCTGTTCGGGGCACGAGAGCTCCACGTTGAAGGCGCTGGTCTTGTATCCGCGCGGCTCGCTTGCGACGATGGTGGGCGTTGGTGGACCGTAGATGCGGCCCGTGTTGGCGGTGCCCGGCGTGGGAGTGCGGAAGTATCCGGGAATAGACGCTGAGTAGGCGTATTCGAGCTCGGGGGCTATTAGAAAGTCACCGTCGGCGAAGTCGTTGTTGTGGCCTATGATGGTGAGAGTGTTTGCCCCTTCGGCGAAGTAGCTGTAGGGCACGTTGACTACGACTGGCGTTGCGATGTCCTGGGCGCTGCGCTTCAAGAGGGCACTTTCGCCGTCGGACGAGAGGTTGAAGTTGCCCACGGGGTGGCCGTTGAGCGATACGGAGCAGCCGTCAGCGTAGCGGAGGGTGAGCGTGGCGGTGTCGCCTTCAGCGGGTACGGTGTTTAGTGTGAAGGGCCACGATGCGGTGACGCGCGTGGAGCGGTTGACGATCTGCGCCGATATGTCCGTGTCGATGTACTGGCTGAAAGCGCCTGCGTGAAGTACGGGGCAGCCCTCTGCGCCCACGAGCGAGAACTTCGATGAGTCGAATGCGCTCTGCGCTCCCTTGGCCACGGAGAACTCGCATCCCGCGCCGCCGCCCTGCTCGTAGTAGAGAAGGTCCACCCGGTACACGCCTGCGGATGGCATGTTGCACTGCAGAAGACTTGCTTCGAAGCTGCGGGACCCTGCATCGGACGAATAGGATACGCCGTAGCCCGAGATTGTGAGCGCGAAACCGTCGTCGCTCGCGAGGCTGAAGGTCCATACGCCCGGCTCGGGGATGTATATCGAGGCAGTGGCGGTGAGAACGAAGTTGTTGTGGTCGGTGGTGGTATTGGACCAGCCCGGGAAGGGGGAGTACAGGGAAGTGTTGAATGAGCAGGTGCTGGAGTTGTCGAGGAATGCGATCGTGTAGTAGGATGCCGAGACGGGCTGTGCGCTCCAGCGGTTGGAGTTCGCGATGTACGAGCGGGCGTTGGCCACGCTGCTGACGGTCGTGTTGATCTGGTAGCGCGTGCACTGGAAGCCGCCGCTGGAAGTTGCGGAGGCGCCGAGGCGGCCAATGCCCGACGACGTGATGCCGTTTATGGTGTAGGAGCAGTCGGTAGAGGAGCCGACTAGAGTGGAAGTGAGGTGGCCGAGGCCGTAGGATATGTCTTCAAGCTGCTGGGGGAAGGCGCCGAAGTCGCTGTGCATGTTGCCGTCGGAATCCACAAGCCAGAGGTGGTCGTCGTTGCCGGCCTTTGAGAGCTTGAAATTGGCGTGGAGCTCGTTGTTCGTTACGCAGTCGAGCTTGTCGGCGTAGATGAGCTTGTAGCCGCCGGCAGGAATGATGGTCCCCTCGGGGATGGTCCAGCCCTTGCCGGCTGTAGTCTTCTTCGACGTGCCGATGCGCCAGCCGCCGATGTCGGCCGGCTCGGCGCCGTCGTTGTGCAGCTCGATCCAGTCGGAAAACGAACCGGAAGCCGTGGTGAGGATGGTTCCGTTGTCGGCCATGAACTCGGTTATCACCACGTCGGCGCCCAGCGGCAGAAGCTGCATGCACAGAAGCGTTGCTATGAGTGCTCGTTTCATAAATGGTATCTCCACGATTTTGGGAGATAGTATAACACAAATTGAGGCAGATGTGTCATGAAAACGTTCATAGTTCGTAGTTCAAAGTTTATAGTTCAAAGTTCAGAGTTTGAACTTGCATATCTTGGAATCAGAAACTTCAAACTCGCCCAATCAAAAATGTGGCTTGTTTTTCGCGTCCCGCGGGTGTATAATATTCACTCACTTTTCCAATGAAAGGGAAGAACATGAAGAAGGTCAGCTACAAAGAAATTGGTCTTGTGAACACGAAGAAGATGTTCGCCAAGGCCGTCAAGGGCGGCTATGCCATCCCTGCGTTCAACTTCAACACGATGGAGCAGATGCAGGCGATCGTTCAGGCTGCTGTTGAGACGAAGTCGCCCGTGATCATGCAGGTCTCCAAGGGCGCTCGCAAGTACGCGAACCCCACGATCCTCCGCTACATGGCGCAGGGCGCGGTGGAGTACGCCAAGGAGCTCGGCTGCAAGAAGCCGCAGATCGTTCTGCACCTCGACCACGGCGACAGCTTCGAGACGTGCAAGAGCTGCATCGACATGGGCTTCTCGAGCGTGATGATCGACGGTTCGTCGCTGCCCTTCAAGGACAACATCAAGCTCACTAAGAAGGTGGTCGCCTACGCGCACAAGTTCGACGTCACCGTCGAGGCCGAGCTGGGCGTTCTCGCGGGCGTCGAGGACGAAGTGTCCGCCGAGGAGAGCCACTACACGAAGCCTGAAGAGGTCATCGAGTTCGCCACCAAGACCGGCTGCGACTCTCTCGCCATTTCCATCGGCACCTCGCACGGCGCCTACAAGTTCAAGCCCGAGCAGTGCACGCGCGATCCCAAGACGGGCCTCCTAATCCCGCCGCCGCTCGCATTCGACGTGCTGAAGGCCATCGAGAAGAAGCTTCCCGGCTTCCCGATCGTTCTCCACGGATCCTCCAGCGTGCCGCAGGAGTACGTGAAGATCATCAACGAGAACGGCGGCAAGCTCCCCGACGCGGTGGGCATCCCCGAAGAGCAGCTCCGCAAGGCCGCCAAGAGCGCGGTGTGCAAGATCAACATCGACAGCGACTCGCGCCTCGCCATGACCGCGGCCGTGCGCCAGTACTTCGCGCAGAACCCCAGCCACTTCGACCCGCGCCAGTATCTCGGCCCGGCGCGCGAGGAGATGAAGAAGCTCTACATCCACAAGATCGTGAAGGTGCTTGGCTCCAACAACAAGCTCTAATCGACCGCGTTCGCATGAACGCACACGGAAGGCCGGTCCGCTTCTCGCGGTCCGGCCTTTCGCCTATTAGGTTGTACGGTGGTTAGGTGGTTTCACGCACTTCGAATTCTGAACTCTGAACTTTAAACTTTGAACTCCTAACTCTACGCACTAGGCACCAAGCGTCAGAATGTGCTATAATAAAGGAGTTCCATCGAAAGGAAAGAAGAAGACAATGGTTGACATAAAGAAGATCCGCGAAGACTTCGACGGCACGGCGGCGCAGCTTGCGCGCCGCGGAGTGGAGAAGGAGAAGGTGGCGAAGGCCCGCGACCTCGACGCAAAGAGGCGCGAGCTTCTTGCCGAGACCGAGACGCTCAAGGCGAAGCGCAATGCGGCGTCCAAGGAGATCGGCGCAATCGCCAAGAGCGGCGGCGACATTGCGGCTGCCAAGGCCGAGATGCGCGCGGTGGGCGATCGCATTGCGGAGATCGACAAGGAGCTTGCGCAGGTGGAGGCCGATCTGCGCGAGACGCTGCTGATGATCCCCAACATCCCCGCCCCCGAGATTCCGACAGGTCCTGATTCCTCCGCCAACGAGGTGGTGCGCATGGTTGGCGAGTGGAAGGATCCCGACTATCCGGTTCCCGACCATATGCAGATCGGCGAAAGGCTTGGCATCTTCGACTTTCCGCGCGGCGTGAAGCTCACGGGAACGGGCTTTCCGATCATCCTCGGCCAGGGCGCCAAGCTGCAGCGCGCTCTCATCCAGTACATGCTCGACGTCCACTGCCAGCAGCAGGGCTACACCGAGATGCTGCCGCCGTTCGTGGTGAACTCCGCGTCCATGACGGGCACCGGCCAGCTTCCAAAGTTCGCCGAGGATCTCTATCACTGCAATGTTGACGACTTCTGGCTCATCCCAACGGCCGAGGTTCCGGTGACCAACTACTTCCGCGACGACATCTTCGATGGCGTGAACCTGCCGAAGATCACTCCAGAGTCGCCGGTCAAGCTCACCGCCTACACTCCCTGCTTCCGCCGCGAGGCGGGCAGCGCCGGAAAGATGACGCGCGGGATGCTGCGCGTGCACCAGTTCGACAAGGTGGAGATGGTGAACTTCGTGCATCCCTCCACCAGCTTCCAGCAGCTCGAGACGCTCGTGAAGGAGGCCGAGGCGATTCTGACGGGCCTTGGGCTCCTCTTCCGCGTGCTGATGCTCTGTTCTGGCGACATGGGCTTCAGCGCGGCGAAGTGCTATGACCTAGAGCTCTGGGCGCCAGGCGAGAAGCAGTGGCTTGAAGTCTCAAGCTGCTCCTGCTTCACGGACTATCAGGCCCGCCGCCTGAACTGCCGCTTCAAGGATGCCGACGGCAAGACGAAGCTCGTGCACACGCTCAACGGTTCTGGCGTGGCGCTGCCTCGCCTGATGGTGGCCCTGCTCGAGCAGCATCTGCAGGCCGATGGCTCGGTGCTTCTGCCCGAGGCGATACGTCCGTACTTCGGCGGTGATCGTCTTGTGCCCGTGAAGTAAAAATAGGAGCGCGTTTTAGCCATGGGAAAGAACTTCTGGCCAGCGTACATCATCGTGGCGGCGCTGCTGCTTGCCGCCACATGGAAATTCGCGCCCGTCGTGGGCGAGAAGATGCCTGCGGATAGCCGCGCGTCGGTGCGTAGGCTTGTGGCCAAGTGCATGGGACGCGGCGAGGAGACGGCTTCTGGGACCGTCGCCCCTGCGGCGCCTGCGCCTGTTGCAGCTCCTGTGGCGGGGAAAGCAGATGTCGCCGCTCCTGCGGCAAAGACGGCGCCCGCAAAGGCGCCTGCCGCTGCGGAGCCTGCCGCTGCGGCGCCTGCCGTCGGTTCTGCGTCCGCCGCGCAGACCGCGGAAGACGAGGACGACCTGCCGAGCCTCAAGGGCGTGGAGCCGGCCGTGCCGCAGAGGGCGAAGTGGGGCGTGCTGAACCGTGTGACGGAGGTTGTGGCGCTTGACGGACAGACGAAGGGCAATGTTGCCGGTGGGCGCTTCTTCCTCATAGAGAAGTGCGAAACCGTGGCCAAGGAACTATGGCTTGTTGGCGACTTCACGCCCAAGGGCTTTGGGGAGAAGGTACGCGTGAGGGCGAAAAACCTCCACTGCTTCACAGGTGGCCCGAATCTTCTTTCCGAGAACCAGCGCAAGTGCCTGCGAATGTACTACCAGCTGCGTGTCGAGGCGCAGACGCGCAAGGAGGAGGTTATGCGCGAGGCCGCTTCGCGCAGTCCGTACGCCGCCGAGGCAGTGGAGGCAGTCTCCGCCTTCAAGGCCAAGGCGAAGGAAGTGGAGAACGCCGCGGATGCCGACGGCGAGGCGAAGCGCAAGGCCACCTACGAGCTGTCGCAGCTGCGCTCGAAGGTGCAGGAGCTCAACGAAAAGCACAGGGCGTGGAAGCAGCAGCATGCCGCAGAACTGCCCAATCCCGAGAAGGACGCCAAATACCTGAAGCTTCTTGAGGACGCCCAGCAGTACGCCGAACCTATTGCTGGAATGGCCTTTTGAGTGTGGATCGTCTAGTGAAGAGTGCTTGAAGATGGTGGATTTTGGGTGTCCCTATGCGAGATTTTCGGGGAATGACAAGCAGGGACGAAAAAAATCAAAAATTTTTTCAATGACCCATTGACTGCCGCCAAAACTTTTGATACACTATGGGCACTTCCGATCACCAGAGGTCGCGTGGCTGTTAGGCCGAGCCTAGGAAGTCGGCTTGACGAAAGGTCTGCGATTGAAGGTGTGGATGAAGCAAGGTTAACCGCTCCTGAGGGCAAAGTTCCCAACGGGGTAAAAAAAGAAAGAGAAACAAACATGAAGAAGCTCATTGCTCTCGCCGCGATCGTTGCGGCCGGCGCTGCGTTCGGCGCTTGCGAGTACATTCCCAAGGACACCGCGTGGGTGTACAAGTGGAAGTTCACCGGTAAGACCACGTTCGGCACGAAGCCTGCGTCCGTCAAGGCGGCTCCTGCGGGTCTCTGCGGTTTCAATGGTCAGACGACCACCGGCGCTCCTACCTGCGTGGTTCGTACGCCCTCGTCCCTCAAGATTGAAGGCTACACCTGGGTCTGCAAGCCTGGCTGCGGTAGCGATGCTTTCGAGCAGTTCGTCGAGGCCAACGAAATCTTCTGGCAGAAGAAGCCCTTCAAGGCTTCCCTCGCCGGCGGCGTTGCCACGGATGTCTCGAACATCATCGGCAAGAAGGCCAAGCAGTTCGAGGCGGCCGGCACGGCCACCTTCACTGAGTTCATCAACGGCGGTGCGGTCAAGGAAGGCACCTACACGCTCACCTACGCTGGCTTCGGCAAGTATGACCAGAAGAACAGCCGCGTGAAGTGCGTGAAGGGCAACTTCGCTGGCTACCTCGATCAGCCTCACTACATCTCCGCCAAGGACTGCACGAATGCTGGTTACTGGGATTGCGAGACGATGGCTCTCGAGTGCACTGGCACCTCGGTTGCCTTCGGTAAGTGGTCTGCCAAGTTCAAGAAGTCCGCTTCGAAGAAGTACCTGAACGGCGGCCGTCTGCCCAAGATCCCTTCCTGGGTGGTCGCGATGAACGCTCAGTAATCCCTCATTGAGAGATTAACAGCTAGAGCAGGGGGTAGGTGGAAACATCTGCCCCTTGCTTGTTTTTTTTCAGTTCGGTAGTTAGGTAGTTGGGTAGTTAGGTAGTTGGGTAGTTGGGTGGTTCGGTAGTTAGGTAGTTGGGTGGTTTGGTGTCAATTGTACTTCGAAACCAGAAACTAGAAACCCGAAACCTCGTTGCATGTAACTTTTGCGGTTTTTTTGTGTAGATTAGTTGGTGGAGTTACGTTCTAGAAAGAGGAAGAGATGAAGAAGATTGTAGAAAAAATCATAGTGGTGTTTCTCGTTGCTGCCGTTGTTGGTGGTTGCGGGAAGGATGAACCGTCAGCCACTGCAAATAGTGCCGCAAATACCGCCACGAACAAGGTTGAGAAGGCGAAGAAGCCAAAGAAGGCGCGTCCTCTGCCTGTGATTGACGTTCTTGCGCCCACAAGCGTAGTGGTGCGGGTGAACGGCCATGACATCACAAAGGCGGACTTTTCGGCTTGGGAGAATCTTCGCATGCAGATCTGGGCTATCAACAAGGGGCTCCCTATGAACGTCAACAACGACGAGTCCAGGAAGGTGCGCGCGAGCAATCGCATGAGAGTGCTGGGTGAACTCGTAAAGGGAGAGATGATCCGCCAGCATGCCCAGAAGGAGGGGATAACGGCGGACGAGGCGCGCGTGAGGGCCGTAGAGAAGAAGTTCTTGAAGGAGATCCGAGGACGCAATTCTAAAGCCAACTTTGAAACGGCATTGACTAAGTTTCCCAAGGAGTCGGTTGACGTGCTACGTCGCGCAATCCAGATTGAGGCGATTACCGATGTCGTGCTCGACAAATCCACCACTAATGATCTCCACCATGTTACCGAGGCCGAAGTGACCAACCGCATCGATTTTGTAAAGAAATGGAACAAAGAGGCGGACGAAAAGAACGCCGCCAACAGGGAGAAGGCGAAGAAGGCAAAAGAGGAGATTCTTAAAGGTGCGTATTTTGTCGATGTTGCGAAGAAATATGCTGATTTCTCACCTGAGCAGGGTGATACTTGGGAGTCGGTGAGTCTTGACGAGCTAGACAGCGAGGATCCGCTTCTCCACTGGCTCGTGAGGGCCGAAGTGGGCGACATTTCCGACCCCATTGAAATGGATGACGGCATCTCCATTGTCGGTCTGAAGATGAAGCATGAGATGGAGAATCCCGAACCTGGCGAACCTAACATCTGGGACTACGAACTGGTTCGCTGCGCATTCTACGCATATGAGAAACTTGATGAGATAGAGGACCATGACGAACTCGTTGAGGACATGCTTTCCGCGCGCCGTCGATTCGCAATGGAGGAGCTCCGCAAAAAACTCGTCGAGAAGGCTGTGATAGAGTTCCCCAGCGGACAGAACCTCTTTTATGCTGTCACAAAGCCGAAGAAGCCTGGAAAGCCCAAAAAGCAGCCCACCAAGGTCAGAAAGCCCGTAGCTGAGAAGCCCGCCTCGGACGATGGAAAAAATATAAAAAATTCGTCGAACAGCAAATCTGAGACCGTTTCTCGCATATCTAATAATAGTACCATTGAAAAAAGCGCTGGTACGGCTGGTGGAAGCGAAACGCAGAAGAAACCAGCAGAACAAGCCAATCCGGTAGCAGTTGAGGCCCTTGAAGGAAAGACGAAATGAAGAAAACTATAACTTTTTTTGTTGCGCTCATGGCGTGCGTGTGCGCGTTGCCGGTTTTTTCTGCTGGCCCCACTGCAACGCTTGTTGCCAATCGTCGCAAGGCGTCTCAGAGCGTTGTGCCGGGCGTGTGGCACGCCGGCTTCAGCAAGTGCAAGGCGTATGCCGAGGCGAACAAGGTGCCGATGATCGCGGTGTGGTCGAATGGCGATGCTTGCGGTCACTGCTACATGTTTGAACAGTCGGTCAATCATAAATACTTCAAGAATTGGATGAAGGATAGTGGCATGGTGTTCTACTTCATCCATTCTGGTGATGGTGGTGATGGCGCGGTAAGCAGCAAGGTGTTCCACTGGTGCCGTAACAACAAGAACACCGCGTATCCCTTCGTGCGCATCTACTGGCCTGCGGGGAAGGTGGACATCGCAACGGTGGGTGACACTGTGGATGGCAGCAAGGCCAATGAGGCAGGTGCGAAGAAGGCCGTGGCTTATTTCCAGAGCAAGCTCAAGAAGTTCAAGCCCACTCCCGCGACGCCGAAGTACAATGGCGGAGAGTTTGGCGTTCCCGATGCCGAACAGGGCAGGCTTGAGGCGGAGATCGGCTTTACGACAGACGTGACGCTGCCACTTGTGCGCACAAACCTCGTCTCCGCGACATATGCGTACACGAACAGCGTGGTGGCAAAGTATCCCAACGGAACGGTGTCCACGAACGTGGTGGAATGGAAGTCGGGCGATGACGAGGCTTCGATATCGTATCCTGTTTCTTCCCTCACGCACGCAGGCGACAAGATCGAACTCGTGCTTCTCAATGCTCAGAACAAGCCCGTCGCCACGAATCACATCACCGCCGTCAACGCTGTTCCCAATTCCCCGAAGAATCCCTATTGGATCGGCGAGCGCACGAAGGACACGCTTGACTGGGGCGAGTGGACTATGGATCTCGACGCCGCCACGAACAAGGTGAAGGCGTTCAACGTCGCGTCGTCGCTGAGCGCCGGTGGTGGAGACAGGGCGTACACGATGGTGCTTGTGGGCGGTTCGATGTGGTGTCCAGACTGTGCGGCGGCGGACTACAACTGCTTCGAGCGCCAGGATTTCAAGGACTGGGCCAAGGCGAAGAAGGTCGCCCTCGTTGCGATTGACATACCGAATCTCCCCAGTGGCACGGCCTCGTTGCTCTCGTACGTCACCTCGAAGACGAGCAACCGCTACATCACCTGCAACTACACGCCCGGCTGTTCCAACGAGGCGATGCGCGTGCAGAGCGGCGCCGGCTATATCTCGCGCCATATGATCTCGCCCGAGGCGGCTGCCGAGATCGCAGAGCGCAACGCATGGCTCGTGGGGCACAACACGCTAGAAGGCGGCTGGAACAGGCCCGAGCGCACGAACCAGGACCGCACCGGCGTGCCGATGCTGATCGTGCTGCGCGACGACGGCACGATCGCCGCGCGCTTCAACAGGTTCTCGGACGTTGGGCCGAATGCGTGGTCCGACGGCTATCTCAAGCGCTTCGACGAGATGCTCGACCAGGTGGCCGAGCCTGCCGAGGAGGCGAACGACGCGAGCGCCACCACCACAGAGACGATCGGACTTCGCACGAAGGTGGAGGGCCGCACGATCTCGTTCTCCGACGCGCAGGACGTCTATCGCCTCGATCCCGAGGCGACTCCAGGCCAGCGCATGAAGTTCACGCTCTCCGGCGACAAGAGCGTGCAGATGGAGCTTAAGCTGCTCGCGCCGGACGGCGTGGCGGTTTGCACCACAAACGGCATTCTCCGCAACAGCCTTACGCTCGACTACCAGATTCCCTCCACGAACTACTACATCTCCGTGGGCTACGAGAAGAGCGCCGGCTATCCCGTGAGCGCGCATTTCACGCACACGAGCCCGCTTCCCACGCTCTGCGGCTACACTCTCGCGACCGACTTCGTAGCGGTGCCGCACGAGACGAAGCGCGTCGCTCCCGTTGCCGAAGGCACTGGCGAAATCGCGATGGCGCTCTCGTCGAACGTGGTGTACCGCATCACAGGCCTTGATGCGGCGGCGAACGCCGAGATGCTCGTGCCGGTGGAAGGCGTGGCAGATCGCTACACGTCGATTGTGGACGGCGTGTGGCAGCTGAAGTTCACGACTACGGAGGCGGAGTACCAGATATGGAATCCCGGCAAGGTGGGATTTGCGCAGGCGAGCGCGTTCGCCGCGGAGTCTGCCGGCGTGGCGACGCTGCGCCTTGTGCGCACGGGCGGTCTCTCCGGCACGGCAACTGCGAGCGTCGCATTCAACGCGGAGAAGTCGTCCAAGCTCACCGACCTTCTCGGCCTTCCTGACGACCTCGGCAGCACGCTCATCTGGGAGGAAGGCGAAGACGACGTCAAGACCATCGAGATCGAGGTGAAGGACAATCCGTTTGCCGACGGCGACCAGATATTCTATTTCGACGCGACGTGCGGCGGCGATGCCGCGACGGGCGTGGCGCAGCTCAAGCTCACGTTGCGCGACAACGACAAGGCCGTTGCCGGAAAGCTTGCCATCGCAGCGGCCGATCCCTCCTTTGCCGCCGACATGACGGTGTACGCCCGCGCGGGAGACGATGTGGAGGTGCAGCTGGCGCGTGAAGACGGAGCGGACGGCATTGTGTCCGGCACGCTCGCCACGTCGATAGGCTCGCTTTCCGAGACCTCCTTCAGGTGGGAGGGACGCGACACCGCCGCGAAGTCCAGCGTCCTCTCGCTCGCGGGAGTTGCCGCCGGCAAGAAAGTGGCCGTCAAGCTCACTCCGGCAATTGGGACGAAGGTGGACGCGAAGCGCAGGACGCTCATGGTGTATGCGCTCGATGCGTCGGTGCCTGGCTTCGCCGAGAACGCGCGCCGCGTGGCCTGCACGCGCTACGTTCCCGCTGAAGAGGTGACGATCGCGCTTGACGACAAGGGGCAGAGCGCGTCCAAGCCAGTCATCAAGAAGCATTCCGGCAAACTTGTGCCCGGGCTGTCGTGGAGCCAGCAGGAAGTGGGCGGCAAGGTGTGCCTGGTGATCAAGGGCAGGCCAACGGCCGCGGGCGTGTTCACCGCGGTGTTCCGCGCATACGACGGCAAGACTGCCGGCCTGACAACCGCGGTGACGTTCGATGTGGTCGATCCTGTGAATGCGGGCGGCGGCGTGTCGGGAACCGAGCCGCTCAATGCGTCCGTGGCGAAGGGCCGCACGTTCGCCGACGTGCCGGTGTGGAGCGGCGGCGAGCTTGCCGGCGTCATGACGCTCACGCTGCCGCGCACAGGCCGCGCAAGCGCCAAGTACCGCGCAGCCGATGGCCGCGTGGTGACGCTTACCTGCCAGGGCTGGAGCGCCATCGACGGCGAGGGCGCGCTTTCGGCCGAGCTTGCCGGCACTTGCGAGGGTGAGGAGTACTCGCTTGCCGTCACGGCTCTACCCGACGGCGGCGTCGCTGCGGTGTTCACCGACCCCGTCGACTCGGGAGCAGTGCTTGACAATGCGGCGTTCGTCAATGTGTGGAGCGCTGCGAACACGGCCGCCGACTTCAAGGGCTACTACACGGTGAGCATGCCCAGGAAGAGCGTGACGGGCGGCGATCTCTTCGCGCGCGGCGCCGGCTATGCCACGCTCAAGATGAACACCGCCGCCGCGATCAAGGCCGGCAAGGTGGCCTATGTGGGCTTGTATCCGAACGGCAAGCCGTTCTCTGGCACGGCCACTCTCATGGCGAAGGACTGGAACTCCGAAAAGGGATTCTGGGCGCGCGGAGTGCTGCCGGTCGTCTCAAACGGCAGCTACGACTCGCTTTCCGGCGCCTTCCAGATCACGCCCGGCGCGGCCGATCCCAATGCCGTCGACGTTGACGAGACCGGGGCCAAGTGCCTGGGCCGTTGCTCCTACCAGAACATCCGCCGCAGCGTGGCGCCGGCTAGCGAATGCGCCGCCGGGTGCATCTGGCAGCACGCCGAGACGTTCGGCGCGATGACGGAGGCCACGCTTGACGTGTTCGGCACCTACTACAACTCCGCGGAGAACTTCGCGGACTGCTGCAGTTCCGTTCTCAGCACGACGAAGCTCGGATTCTTCCTCCTGGGCGAGTTCAGCAGCGGCATCGACGACGAGGTGCTTGAGAGCCTTGGCCACAACCTTTCCGGCATAGAGGCCGGTGTGCGCTCCTCTGCCACCGTCACCGTGGCGTACAAGAAGAACGCACAGAAGAAGTACCAGAACTACATCACAAGTTCAGACACGAAGAAGCTTCCGTTCTCGTTCGCGCTTTCCACAGGCCTCGCGAGCGGTACGATTACCGCAGGCGGAGTCACGTTCACGTACAAGGGCGTGGTGATGCCGGGCTGGGGCAGCGAGGAGTGCACGGACTGCGGAATGGGCGGCACGGAGGCGAAGCTGCGTCCGTTCATCAGCGGAACGGCGTGGTTCGACGATACGATAAAGTACACTGATGCGCGCGGAAAGGTGCGCTCGACCACGGTTCGGCGGAGCTGTCCGTTCTCCGTGGGCGTTAATCCCGGCGAATGATACGGAAAGAACTATTAGAATTTAGAAAGGCGGTATCGCAGATGATGAAGATGAAAACAAAGGGAATTCTGTGCGTGGCGGCGGCCATGCTCGCGATGGCGGGCGCGGCCAAGAGCGCGGCGAAGGGCAGCTGCATAAGCAAGGCGAAGGCGCTTGCAGGCTCGCAGAACGTGACGCTCGTCGAGGAGTACGACAGCGAGGAGAAGGAGCTGCTCGGAAGCGGCGTGATGTACTACACCGTCACGCTCAAGCGCGGCCAGGCGTACACCGTGTGGATCACCGGCGGCAACGCCTCCGAGATGTCGCTTGAAATCGACCCCAACTGGGAGTACTATGACAAGGAGAAGAACGAGGACAAGGAGCCCAGCTGCTCGTTCGACATCGACGAATATGACGGCGGCGACTTGCAGGTGGGCTACCTCTACGCCGACGACTGGACCTATCCCGAGGCTGGCGACGAGAAGGGTGACTACGATCCCAAGGAGGCGAAGTTCGTCGTTGCCGTGTATGGCGACATCGGCGCCTCCACCACGCTTGGCTTCATGAGGGGCATCCGCAACTTCACGCTTCCAGGCACCGATGCGAGCCCCAAGGCCCTCACCTTCTCCAACTCCTGGAAGTCCTTCACCGGCAAGCTCGTTGACGGCGAATACTATTTCCGAGCCACCCTCAAGGGCGGACGCAAGTACCGTGTGCGCACGCTCGCCGGCACCGCGTCTCTGCCGCTTGAAATGGACATTGACGACGGCAGCGGAAGCTCAGACGAAGACGACGATAGTGCAAACGACGAGATGGACGAGGAGATCACGGAAGACAGCGCCTACACGAACGTCGTCGGCAATGTTGCATACCTCGTGACGCCTTCCGTTAACGGCAAGTACACCTTCGTCGTCTCGGGCGACACGGCGCAGAACTTCAAGTTCAGCTACAGGGCCGTTCCCACGCGCGCCATTGCGTCCCATCCCTCGATTCCGCTGCTTGTGGAGAACGGCTACAGCGCCACATTCGTTCCCGGTAAGATATGCAACACGAACAACTACTACGACGACATCATTGACGACCATCTCTGCAAGATATATCTTCCCAAGGGCGCTCGCTGGGTGTTCGAGACAGAAGGCGCCACGGTCGGCCAGAGGATGTACGCCTACAGTCCGGCCGGCAATGTGCTCGCGATGAACGAGACGGTTGGCGGCGGCGATGCCAACACGCGCGTTGTGATCACCGCCACAACGGCCGGAGTGTACTACGTGGGCGTGTGCGATCCCACGCTAGACGTCGACACTCCCTATGACACGACCGTTCCGCCCATTACGCTCACGGCGCGCGACGTCACGAGCTTCCCCGTGCCGGACACCTTCGATCCCGTCGACGACGCGGCGTCAGGTGCAAACAGGCTCGTGCCCTGGCCCGCCACCACCAACGACTCCGCGGTCGCCGTCACGCTCGCCGACGACAACGGCGCGAACGCGCGCACGCTCGGCGCGATCCATGGTCCGCACCTTCTTTCCGTGAACGATCCCTACGACGTGTTCGCGATCGCGTGCCGCAAGGGCTACACCTACCGCCTCACCACCTCGTGGGCGGACGAAAATGACACCACCGATCTTTCTCTCGGCGCGAAGGTGTTCTACCTCGCCGGAACGAAGGAGCGTGCCGTCGCAACCACCGGTTCGCTCGATCCTTCCGACACAATGGAGCTCACCTTCACCCCGACCGTAAGTGGCATCCACTATGTGCGCGTGTACGTGGCCGAGGGAACCGGACTTGACTATCCCGGATACAACATCCACGCCATGGTCGCGAACGGCACCAACACGCTCGGCTTCGTGAAGGTCAACGCCGACGGCGGCGTTGGCACGTGGACGATCAACGCCGAGACGATTACGTATCCATACGGCTCGGTGCTTGCCCTCAAGGCGCCGAATAGCGCGCTCAAGGTCAACTTCGGCGCGGTTGCGGGCTTCACCGCCACGCCCGCCAGCACGATCGTCGATCTGCCGGTGTGGAACCCGGGCGATGCGCCCATCGAGGTGAATGGCGTGTACGGCGATGCCTATGACAAGAAGTACATCATGTCGTACACCACGAAGACCGTCACGAAGAACGGCAAGAAGACCACAACGAAGACCCCCAACTATTCCCCTGCAGACGGCGATGGCACGGCGGCCGGCGCGTTCGCGATCACGCCGGCGGCGAAGGTCGCCACGATAAAGCGCACGCTGTGGGAGGCGGATCCGGCTGACCACTTCTCGTTCACCGCGGCGGCAGGCGTGTACTACAACTTCACGCTTACCGGCACGGACAACGCTCGCATGGTGCTTTCGAACGCCACCGACGGCGTGGTTGCCGAAGCGAAGCCACTTGCTGACGGCACTGGCGTCGAGATCGCGAAGGTTCTTGTGCCTGCAGGCAAGACGTACCTCGTGGTGACGCATGGAGACGGCGTGGAGAAGAACGTGCGCTACTCGCTCGCGCACTCCAAGGCGGCGCCGGGAATCGTCCGGTTCACTAACGCGAAGTCTGTAGCCACCAGCGCCTTCTCGGTGAAGGAGGGCGTGGAGTACGCAACCCTCTATGTGGCCCGTACGGGCACTGAGGGCGCGACGCGCGTGAAGTACGCCACTCAGGCCGGCACGGCCCTCCCCGGAACGAACTACTATCCCGTCGCCGACGGCGAGATATCATGGGCGGCGGGCGACAAGGCAGCAAAGCCGATCAAGATCCGAATGATTCCGGACTCAATAGCCCACTGGGCGTCGTCCAACCTCACGTTCTCCGTGGTGCTGTATCCGGCCGACGAGTACGAACTTGCCGCGAACGAGTACCTCGCGCGCACCAACACGCCGCAGATCGCAAAGGTCACGATCTTGGAGGCAACTGCGAAGAAGCCCGGAAAGATTGCCCTTGCATCCTTCGACGCGGGTGTCGGCGCGGTGGCGGTGGCGAATGCCGCCAAGCCCGTTCCCGTTGGCACGGCGGGAAGTCCGCTCACCCTCACGTTCTCCCGCATCGGCGGCGCGGACGGCAAGGTGAGCGTTAAGGTTGCCACAACTCCGCTCAAGACGGACACTGCGAAGGCCGGCGTGGACTACGTGGCCAAGAGCGAGACGCTAGTGTGGGAGGATGGCGACGATTCCGACCGCACGGTGGAGCTCGACCTCAAGCCCGTCGCGGGCTATACGGCGACTAAGAAGTTCAACCTCGCCTTCACAATCGTCAAGACGGGCTTCACGCCCACGCTCGCGGCGAAGACGGCCACCGTGACGATCAAGAACGCGGTTCTCGACCAGACGGCTGCCGCGTATGCGAAGACGTTCGGCTCCGCGGGACTCGCCCTCGCCACCACTGGCACGTGGTTCAAGGACTATTCCGGCGACATGCGCAGCGCCTCCGCCGCGGGCACTTGCACCTACACGCTCACCGGGCCTGGCTTCTTCATGTGCCGTCCCAAGGTTGTGAAGCCTGCGCCTGAAGACGCCGCCACGCTCACATGCCAGGTCGACAAGGAGGCCGCGATCGACTGCACGGCCGCCGAATTCGGCGGAACGATCGCGCGCGTTCTCCCGGCCGGCAAGCACACCGTCAAGTTCGCGCTTTCAGGAGTGACGGGCGGCGCGTATGCCTCGTTTGAGAACGAGAGTGACGGCAAGCCGTACCTCTGGGTGCCGCTCTCCGCCACGGTGGCTGACGAGCCGATGACGAAGGCCGTTGTGCCGGTGGACCATGCGACGCTCGCGTGGACGCTTCCGGCAGGCGTTGCGGGCCGCGCCGGAATCCACTGCCGCGTGCGCTTCGGCACGGCCGCGACGGCGATGACCGCCATCGGCTATACGGACGCCACCGCCACCACGATCGCCATTCCCGCGCCGCTCGTTGCGGGCAAGGCCTACTACTGGGCCGTGGACACTGCATACACAGAATCCACCTCGCCCACCGACGAGGAGATCGCCGCCCTCAAGTACGCCACGGGCGCCACATGGACCTTCAGCGCCCTCAAGGCGGGCGCTCCCGTAACCGCGATAGCGCCCGGCAAGCTGGACGCCGCCGGCGAGGAGATAGCCGATCTCGTCGCGGACGGCAAGCCCGTTGAGCTCATCCAGGGCGTGAAGCCCGAGTTCGGCCTCGAGGGTACGGGCGAGACCGGCATGGTGGCTAACGGATTCCGCTTCGTGGCGGGCACGCTTCCGAAGGGGCTTTCCGTGAACGCCACCACTGGCGCTCTCACCGGCGCGCCCTCCACGCCCGGCACGTACCGCGCGCTCGTGCAGGGCTACAACAAGCTTGCGAAGACCACTTCGAAGAAGGTGAACGGCAAGACAGTGAAAACCACCACGTACACCTACACGTATGGCACCACGCTGCCCGTCGTATTCGAGGTGCTTCCGGCAGGAACGTCGATCGGCACATTCCGCGCCGCGCTTGAGGAGGACGGCGACACGTTCGGCGAGAACGCGCGCCGCTTCGGGACGCTTTCGCTCACCGTCAGCTCGGCCGGCAAGATCAGTTCGAGCGTCACGATTGGCGGCGTCGCGTATTCGTTCACAGGCACAGGCTTCGACGAGATCGTGGACCGCGACGAGACGCTCTCCGGCCACACGCGCCGCTTCAGGGTGCGTCTCACGAACAAGACGCTCATCAACAAGAAAACGGCGACCTACAACTACCTCACGATCACTCTTGGCGACGGTCCCACCACCAACGCCGTGGCGCTCGCCGAGGCAATGGGCACCGTGGAGCTCGAGATGAACGTGGCCAATCCCGCCAAGACGGCCGTGGTGAAGAACGTGTTCTATCGCGGTGATCTCTATCGCAACAACGGCGCCACGGAGCTCGGCAAGGCTGCCATCGGCGACTTCGTAGGCTACTACACGGTAGGCCTCGTGCCTGAGGGCGTAACGCCTGCGGACGGCATTCCCGCCGGCAACGGCTATCTCACGCTTACCGTCGCGGCGGCGAACTCCGTGAAGATATCCGGTGTTCTCGCGGATGGCACGGCGGTTTCCGGATCCTCCATCGGCCAGCTCGTGGGCGACAGCCTCGAGTCGCCGCGCGAATGTGCGCTCTTCGTGCCCGTGTTCTTCGGGAAGACTACGGTGTACTCCATCGCTGGCGTGGTGAAGATCGCCTACGAGAATCCGTCTGACGCCAATGCGCTACCGGTGGCGCTTCCCACCGCGAAGCTCGTGTGGGCCAAGAGCGCCGCGGCGGCGACGTCGCGCGACGCGTCCGGCTTTGCCATATCGATCGCCCCCACGGGCGGCTGGTACAACACCACCGAGAACATGCAGGCCCACTACCTGAACAACACGTTCGCACTCCAGACGGTCGAGAGCGGCGACGATCTTCCCGTGGAGGCACTGCCCAGCGGCTACTCCTTCATGGCGGCATCCGCTCCGTACGATATGGCAGTGCGCTTCGCGGGCAACGCGCTCGCCACCGATGCGCGCAAGCTCGTGACGAACAAGACGACGGGGCTCTACGACTTCTGGCAGACGGGCGACGCGGCGACCAGCATCAACCCCTGGGCCGTCACGTTCAAGTTCACCCGCGCTACGGGACTCATCTCGGGCACGCTGAGCGTGTGGGAGTGGATTGTTAAGGATGACGGCGGCCATCCGTACGCCACGAAGCAGAGGCAGGTGACGAAGCTTGCGCACAAGGGCGTGTGGATGTGGACGCGCGACGCGTCCTCCGAGTCGCCCCTTGCCGCTGAGGCATGCTCGGCAGGATTCTTCATCATGCCCGCCACGAAGAGCTGGAAGGCATCGCTTCCGTTCAACATCCTCTCCGTCTCGGACGATGAGCCGTCGTGGGAAGAGAAGGACCTCTCCGCCCCTGATACCGGAGACTGATAGATAATGACACGCGTCCTCGCAACACTTCTACTTGCCATTCCTCTTGTCGCGGCCGCCGCGCCGCGCGACCACCTTGGCTTCGACCCGGTCAAGGCGCCTGACGCCGTGTCGGCCGCGTATTTCGCGCCTGAGAACCAGATTCTCTTCCGCATGCGCAATCCCGATGGTTCCTACCGCGAGTTCCAGCGCAACTTCGACAAGCCGAACGCGCTCTGGAGCGTGATGGGATGGCGGGGGACGATCAAGGGTGACAAGGTGCGCATCACCTCCGGACCCAAGCTCGAAGGAGGTCCTGCGAAATACGTGTTCGACAGGGGTAGGCTCGTCTCGTTCGAGCAGGGCGAGAACAAACGTGCGTACGCATACGACTCGCCGCGGCTGCCTACTGACGGCGGCGTGCCGTATGTGTTCGGCGACGAGGCGCAGCAGCAGAAGAACGCAGACAGGGACAAGAAGTCCGCCACGGACGGGAAGAAGTCCAAGAAGGCGCAGCCGAAGGGATTGTCCCGGGAAGTGTTGAAGGAGTTCGCGAAGAAATGGAAGTCAAGCGGACGACTTTGCGTGCCATTCCCCAACCCGAACATAAACGGATTCTTCTTCGCGTCGCTTGCGATTCTTGCCACGTTCCTCTTCTTCTTCAGGAACAAGTGGGTGAAGATCGCGGGAGGAGCGTTCTTCTTCCTCGCGTGCGGCGCAATGGTGATGGCGGCCTCGCGCGGGGCGTTCCTTGCGTTTGCGTGCGGTCTTGCGCCGATGATGTGGCTTAACAGGAAAGTGCTCTTGAAGTCGCGTGCGGCTTGGGCGCTTGCCGGGCTTGTGCTGCTGGCGGCGGTGGGGTGGTTCGCCACTCATGAGTCACGTTTGATCACGCGAGGTTTCTCCAAGCAGTCCAGATGGTCGAACGATCTGCGTCTCGAGATGTGGGGCACCGCGCCGCAGATGATCGCCGAGGCGCCGAACGGATGGGGCACGATGCATGTGGGGCGTGCGTATATGGACTGGTACCAGGGGCTCGACGAGATATCGCTGCCTGGTTCTCTCATGAACGAGCACCTTACGCGCCTTGTGGGCTACAGCCGCGTGGGACGTTTTACGTATGTGTTCGCCTGGCTGGCGTGTCTGCTCTTGACGGGGTGGTCCGCCATGCGCACGAAGCGGGCGTCCGCTTTTGGCATGGGAATAGCGCTTGCCGTTGCGGGATGGTTCAATCCGGTGTACGAGAACGCGCTCGTATTGGTGGTGCCTGCGGTTGCGGGAGCATGCTGGCTATTCGAGAAGCCGTGGCGTACGTGGCGCCCCGCAAGATGGCTTGGTGCGGCGATGGGGGCTGCCGTGCTTCTCGCCGTGGTCCTTGTGGCGGGCATTTCCATAGCTGGCTCCACGAAAAAGCCGACGCGTGGGTATCCGATCACGGTGGCCGACGGGCGCGTCTACGTGAAGGGCATGAACCCGCAGACGTGGATTGTTGACGACGGGAAGGCTCTTGGCGGCGTTCTCGCGTGCAAGGACATACGCGGCTACTATGCCTATGACAAAACGGCGCCGGCTGTGGGATACGTGAGGCGCGTGGAGGATCTGCCTGCGGGCAAGGTGCACCGCCTGGTCCTCGCGGGCGAAACGGGGTCTGCCTGGCTCGAGAAGGTGTTCGGCAACGTCGTGAACGAAGTCGCGATTCGTGTGACGAAAGGCGGCAAGGAGTATTTGGACGAAACGAAGTTCGTCGAGGAGCTGCGGCGCGCGCTGCCCGACGAGGTGGTGTTCATCACGCCGAACTTTGTGCCTTCCGCCGTTCCGGAGGGACTCTCCGTTGTCAGCAAGACGAGCATTGTCATAGGTGAATTCACCGCCCGATATGAGCCTGAGTACGCTACCCCCCCGCCGTGGGTGAAGATCGTTCCCGCGATGGAGCTCTACATCAACGGATGGATGCAGTATGCGCTCGGAGTGAAGTGAGGCGGTACGGAGAGTCAGGAAGTTTCAAATCAACCGAAAGGAGCCGAAATGAAGAAAATGATGATGACGTTGGGGGCGCTCGCCATGTGCGCCCTAGCCGCGTACGCCGCGAGCCCCACGGCCACGCTTGTCAAGACGCGCCGCAAGGCGAGTCAGGACGTAGTGCCTGGCGTATGGCACGCTGGCTTCAGCAAATGCAAGGCTTATGCCGTTGCAAACCGGGTGCCGCTGATTGCCGTGTGGTCAAACGGCGATGCGTGCGGACACTGCTGGATGTTCGAGGAGGCGGTGAACCACTCGTACTTCAGGAACTGGATGAAGGATAGCGGAATTGTGTTCTACTTCATCCACTCTGGCGATGGCGGCGATGGCGCGGTGGCCAGCAGCGTGTTCCACTGGTGCCGCAAGAACAAGAACACGGCATATCCATTCGTGCGCATCTACTGGCCAGCCGGCAAGGTGGACATCGCCACGGTTGGCGACACGGTTGACGGCGGCAAGTCCAAGGAGGCCGGCGCGAAGAAGGCGGTGGCCTACTTCAAGGCGAAGCTCAAGAACTTCAAGCCCGGTCCAGAATTCGAAGGCGACTACAACATCGAGTTCAACGGCAACGGCGCCACTAATGAGACTGCCATGGCAGATGCGTCCATTGCGACGAAGGGCGGCGTGAACGTGAAGCTGCCCCTGAACGCCTACCTGCTGCCCGACTACTCATTCGCCGGCTGGGCGAAGTCCGAGACGGGCGCAGTGGCCTATGCGAATGGTGCCACCGTGCGCAATGTGACCACTGTGTCGAACAGCACCGTGACGCTCTACGCAAAATGGACCCACATAACATACCGCACATACTATGTGGGCCTTTCCTCGACGATCGACATGGGTCTAAAGGGCTGGACTTGTGCGACCAAGGTGCCGGGACTCACATGGAATTCAAAGACCGGCAAGTGGACCGGCAAGCCCACAAAGGCGGGCACCTACACCGTCACGCTCAAGAAGAGCAAGTCTTCCGTCAAGCGCAAGATCGTGATCGTGAAGGACTCCATCGTTTGGGGCGATGACTCCGTTCTTGACAAGGTCGGCAAGGCCGGCGAGACGATGATAGTGAAGCTCGAACCCACATCTTTGGCCGGCGACCTTCAGGAAGGTTCCGTTGAAGTGACAGGGCTGCCCGAAGGCTTCGTGTACGAAGACGGCGTGATAGCGGGATCCACAACGATGGTGGGCACGTTCAAGGTCAATGTGACCGCAACTTCCGCCGCCGGGCAGAAGCTCTCGCGCGTCTACAACCTCAAGATCGAGGTGCCCGAGTTCTGCATCGGCACATTCTATGGTTTCGTGGGCACCAAGACGGCGGACGATCCGCTCTCCTTCGACGAGAATGGCCGCGGCTCGTTCACACTCTCCGCCCCGGAGAGCGCCAATCTCTCCGCCAAGGTCATAACCGCGAAGGGCACCTACTCCTTCACCGCAGTCGGCTGGAAGGCCAACGATGATGGTTCGTACACCGCCACGCTCAAGTCGGCGAAGAAGACGGACACTCTGGAGATCAAACTGACCCAGGATCTGTGCTCCGAAGAGGGGCTCAGCTGCATCGGCACATTCGCCCCCGCTTATCTGACCGATAACGACACTCCCTACGAAGTGTGGGCGCAGCTCAAACCCGTCAAGGTTACGCTCGACGCCGAGCAGATCAGCAAGCTCAAAGGCACCTGGTACCTCAAGGCGTATTCCGGACCCGGCGGATGGATGCTTGGATACGGCACCTCGAAGTCATACAACGCCAAGCTCGTCGTCGCTGAAGACGCCAATGGCAATCTTACGGCCAAACTTGCCGGAAAGATCGGTTCGTACACGGTTAGCCAGACTGCGGCGGTGATAGCGCTTTCCGAAGACCTCGCCAGCAATCGCGCACGGGTCGACTTCGCCATCCCTGTCACTGTCTCCAAGACCAAGAAGACACTCGACATCTGGCTGAACTTGTGGTTCGACAAGTCGAATTCACACTATAGCCAGCGCGGCGAGGGCATCGGTGGCGCGGCGCTCAAGGCATTCAATTGATCGCCCCTATGGCTGAATCTTCGAAAGCAGTCAATGGTCTTTGAAGACCCTCGACTGCTTTCGAAAGCCAGCCCAATCAATATGCATTTCAATTTTCGCATTTGCATATTTGCCATTTAAGTGATAAAAACTCGGATTTTGTTGCATATGAGTGACGGAATAAAAAATCCAAAAAAATGTTGTCATTCAGTCATCATCTGCGCATACATTAGATAAAGTGTCCCTATAGGAAAACAAGAATGAAAAGAGCGAACATAGTTAAATTGGCCGTGGTGGTCGTGCTGGTTCTCGGCGCGGCTCTTGCCGCCTATATTACGATGACGCCCGAGAAGAAGCCTGCGGTGACCGATAAGAAGGCGCAGGTGGCCGAGCGTCAGCGCACGCATTCGCGCAAGGGCAGAAAGTCCTCCGAGGTCGAGGTTGCGCAGAGCGAGACTGCTGAGCAGGTCGAGGAGCAGAAGCGCGTCGAGCCCAAGTTTGAATTTGACGCAGAGGAGGAGGCGAAGCTCACTGCCGAGCAGAAGAAGCTTCTGGCTGAACTGCGCGCGGCAGCTGACGAGGAGAATCTAAAGAAAGTCCGTGACATTGTGGCCAAGATTCAGGCTCTTGGGCTTGACAAGGTTCCGGACTTCATGCAGCGTGAGGCGATTGATGCGCTGGGCTGGTTTGATTCTAAGACGATTCCCGAGCTCTTCGGCTTTCTCGGAAGCCCGATCGATGAAGTGGTGGAGGCTGCTAGCGATGAGTTGCTTTCCGCGCTTGACGACATTTCCCTCAGCGACCGCGAGATCTCTGACATCCTGATCAACCTTGCGAAGGTGGTGACGGACGAAGATACACTTGACGACATCTTTATGTCGTTTGACGATCTGCGTCCTTCCGTGTTCGTGAAGACGGCCAAGGCCATCTGGTCTACCGGCACTGACGTTGCGAAGAAGCTGTTGCCCGAGGCGATCGAGGACTTCACCGACATTGATTCCGTCACAAGTGCCAAGCAGCTTGACGACTGGCTCAAGGCCAATCCAGATGACGAGGATGCCGAAGAGCTCTATGGCGGCGACAAAGACGACGATGACGACGAAGACTAAGCGTGTTGTCGCATCAGTATACCGCTAACTACTAGGCATTAGGCACTACGCACTAGGCACTATTTTATGCCTGTAACATTCCTGTAATAACTTTTCCCTCTTCATATGCTTTAATATCTCCGCCCGCAGGGCCAGACGCCATGGTGGTGTCTAGGCGACCGCGGGCGGAAAGGTTTGAAGCATATGGCTGAAGTCAAGGTGGACGAGACTGCACAGTCTGAAGGAACAACGCAGGCGGGCGAACGGAACAGGCGGCGCGGTGCATGGGGCGAAGGTGTGGCGGCGCGTTATCTCAGGACGCGCGGCTGGCGGATCGTGGCGCGCAATGTGCGCCCGTGCAGGAGCGACCGCCGATGCGAGATCGACATCATAGCGCGCACGCCCGAAGGCGGCGTTGTGTTTGTGGAGGTGAAGACGCATTTGCGCCGCAGCACTTGGGCGGGGCGCCTCACGCGGATAGACGCGCGCAAGAAGCGCAATCTGCTCAGGGCATGCGCCAACTGGGTGATGCGGCACAAGTGGCATGGCAACTTCCGCTTCGACGTGGTGCAGGTTTACGGCGCCGAGAACAGTCCTTCGGCGCCAGAGATCGACCACGTCGAGAATGTGCGCATGTTCCCGCCCAAATGGCGCTTCTGGTGATCGTGCTATGCAAGTGCGTCATGATTTTTGGCGCTGGCGCGCGACCACCGAAGCCGTGCTTGACGGCAATCGCTGACGCGATCCATCGCGTCGAGACGGCGCATGACCTCGAGGCTGTCGCCTCGGCCAGCGCCGCCTCGCCGCGATGCGCCTTCGGCTTGCCGTCCCGCACGGACGCGGAAGCGGCCTTCGGCCGACACAGAAGGGCGCAGAATCGTAGTTGTCCATAGAACTTGCGTTTAAGAGGATATGCTTTTCACATGAACTCCATTCTCATTTACGAAGAAGAGGCTTACGCCATCCGCGGTGCCATATTCGAAGTCTACAAGGAGATGAAGAACGGCTATCGCGAAGAGGTGTATCAGCAGTGTCTAGAACTGGAACTATCGGCAAGGGGCATACCATTCCAGTCAAAGCCTGAACTACATGTCATCTACAAGGGCACGCCTATTGAGAAGACATACATCCCCGACCTTGTGTGCTACGGCAAGATAATCGTAGAGCTGAAGACCGTAACTACTCTCGTCGACGAGCATCGAGCGCAACTTCTAAACTATCTACGGCTTACGAAGATGCGTCTCGGCCTGTTGGTGAACTTTGCGTCATATCCCAAGGTGGTAATCGAACGCTGGGTTCTCGGCCCGAATAACCGCGACAATCTAGAATACCTCGCGAAGCCCCAGTAGGTCAGCAATTCCGTGTCCCGCAAAGCCCCAGTAGGCCAGCAATTCCGCGCAATTCTGTGTCCCGCGAAGCGGGCTTCCGCATCCGGACGCAGGGCGAAACCCGCAGGGTTGCGGCATGGCGCGGCACGGGCGGCGAGGCGAAGCCTCAGACCGGCACGTGCAGCGCCGGCCGCAAATCGCCGCAGGCGATTCGCCATGCGTCCGGTTTCAGTGGTCGCGCGTAAGCGCCCCGCAGCGCGGCGCGTTTGCTTATGCATTTGCACTTCTGGAGGCAAATGTGATATACTTATCTGCAATTGCAACGGCGAGAAAAAGAAAGGCATTGAAATGAACAGACTCTTTGTTGGATTCACTCTTGGCGCGGCAGCTGTGACCATCGCTGCTGGCGACCTCTTCGCGAAAGTCGAGACGTGGGGCGACGAGAAGTACCGTCCCAGACTCTTCAAGCGTTTCGGCGACATTGTGAACGTGCCGGACGGCCTTACGCAGGATGCGCAGGGCAACATCTACCACTCCGCTCCCAACCTCGTGAACAAGGACTATCCCGGCGTGATCGTGAAGCGCGACTTCCGCAACGGACGCTGGAGCGTTCTCTGCGCCGGCCTGCGCTCGCCCAAGACCGGCTTCGGCCGCCCGATGGGCCTTGAGTACTGTCCGGAGGACGGCAACCTCTACTACTGCGACAACCAGTACTTCGACTCCAAAGACTACGCCAGCCGCGTGATGCGCGTTGTGCTCGACAAGAACGGTGAGGCCGTGCGCATCGAGACTGCCGTCGACAACGTCAAGCTTGCCAACGCCATCCGCTTCTACAAGGGCGACATGTTCATCACCGACACCTACTTCGACCTCGACCGCAAGGACGGCATCGGCGTTGGCGGCGTGTACCGCATTCCGCTCGCCGCGTGCAAGACGAAGACCGTTTCGCTTCTGCCCAAGACCGAGTACAAGAAAGACCCCTACTTCCTCTGCGAGACCGAGACGAAGCCGCTTGAGCGCAAGGACGATTCCGGCGCGGACGGCCTCGCCATCACCAAGGAGGGCCATCTCTACTTCGGCACATTCGGCTCGGGTCGTTTCTACACCGCCAAGCGCAAGGCCGACGGCTCCTACGAGCCCGCGAAGCTCATCTTCGAGGATCCCAAGCGCTTCCCCTGCTGCGACGGCATCTGCTACGACGAGGCCGAGAACCGCATCATCATGAGCGACAGCTGCCTCAACGCCCTCCACACTTGGGACATCGCCAAGGAGAAGGCTGGTAAGTGCGGCTTCGGCGAGCTCTGGCGCAACAGCGACGACACCGGCGCGCGCGGCCTTCTCGACCAACCCTGCGAGCCGATGGTGTGGAAGGACAAGAAGGGCAAGCGCAAGCTCATCGTCGCCAACTTCGACATGACCTTCCCCGGTCTCGAGAACAAGAAGAACGATCCCTATCACACGCTTTCCGTGATCGACCTGGAGTAGCGCAGCGATGCCGTTCAAGATCGGATGCCATCTTTCGAGCGCCGGCGGCTATCTCGCGATGGGGCAGACCGCCGCCTCGATCGGTGCGAACGTGTTCCAGTTCTTCACGCGCAATCCGCGCGGCGGGGCCGCGAAGCCCATCGATAAGCAGGACGTGAAGGCGTTTCTCGCCTACGCCGCTGAAAACGGGATAGGTCCGATCCTCGCCCACGCGCCGTACACGCTCAACGCGGCCGGCGCGGAGGATCGCGTGCGCGAGTTCGCCGAGGCGACGATGGCCGATGACCTGAAACGCCTGGAGCTCACGCCGGGCGCGCTCTACAACTTTCACCCCGGCTCACATGTGGGCCAGGGTGCGGAGAAGGGCATCGAGCTCATCTCCGACATGCTCGTTCGAATTCTCGAGGGCTTCGGCGGCGTGCCATCCACCACCATCCTCCTTGAGACGATGTCCGGCAAGGGCAGCGAGGTGGGCCGCGACTTCGGAGAGGTGCGCGCGATAATCGACCGCGTGGAAACGCACATTCCCGACGCGCCGCTCGGCGTATGCCTTGACACTTGCCACGTATGGGACGGCGGATACGACATCGTGGACGATCTCGACGGCGTGTTGGCGGAGTTCGACCGCATTGTCGGCCTCGCCCGCCTCAAGGCCATCCATCTAAACGATTCCATGAACGCGCGCTCGGCCCACAAAGACCGCCATGCCTGCATCGGAAAGGGCAAGATCGGCCTCGACGCACTTGCGCGCGTCATAAACCATCCCAAGCTGCGTGATCTGCCGTTCTACCTCGAGACGCCGTGCGACCTCGACGGCTATCGTGCGGAAATCGCGCTGCTGAAGAGTTTGAGAAACTTTGAATAGCACAAGGAGAGCAAATGATGAAGAAAATGACTTTGGCAGTGTGCGCGATGGCGTGCGCAGTTACGTTGGCGGGCCCGAAGAGGCATCCATCGTACGAGCCTGACGGCAAGCCAGTCTCCGGAAAGGCCTCCGAGACGGCAAACGTGTTCCTGAATGCGAAGGCCACTGCGACAGGGCAGTTCGAGAAGCATGTCCCGGGCCTCGCGGTCAACGGACGCCGTAACAACTCGGCGGAGCACTGGTGCGCGGAGAACCTCCCGCAGGCGCTGACCATCGACATGGGCGCCGCCAAGCCGATCTCCGAAATTCTCTTTGTGCCGTATTGGACGGATGGACGCATCTACGGATTCAAGATCGAAGGCAGCGTGGACGGCAAGACGTGGAAGATGCTCGCCGACCAGACGGCGAACTCGATCTGCGCCGGGGCTGCTGGCTTCACTCTCGACTTCGACCCCGTGGAAGTGCGCTACGTTCGCGCCACGATCGTCACCAACAGCCGCGGCGCGAAGAACGGCGCGCACATCGTGGAGATCGAAGGCTACGCACGCGCCGGCGGCGCGAAGGGCGTGAAAAGTACATTCCTCGCCGGCGACATCTTCGCGCGCTACGACCGCGACGTGATGGTGGATGCGAAGACGCTCTCTCCCGTTGCGAAGCTGCGCGGCTGGCGCGGCGAGCGCGTGAGCGCGATGCTGGTGGCGTCGTCTCAGGGCGGTTTCCAGGAGCTGCGCCTCTCTGCGGCCAATCCTGCCGCGCGCCTCGACGTGCTGCGCTACACGCTGGGCGACGGCAAGCTGTACGGTGACATTCTCGACGGCACTTCTGAGACTTCATTCAAGGGTGTGACGCGTCCAGTTGTCTACACCTTCGACATCCCCCGCGACGCCTCAGGCACGATCCGCGATGTCGTCACGGCGTTCATCAACGGCGAGAAGCGCGAGCTTCCCGTGGAGATCGCGGTTGTGCCGCGCACGCTGCCGCCGGTCAAGGACTGGAAGTTCCATCTCGACCTCTGGCAGCATCCCGACGCCATCGCCCGCTGGCATGACGTGCCGATGGGAAGCGAAGAGCATATGCGCCTGCTTCTCCCATACAACAAGGTGCTTGCCGACCTAGGGCAGAAGACGATCACCGCCACGCTCATCGACGAGGCGTGGAACCAGCAGACTTACGACCGTTTCCGCTCGTGCGTGCAGGCCACGAAGCGTGCGGATGGCGCGTGGACTTACGACTACACCCTCTTCGACAAGATCGTGGAGAACATGGAGGCGGCCGGTGTGAAGGGACAGATCGACTGCTATTCGATGCTTCCCTGGTCGCTGAAGTTCCGCTACTTCGACGAGAAGTCCGGCCGCAGCGTGGCCCCTCGCATGGAGCCGGGAAGCGCAGAGTTCGAGGACTTCTGGGGACATCTTCTCGCGGACCTCTGCCGCCACACGAAGGCGAAGGGCTGGTTCGAGCGCACCAAGATCGCCCTTGACGAGCGCCCCGACAAGCTCATCAAGCCCGCTCTTGCCGTGTTGCGCAAGTATGCGCCTGGCATGGGCCTCGTGATGGCGTGCAACCATCCCTCCTCGCTCAACGCAGAGGCATTCGACGTGTCGTACGGCTATCGCCACAGCGAAGGTCTCGTAAAATACGCGGCGGAGCGCCGCGCCCAGGGCAAGTTCACCACGTACTACGTGTGCTGCAGTCCGGCGCGTCCCAACACGTTCGTGTTCAGCGACCCTGCGGAGAGCGCGTGGCTGGCGCCGCTTTCGGCGGCGATGGGGCTTGATGGACTCCTCCGCTGGGCGTGGTGCAGCTGGGTGGAGAATCCCTTCGACAGCCAGGACTTCACCGCATGGCCTTCTGGCGACACATCGCTCGTCTATCCAGGCCCGCGCCTCTCGCTGCGCGCGCTTCTGCTGCGCGACGGCATCGAGACGTTCGAGAAGGTTCAGATTCTCGGCAGGGACAACATCCCCGAGCTTAAGATCTTCACGGTGAAGCGTGGCGGCGAGGCGGGCGTGCACGCCGCCGACGTCCGCGCGCTCGACGCCGCCGTCAACAGGTGAAGAACCAAGACGCGCCAGCGCCCTTTTCAACAGGCGCTTTTACTTGCGCGTAAGGTGACGATGCCGCAGCTGCCTGTACCCGCGTTTGCCGACGGCAGAGCCTTGTCTTCCGGAATCGAGGTGAAGTTCCTCCGCACGGAGTCGCACGACATGAACCGCCCGACTCCGAACAGCTCTGCGGTGAAAGTATAGCACGAACGACGCTTGTTTTGCGCTTGGCCAGGCGACGGAAGGCCGATTTCACCCACTTGGTGAAGACCGCAAAACAACCTCACCCTTGAAAATAAAGGCCGCAATCGAGATTACGGCCTTCCAACTGCGACACTTAGGTTTAATTGTACATAGGCATTGAAGCGAAATGAATACACGCCCTGCGGCGGTCGGGAAATTATGGTATAATATTGGGCATGAACATTGAATACACTGGTCGGTTGTACGAAGCGGCTAAGCTCCGACGCTTCGCCGGGAAAGTCCATGACAGGATTGTGCGCCCGTCGCGCATCATGATATACATATTCTGTGTCGTGGGGCTTGCGGCCGAGGTTCTGATGTATTTGCGCGGCGGACATCTTGACTATTACCTTCTGTTTTTCTTTGCTATATTCGTCTTAGCCCTGAAGTTCAACAGGGCCCGGTACCAGAAGGCTTTCGATCTCGTCACCCGACGGCTCATGGGCGATTCGGACGAAGGGACAATTGTGATGACCGACGCCTGCTACGAGTTCCGCAGCGGCGGCAACGTCCTTCGCGTGGGCTGGCGGAATATTGGCTCCTGCTACTTGTTCCTCGACGGAGGGCTCGCGGTGCTGGAAGGAAAGATTCCGAGACTTCTTCTGCCATCCCTCGACGATCTCGGCGGTGCCAATGAAGAAGAGGTAAGGGCAATGCTTGAAAAGGCGGGCTTGAGAGACTATCGGCACTGCCGCAGCTATTGGTGGGTTCTTGTACTCCTCGTTGCTTTGGCGGGCGGTGCCGTCGCCCAGGTTGACCTGATGCAAACACGCGCAAAGATGTCTGCGTCGGGGAGCGTGGAATGCGGCAAAGATGACGACGAAGACGATGATTCGTGCGTCGATGATTCGTGCGACGAGGATAGAGGCAAGACATTCTCGTTGGGCGACATCGATTTCGACAGCCGCACGATTGACATCGACTATGAACTTGCAGATACGCGATCACCGACGAACAGAAATCAGATATCCTACCAGGACTTCGCCAACATCGTAGCGGTCCTGCGCGAGCAGAGGAAGCCCAAGAAGGTGTTTATGATGCTTTCGATTGCCGATGTCAATGCGCCGGAGCGCCCGCTTGAGATGTTGTCGACTTTGACGAACAGTCGGCTTTCCGTCAAACTTATTCTCCGCGACTGCACAAATCTTACGGACGTCGCGATGCTGGGGCGCGTCCCGATGTCCTGGCTTTGCCTGAGCAGCTGCCCGGTCAACGAGATTCGCGGCCTTGAACAGTGTCCGCTTGAATTGCTCGATATTGTCAGCTGTCCCGTCAAGTCCATTGACGATATTTGCCCATTGCCAAATTTGAAGGAGATGCGTATAGCCGGTACGCCTATGGCGCAGCCGACCAAGGAGGCGCTTCGCGCGCGCTGGAAGAATCTCGACTACCTGCAGTTTGCTCCTGGGAACGAAAACGGGTCGTCGGAGTACGTCATGATATCCCTGTTCTCCGAGACGGAGCGCTTTCAGGCGGCGGTTGCGGAGGCGGACCGCGTGGTGATACGCGACGGCGGGTTCGGATGCTGCACGAAACCCGAGAGCGATCCGGTGCTACTTGAGCTTAGGGAGCCGAAGGAGATCGCCGAGCTGCGCGGAATCTTCAAGTTCAAGGACCTTGGCAGCAATGGAGGCTGCATGTGCTGCGGACATCCCGGCATCGACTGGTGGAAGGGCGATGAGCTTCTTGCGCGCACGGCAGTCCAGCATCTCAAGGCGCTTCGCTGGAAGCGTTTCCACGGCGATGCGCAACTCACCCAGGAAGCTGAGAATGCGCTGACGGCCTGGTTCGCCGCCCGCAACATCAAAACCGCCAAGTAACGCGGCGGCAAGCGAGGAGTAGATGAAGGATGCGGAGACTGATAAAGGCAATTCTCGTCCTATTTCTCGCGATGGGTGCGGCGGTGGCGGCAAGTCTATTGCTTGACATTCCCGGCGGCAAGAGGTTTAAACGCTACTGCTCTTATCCAGACATGAAAGCGCTGATGGACGCGGAGAAGGACGACATCACTGCCACCGTGGATTATGAGCGTGACGGGACGAATTACACCCTTGTCGTATTCAAGCCGTGTCGCTTCCTTGCGTCGGGACCGGCAGTTCTTGTGTATGATCCGGACGGACGGCTGTTCGACAAGTCTGGTGACGAAGGTGATGACGGACGCTTTCAGAGGGCATGGCCGCGTCCGTGGCGCCGGAGGCATGCAGAAACAGTTCGCCGCCTTAAGGCAATTGTGATGCCAGAATTGTTCTTTTATGCTCCTGCCACGATGAAGGACTTTGTCGAGTTCATGAATCAGGCGACAAAGGACTTTGACGATCCAGGTGTTCCACTGGAGAAGCGCGGAATCAAGTTCGTCTGCAAAGATTCCGTTGCCGCGAAGACGGGTCCAGAAAAGCCGAAGCCGGACGCACCGTTGATTCCTTGTCCCGGCTTTGGCGCGACGACGGCTTGGGATGCGCTGACAAACGTCTGTAATTCCGTTGGATGCAAGTTTGTGGTTAGTCAAGGTAAAGTAGAACTGGGTGAATGACGGATACGGAATACTTCGTGACGCTTAATGAGAGCTGAAATGATGACAACAGACAATAAAAGCCCGGCGCGGATTCACGCGATACTGGCGAGAGAGGCGGACAAGTCGGACGTGAGGAGTGCAAGGTAAGAAAATGCTGAAAATGAAACGGAAGATTCGCCGCCGTCTGGACTTTCCCCATTTTTCATTCTAAACTTCCATAGAGCGAAAAGAACAGGATTGACGAGCAGAGCATACGACTGCGGGATATATCCATACGCCTTTACGATCTGGTGGAAATCACTCGATTCTACGACTCGTGGAATGTTGGAGAGCTGGGGCGCACTTTGGATGGCGGCAAATTGCAAAAAACGGTTGATTTCCAAGGGAGGGGGGGGGGGTGATATAATGAATTCAGAATTAAAGAAAGGGGATTGTCTGATGAAATCAGAAACGGTGAAGATGGCTGCGGCGCGCACATGCACAATCCTTGCGCTTGCGTGCGCCGCGGCGGCGTTTTCGGCGACGGCGTTTCTGCCCGCGCGGGCTGTGACGACGCACTATATGCCGCAGGCGGATCTGGCGTATTCGGGCGGCTTCATCACGTCCGAAGGAGCTCTGGTGTTCCCCGGCAAGACCCTTGCGGACCTCGAAGGCTGCGGCTTCTGGGGACGCATCGCCGGCAATGCCATCGCCTGCGTGAAGACGGCGCTCTCCAATGCCGTGAAGCCGTATCCCGCCGGCGCCGCGGGCGACGCCATCGAGCGCTACGACTTCGACCTCGTGGCGCACGAGGGCGAACACGTGAAGGCGGTCCACATCCAGCTCTACAACGGCGAAGGCGGCGTGTGGGCGAAGGCCGTCAAGGCGTGGTACGTCAAGACGGGCCAGAGCGGGATGCCCACGATCCACTACACGGTGGACGCCGCAACCGGAGAGCTGGCGTGGAGCGGCGTGAGCAACATGAACATCGCCACGTCGGCGACGGCAGGCGGATACGGAATCTGCGCGATCGGCGTGGCGCAGCCGCTCACCACCGCGTTCACGCTCGCCTTCCCGGGGCTGACCGTCTCGCAGATCGCGAAGAACGCGACCGCCAAGCTTTCCGTGTACATCACCGGGCAGTCGATAGGCGACGATCTGGGGCTGCGCGCGACGGTGGTGAACCCCGTTGTTACGGCCGGCACGGAGGCTGCGCCTACGGCGCTGCGCTGCGAGGCGCAGTTCCTCGGCGGCCCGTACGTCAAATGCGCCGCGATCGAGCTGAAGGACGGCGAAGGTGGCGTATATGTGCGGAACGCGGGCGGATACTACAGGGAGGGCGTGGAGCTCTTCTGCGAGCCGATGCTAGCCGCAAACGGAGCCCGGCTTGACGGCGTCAACACCAACCCCGTGCCTTCCACTCTCCTTGGCGGCGGATACGGCCTCTACAACCTGGAGATAAACGAGGAGGCGCGCGTGGAGGGCGACGTGGCGCACGTCTTCGACTGTGACAAGTTCATCGGCGGAACGGCGCAGCTCGTGTTCCCCCGCGCGACTCTCGCGGAGCTGGAGGGATGCATGTTCTACGGAATCATGTGCGGCCGCGCGCACGGCGGCGGAGGCCCCATCAGGGAGAACATCTACACTCACATCGTCAAGCGCTACCCCGTCGATGCGGCGGAACCCGTGCAGAAGCTGTTCCTTCAGATGACGAACTGGGAGGGGGGCCACACGAAGTCGGTGATCGTGGAGCTCACGGACGGCACCGGTGGCGTCTATGGACGCATTCCCCTTGCGTCGTACAAAAGCGGCAACCATGTAAGGGAACAGTCCTTCGGAATCACCGACGACGGCAGCGGAGTGACCCTCGCCGCAGGATGGGCGAATCAAGCCGTCGCCACATACGACGACGGACCGGGCTATGGCATCAAGAAGCTTGGCGCGACGCGCCTTGCGCCTGCCGCGCCAAGGCTGGCGTTTCCGGGAATGAGAGTGGCGGACATCTTCCGCGGCGAGATCCTCGGCAGAACGGCCGGAGACGCGATGTCAAACTCTGTCCAGTGCGATCCCCATGCCGCCTGCAACAAGGTGATCACCTCCACCGACGCCGCGACAGGCGAGATCACCGGCTTCCGCGTGGAGATGCAGTGCTCGATCGGATACATCAAATGCGTGGAGCTGCGCTTCACGAACGGCGAAGACGGCGTGTATGTGCAGGCCGTGCGCGCCTGCTACGCGAACTCCCCGTATGCGACCGTAGGCCGCATGATGATCAGGCAGGACGACTCCGCAAGGGCGGACGGAACGTCAAATGGCAATCTTGCTTCAACTACGTTCTGGTCGTCCGGCTACGGCGTGTGCTGTCTCGCGGCGGCTCTCCCCGACGACGCCTCCACCGGCCCGGCGACGGCGGTGTGGAACGGCGGCGACCCGTCGGATGCGGCGAGCTGGACGTGCCTGGCAGGCGACGGAACGCTGCTTGCCGGCGCGCTTCCCGACAAGTACACGCAAGTTCTGATCGCCGCGGGCGTCACGATGACGACGGACGCCGACCTCACGCCATACGATTCCGTGATGACGACCGCCGCCGGCTTTGCCATCGACGTTGCCGGGTACAAGCTCTGCGTGAAATCGCTCGACCCCTGGCATGCGATCACGGTCACGGACACCGCCGGCGGCGGCGAACTGCACCTCGCCGTTCCCAGAGGCTTCCAGACCTATTGCAACCAGATTGCGCTTTCGGGCAAGCTCAAGCTGGTGACGGAAGGGGAAGGGCTTTTTCTGGCGGCCAAGACGGGGCAGGCCTACACCGGCGGCACGCAGGTCGCCTCGGGAACGCTGATGTACGACGCGGCTCCCGAGTTCTGGCCTCTGGGCGGGAACGGCATGAAGAACGCCGGCGCCCAGGTCGTGGCCGTCGATGGCGGGGCGACGCTCGACATCAACGGGAAGACGGCTTTCGGCTACACCACAGTTGTTTTCAACGGCGGCACGGTGTACGGCTCAACGGCGCAGTTCAACTGCGCGCACCGGCTCGAGGCCGATTCCTTCCTCGTCGCCACCGGCGATTTCAAGATGCAGGGGGGCGCGTTCGACCTTGGCGGGCACAGGCTTTCCATTGACATAACGTACGGGAAGACCCTTTTCTGGGAATGCCAGCTCACTGGCCCCGGAGCGATCGACGTGACGCGCGGCGGATGGCTGAACATGACGGCAAGCAACATAGACGCCTCGAACGTGGACTTCGCAATCCACTGCGCGCTCAACTTCAACAAGGCGGTCTCCGTCCGCGACTACTATTCGTACTACGACAACGAAGCCAACACGTGGGGCGCTTCCGCGGCGCTGAACGTCCACGGCACATTCACGCCGGTGAGCGCGTACTTCACTGCGGCCACCATGATGGACGGCTCCACGATCGACCTCTCGAAGAAGACCGAAGTGTGGTCGACTACGTCCAGCTCCCTCAATGCCAACACGCTGCAGTTCGCGCCGGGCGGCACGGTGAAGGTGGAGATGGGCGAGCGCGAGATCGACTTCGGAGAATCAGACCTTGTGAAGATAGTCTCGTGGACCGAGAAGCCCGCCGGCGTCAAGTTCAAGACGACTGTTCCGAAGCGTTACAGTCTGTCGCCAAGGGACGACGGGCTCTACTGCGTCAAGACGTCCGGAACGGTGGTGTTCGTGCGCTGAGCCGGCGCGCCATTGCGGCGGCCAGAGGGCTGGCCGCCCTACCGGCCGGTAGGGTCACGCGGCCTGCGTGACCGCCGAATAACTGGCGATGAAGTTGCCAATGGCTGGAGCATCGCGGAGACGCGCGAGGGCTGGGAAATGGTAGGGCGCGCTGCCTCCAGCGCGCCGAAAATTAGGTTGAATTTCTTGCGTTGGTATGGTGGAAATGATATACTTCAGCGCATGAAAAACATGAGAGAAATGTCTTTTGTGCTGTCTGTTGCGGCGCTGGCAATCGTGTGCCAGGGCATGGCGGCGGTGCCGTCCCTGAAGGGTTCTGCCGAACCCGCAGGCGCAATGGGGCTCAAGGTGCGTCCGCTCGCGTCGGCGCAGGCGGTGCCGGCGCCCACGCCCGAGGCGAAGCGCTATGGTTGGACGCGCGGCTCCGAAAGCGGCGAGGTGACGCACCATGACGTGCGCGAGATATGGCTGCTGCATGAGCGCGGGTGCCAGTGGAAGGACCGCAAGGGCAACGAGCTCACGCTCGCCACGGTCTCTTCGCTCTGCCCCGAGTTCGAGTACGACCACGAGGAGCGCGCGAAGATCGAGGCGGCAATAAAGGAGGGCGCCGCCGCGTTCAAGGAGCCCACGAACGAACAGTTCGCGAAGTGGGTTTCACAGTTCACCGGCAAGCAGATTGCGTCCGCCGCCATCTCGTCCTTCGCCGCAAGCGGAGTTCTCGAGGCGAAGCTTGTGGACTTCGGCGCGCGCACGCGCTGCGCGGCCTTCTTCAAGTCGAAGGACGGCGCATGGCGCTACGCCGAGTTCCTATTCGCCCAGGAGGCGAAGGAGAGGGACGCCCAGCGCCTCATGAAGCAGTTCCTCTCCGGCGTGGTTGTGGACAAGACGAAGTCCGCCGCCGGCAGCGTTGTCACCGAGGGCAAGTGGACCACCATGAAGGTGCCGGGCTACATCTTCAAGACGGACCTTCCCCCCTCGCAGCGCGGCGCGTTCCTCAAGGACACCTCGCGCTACATGGTGGCCATGCAGGCCGCATACCGCCGCTACGTGCCGCCGCAGCGCAAGCTCGGTGACTCCACGATCCGCGTGTTCGCGGAGAAGGCCGACTACGACGCCTATGCCAAGGACACCACCGGCGAAGACAATACCCGTTCCATCGGCCTCTGGAATCCCTCCCACGAGGAGCTTCTCATCCTCAACCAGGGCAAGGACGTGGCCGAACGCCGCGAGACGATGAAGATCATGCGCCATGAGGCGTTCCACCAGTACCTGTTCTACGCCACCGGCAACGGGAACCATGCCATGTGGTTCAACGAGGGCCACGCGTGCTTCTTCGAGAACGTGATGTACAGCCCCAAGAAGAACACGGTGCGCTTCTACGAGGACATCAAGGACCGCCGCGCGGGCGCGGTGGCCGAGGATCCAGAGAAGTACGCGAACCTCGTTCCGAAGATCCTCTACATGGATCGCTCCGCCTTCTACGGTGGCTCTCTTCAGGTCGTGAACGACAAGTACACCGCCGCGTGGGCAGTCACGTACTTCCTCGAGAAGGGCGCGCCTTCGTTTGAGGAGTTCGCCGCCTACCGTAACGTGCTGCCCACGTATCTGAAGGAGACCGCTGCCGGCAAGAGCTGGGAAGAGGCCACGAAGATCGCGTGGGAAGGGCTGGAGGCGGGTTTCCCTGCGGCGTTCATGAAGTTCTGGAACAAGCGCGCTGGCGCTCGCAACTACGAGCCGCCCGAGTCAAAGGCAAAGTGACCATTCCCACTCCCCACGAGCCACGAACCACGAGCCACGAACCACGAATCACGAATCACGCACCCGCAGCGTCCTGCCATTGGCGCGTCGATTGTCAAAGCGATTGTTCTCGTTCTTGAACGAAGAGTTCGGGTATGGTCCTTTTTCGCCGATTGAGACCATTATGCCGTTTGGCGCCACTGGGCTTTGCACAAGCGTGGAGCGTTCAAGGCGCACTTTTCCGCCGTTCGGACAGTTTACGAGGTAGCTTGAAAGGCCGTCGTTGCCGTCGTCGAAGCGGCAGTTGACGATTTCGGTGGCGAGTGCGCGGCTTTTGAGGCAGTGGCCCTGATTGCAGTGGTCAGAGACGATTCCTTCGCATACGAGGCGGCCGACTTTGCCCACGTAGATGTTGTGGGAATAGCCGTCGCCGTGGCCGCAGTTGCGGAACGTGCTGTTCTTGATGAAGATTGCGGCACTGGGTGCCGCAGTGGTGAGTATGCCGTTTTCGTTGCGGGTGAAGGAGCAGCGGTCAACGCGGGTTGTGCCGGAGTTGGCGCCGATCCAGAGTCCTGCGCCGTTCTTGTCGGGGCAGCGGGCACCTTCGAACGAGATTCCGGCAATGCGGATGTCGCTTCCATAGAGCACCCAGAGACCTTTGCGCTCGGCGAGGCGTCCGCCTTCGGGGGGCAGCACCTTGACCTCTCCGGAGGATGCTGGACCCACGATGTTGAGCCGGTTCGCGCGCCACACGCATGCGTCACGGTAGGTGCCGGGAAGAATGCGCACTGTGTCACCGTCGCGTGCGGCGCGCGCGGCGGCGGAAGGGGTGGTGTATTTCTCGCCCGGACCAACGACGAGCGTTGCGGGGATAGCCTTTGCTTGAAGCGCGAGCAGGGCCAGTGCAGCCGCTGCAATGACAATTCTCACCATTGGAATCTCCTCTGTTGTCTTTTCGGCATGTATTCTATCAAACTACACCGTCTAGAGCAAGTATAGCCACCACTTTCGTTTTTGGTTGTGATGTGGCTTGTTTCCGAGATTTCGAGATTTGTGAATGTATCACTGCTCGCGGGGACAGACCCCGCAGAAATCAACACATTGCTCGTGGGGACAGACCCTGCGAAACAACACTACAATCCAATTTGAATCCAATTTGGAATCCAATTTGGGGACTGTCCCCCTACGGTCGGTATTGAAACAACTGGGGACAGTCCCCAACGGGCAACTGGGGACAGGTATAATGTAGAACGGCTTCTTTTCTGACGGTGGAGAAGAGTCGTTCCTTGACAACTGGCTGGATGGAATACGACTTGCAAACATGCCGACACGCGCGCTTGCGTCGTGTA
>Ga0310695_10001293_pt1 | contig 60062 bp, 45 predicted proteins | sample RumenRJG_04DNA_FD_203882 | JGI IMG/M metagenome (GOLD analysis project Ga0310695, IMG submission 203882) | Bovine rumen microbial communities from Lethbridge, Alberta, Canada - RJG_04 (v2) (version 2) | ecosystem: Host-associated > Mammals > Digestive system > Stomach > Rumen | place: Canada...
GTGAACTCGCCCGAGAACCTGGGTGCAGGCTTCAACACCGCTGGCGTGATGTCCTTCTGGTGGGCCGACGCAGGCTGGCAGCAGATTGCCGATCCCGGCTTCTCCTATGCCAACGGCGTTTACACCATCACAGCCAATGAGGGTACCGTATCGGAGTGGCAGGCACAGTGCGCCATCAACGGCGTGCCCCTGAACATCGAGCAGGGTCAGGCCTATGACGTGCGCGTGACCGTCACCACCAACATGGAACTGGGACGCATGACCGTCAAGGTCAACAAGGATCCTGATGTGACCAACGATCCCAACACGCTGTGCTACAAGGGTGACTTCGCGCTCGAGGACGGTGAGAACGTTCTCCAGTTCATCGGCGTGGTTGCCAAGAACAACGGAGAAGAGATTTCGTTTGACCAGGGTAAGTTCATCCTCGACTTCGGTGGCTGCCCCGCTGGATTTGAGGCCAAGGTCAGCAACATCATTATCCAAAAACACAAGGCACAATAAAAATCGGTGCGCACTTTCAGCCGTCGGGACCCGTTCCCGATGGCTGAAGGGCAACCCGATTTGATTAAATCCTTCAAGATGAAACGAACCATGCTTTATACGCTATTGCTTTCTCTCACCGCAGTCTTCTGGGCCTGCGGTGGAGACGGCAAAGATGAGCCCCAGCCCGCAACGGTGTCCATCACTGTCTCGCAGGACAACATCGCTGTCCCTGCCAATGGCGGCACCTACAACATCAGCGTCAGCACCACGGGCAAGGAGTGGGGAGCCTATGCCGACCAAGAATTCATCGTGATTGATGCTAAGAACACGATGTCCCAGTCGGGCTCACTGACCATCACGGTACCCGCTAACCCGACGACCACAGCCCGCTCGGGCAATGTGACCATCATGTCGGGTGCCGCCCGCAAGACCATTACCGTGTCCCAGGAAGCAGCCGAGGCATCGGCCTATTATGCTCCTGAGGGCTACAGCCTCGTCTGGAATGACGAGTTTGACAAGGGCTCTGAGCTGAATGCCGATTACTGGACCCATGAGGTACAGAACAGCGACTGGGTAAACCACGAGTTGCAGAACTATGTGAACCACAAGACCCCAGGCGGCAAGTATGTTACCGAGGTGCGTGACGGTCATCTGCGCATTACCGCGCTCAAGGAGAACGGCAAGATTTACTCCGGACGCGTTTATGCCAAGAAGGCCCAGGGCTGGAAATACGGCTACATCGAGGCCAGCATCAAGCTGCCTAAGGGCAAGGGAACCTGGCCCGCATTCTGGATGATGCCCGTGAACTTCCATTCCTGGCCTGCCGACGGCGAAATCGACATCATGGAAGAGGTGGGTTACCACCCCGACTATGTGTCGTCGAGCCTGCACGCCAATGCGCATGTCCATACCAACGGCACGCAGGTCACCCACGAGATGTACTGCAAGGGTGCCGAGGGTGAGTTCCACACCTATGCCATCGAGTGGACCGCCCAGAATATCACCACCTATGTGGACGGTAAGGTGCAGCTGAGCTACGACAACCGTGGTAAAGGTCACGACGACTGGCCCTACGATGCCCCGTTCTACATCATCTTCAACCTCGCATGGGGTGGAGACTGGGGCGGAGCCATGGGCGTTGACGAGAGCGCCCTGCCTGCAACCATGGAGGTGGACTATGTGCGTGTGTTCCAAAAGAACTAACCGTTTAACCCAAATGACACCATGAGAGGAACTTTATTGACATTACTCTCTATAATCCTTGCCTTGGGGCTTCATGCTAAGCCTCAGGGCAAGTTTGTACATGTACAAGGCGTAGACCTGGTACAGCCCAATGGCCAAAAACTCTACATCCAGGGAACCAACCTGGGCAACTGGCTCAACCCTGAGGGCTACATGTTCGGTTTCAGCAAGACCAACTCGCCGTGGATGATAGACCTGATGATCAAGGAGGCTGTCGGTCCTGACTTCGCCGCCGACTTCTGGCGCCAGTTCAAGGACAACTACATCACCCGCGCCGACATCAACTTCATCGCACAACAGGGTGCCAACACCATCCGTCTGCCGTTCAACTACAGGCTGTTCACCGATGAGGACTATATGGGCTTGTCCAAGCAGCAGGACGGCTTTGCGCGCATCGACTCGGTGGTGAACTGGTGCCGTGCCGCCGGCCTCTACCTGATCCTGGACATGCACGACTGCCCTGGTGGACAGACCGGTGACAACATCGACGACGGCCATGGCTACCCGTGGCTGTTTGAGAGCGAGCCGAGCCAGCAGCTGTTCTGCGACATCTGGCAACGCATCGCCGCCCGCTACAAGGACGAGCCCGTGATTCTGGGCTATGAACTGATGAACGAGCCTATCGCCCACTACTTTGAGAACAAGGAAGAACTGAACAAGTTGCTCGAACCGCTGTACAAGCGGACCGTCAAGGCCATCCGCGAGGTGGACAACAACCATGTGATCCTGCTGGGCGGTGCCCGCTGGAACTCCGACTTCTTCATGTTCAGTGACTGGAAATTTGACGACAACATCATGTACACCTGCCACCGCTATGGCGGCGACGCCACTGCCGAGGCCATCAAGGACTACATCGACTTCCGCGACAAGACCGGGCTGCCCATGTATATGGGCGAGACGGGCCACAACAGCAACAAGTGGCAGGCACAGCTGGTGGGCGTGATGAAGCGTGCCAACATCGGCTACACCTTCTGGCCCTACAAGAAGATTGACAACTCATGCATGATGGGCATTACCCGCCCCGACAAGTGGGACGACATCGTCGTGAAGTATTCCGAAGCCAACCGCACCACTTATAAGGACCTGCGCGAGGCTCGTCCCGACCAGTCCCTGTTCCGCCAGCTGCTGCTGCAGTATGTGGAAAACAGCCGCTTCGAGAACTGTACCCCGCAGACCGACTACATCCAGTCGTTGGGCCTGGAGAGTGCACAGGTAACGAAGCAAGCTGCCGTGTATCTCGACGACGAAGCGCCTATCGAGGAGCGCGTCGAGGATGCCCTGTCACGCATGACGCTCGACGAGAAAATCGCCGTCATCCATGCCCAGAGCAAGTTCTCGGCACCGGGCGTGAAGCGCTTGGGTTTCCCCGACTTCTGGACCGACGACGGACCTCACGGCGTGCGTCCCGATGTGCTGTGGGACGAGTGGGAGCAGGCCGGACAGACCAATGACTCGTGTGTGGCATTCCCCGCGCTCACCTGCCTTGCCGCCTCATGGAACCCGGTGCTGGCCCAACGCTATGGCCGCGCCCTGGGCGAGGAGGCACGCTACCGCGGCAAGGACATGATTCTGGGCCCCGGCGTGAACATCAACCGCACGCCGCTGAACGGCCGCAATTTTGAGTACATGGGCGAGGACCCGCTGCTGGCGTCACGCATGGTGGCCCCCTACATCCAGGGACTGCAGAGCACCGGCACGGCAGCGTGTGTCAAGCACTTCTGCCTGAACAACGACGAGGAATACCGCCATCAGGTCAATGTCATCGTCAGCGACCGCGCGTTGCGTGAGATTTATCTGCCCGCATTCGAGGCCGCCGTCAAGGAGGGCCACGCCTGGGGCATCATGGGCTCCTACAACCTGTACAAGGACCAGCACTGCTGCCACAACCAGTACACGCTCAACCAGATACTGAAGGGCGACTGGCAGTTCGACGGCGTGGTGGTCAGCGACTGGGGTGGTGCCCATGATACAGAGCAGGCCGTCAAGAACGGTCTGGACATGGAGTTCGGCAGTTGGACCGACGGTCTGGCATGGGGTGCGAGCAACGCCTATGATGCCTACCATATGGCCCTGCCCTACAAGAAACTCATCCAGGAAGGCAAACTCACCACCCGCGAACTTGATGACAAGGTGCGCCGCGTGCTGCGTCTCTACTTCCGCACGACGATGTCAAACAGCCGTTCGCGCGGCTTCCTGTGCAGCGAGGAGCACTACGAGACCGCACTGCAGGTTGCCCAGGACGGTATCGTGCTGTTGCAGAACAAGCAGGATGTGCTGCCCCTCAACCTGAACCAGACCAAGCGCGTGCTTGTCGTCGGCGAGAACGCCATCAAGATGATGACCGTGGGCGGCGGCAGCAGTTCGCTCAAGGCACAGCATGAGATTCTGCCGCTCGACGGCCTCAAGGCCCGTCTGGCAAGCAGCGGCATCGAGGTGGACTATGCCCGCGGCTATGTGGGTGACACCACCGGCAACTATAACGGCGTGACCACCGGTCAGTCGCTGGCCGACAACCGCAGTGCCGACGCGCTCATCGCCGAAGCCGTTGCCAAGGCCAAACAGGCCGACTATGTCATCATCTTCGGTGGTCTGAACAAGAGCGACCACCAGGATGCCGAGGGTCATGACCGCAAGTCGATGGGCCTGCCCTACGGCCAGGACGCCCTGGTCGAGGCTCTTGCCCGCGCCAACAAGAATGTCGTGTTTGTCAACATCTCGGGTAACGCCGTGTCGATGCCCTGGCGCGACAAGGTGTCCGGCATCGTGCAGGGATGGTTCATCGGCAGCGAGGCGGGCAATGCACTTGCCAGCGTGCTCGTGGGCGATGTAAACCCCTCGGGCAAACTGCCGTTTACCTGGTACCGAAGCCTCAACGATGTGGGTGCCCATGCCCTGGGTACCTATCCCGGCACCTGGCGTGAGGACCACAAAATCATTGATGAAGAGTACAAGGAAGGCATCTATGTGGGTTACCGCTGGGCCGACAAGCAAAACATCAAGCCGGACTTCGCCTTTGGCCACGGATTGAGTTATACGACCTTCAAGGTGAGCAACCTGCGCCTGAGCAGCAGCGAGGTAGCCGCCGACGGCACGATTACCGCCACGGTGACTGTCAAGAATACCGGCAAGCGTGCAGGAGCCGAGGTCATCCAACTCTACCTGAGCGACCACAACGGCGCTGTCGAGATGCCCGTCAAGGAACTGCGCGGTTTCCAGAAGGTCACCCTGCAGCCTGGCGAGAGCCGCGATGTCACCATCACCATTGGTGGCCGCGCCTTCCAGTATTGGGACGAGGGCAAGAGCGACTGGTCAACCTCACTGGGCGAGCGCACGGTACTCGTGGGCACCGCCAGCGACAACCTCCCCCTCAGAGCCAACTTCACCATCAAGTAACCATTATTCAAGGCTAACAGCCCCCTAGTGGGCAATCCAGCAAATATCGCACTTACTATTACTACAAAAGAAAAGTCCTTGGCAATCGATTGATTGTCAAGGACTTTAGGTAGTGCCCAGGGCGGGACTCGAACCCGCACACCTCGCGGCACACGCACCTGAAACGTGCGCGTCTACCAATTCCGCCACCTGGGCATTTTGGTTTAGCGACTGCAAAGGTAATACTTTTTTTTAATATGCAAGCCTTTTGCCAAAAAAAATGCCGTATTTTTTACAAAGGGGGTTATGCAGACCGCTTCCAGGAGCCTGGAATGCGGTGCGTCAGCGGTTGATTCGGTTCAAGTTGTTCCTCTTCTTGGAATCCCTGTACTTGTCCCCGGTGTAGGTGTTGTTGATACCTGTACCGAATTCGTCTTCGTCTTCCTCTTCTTCTTCGCCTTCACCCTTCTTGTCCTGCTTCTTCTCGATCTTGTTCTTGGCCTGCTCGGGCTTGTTGCGCTTGATGTCGTCGTGCTTCTGCATGTCGAGGGCTGTCTCATAGATGTTCCAGTTCTCGTCAAGGTCCCAATTGCGGCGCAGGTGCAGTTTCTTGGGATAGTAATACACTTCCTCGGGCTGCAGGTGCTCGGCATAGTTGCCGGTGTCCCACTTACCGTTGCCGTTGCGGTCGATGGTCAGGCGCAGGTAGTAGTAGCCCGGCGTGACATTGGCAAACTCAAATTCGCCGCCGTTCACGGGCACCGTGCGCATCACTTTCTCGCCCGAGCCCAGCAGTTCAACAAAGGCCGAATCCTTGACATTGACCTTGAAATAGACATTGGCATATTCTTCCAGCCCCCTGACTTTCAGTTCCTTGCTCAACTGGGCATTATACAGGCCGTAGACCGAGGTCACCGCGGCGCTGTCGACAGTCAAGCGGTAGGTGCTGTCGGGCAGCATGGTCACGGGCAGCCAGTAGCGCATGGGGTTGCAGTCATCGACGGGGATGATGCGTGGCTGCACACCAGGCATAGGCACCCACAGGGTGTCGCGCTTTACCTCGAGATGCACCCCGGCTGGGTCGATGCTGGCGATGGGTGTGTCAAACTTGAAGACGATGGAGTCGCCCACATCGATGGTTCCGCTCTTGGCCAGTTCCATCTTCAGGGTGGGTATCGCGTCAAGGTCTGGGCGCTGGAGTTCTTTGAGTTCCTCGAGTTCACCCTCGTTGAGTTCCTTGCCCTGGGCGGCGGCCTTCTCCTGCTTCTCGATCAACTGCGCCAACCGCTTGGCCCGTTCCTCGCGCTCCTTGGCCTTCTTTTCTTCCTCCTTGACCAGGTTGCTGGGCTTGCGGTAGCCGAAGCGTATGGTGTCGGTCACCTGCTCCAGACGGTCGGCGGTGTCGGTGCGCAGGTAGGTCATGGCAACGACGAGGGTGTCGGTCTTGATGAGCGCCGAGTCGGTAATCCAGTAGAACAGCGAGTCGTTGTCCACGGTGCGCTCCACGCGATACCAGTCGCGCTGGTGGTCGGCAGGGCTCAGCACGCGCATCTCGGGCAGGCTGTCGTTGGGGGCACCGAACAGCACATGCAGCCGGTTGGCGTCCGGGCGGCTCGTCTGCCTCACATAGTGGTTGCGGTAGCCCTCGTTGAACATGCACAGCAGCAGGTTATTGGGCAGGAACAGGGTGTGGGTGGCCGTCATCACGGTATCCACCTTGCGGTCAAAGGTGAACACAGTGTCCTGTGAGGTATACTCGCTGGTGGTGGGCACGACGACCTCGTCGAGGAAGGCAATGTCCTCGGTGCGCGCCATGCGGTAGTCGCCGTCAACATCGCCCAACGCAAACACATGGTAATTGCCCGGCTTGAGGCCCAGCAGGGTGAACTGCCCCTTGTCGTTGGTGCGGCACACGCGCTCCAGCGGCAGGCGCGTGAACGCCGTGTCGTCTAGGTTGCTGTGCAGCCCGACGATGACATGTTGCATCGGTTCCAGGTCGTTGGCACGCAGCACGATGCCCGACACGGCCAGCGTGTCGATCACATCGCCAGTCGAGAAGGCAAAGGCGTAGCCGTCCAACTGGTTGCTCTCGTTGTTGTCCTCGATGGCGTTGGAGAAGTCGATGACATAGGTCGTGTTTTCCTCCAGCGGCTCACGGAACTCGACCGTCACCTTCTTGCCCACCGTGCGGATGAGCGGTTGGGTGCGCGGAGCCGGCGAGATGATGACCTTCTTCTGCTGATCCTTGAGGTTGATGATTTCGTCAAAGGTGATTTCCACCTTATTGCCCTTGAAGTTGAGGGCACCGGGCTCGGGTGACGACTTGACCACCTGCGGCGGCGTGTAGTCGCGCGGCCCGCCCTCGGGCGTCCCGATGCTGGCACAGGCCACGAGCAGCAAGCCCACGGCAGCAGTCAGCAGCCAGTATGTCCATCGACCTTTCATAAAGTGACTGCAAAGATAGTGCAAGTTCGGGATAAAAAACAAAAAACCGTGTTTTTGTTTTGTTCTCCACTCGGCTTGCACTACTGTTCCCTGCGGTGCTGCGCCCCTCGGGCAAATTAGGCGGCGCCTCAACTATGCTCAAGAAAAAAGGGATTTTTTCTTGGCATTGTATTCGGCTTGCACTATTGTTCCCTGCGGCGCTGTGCGCCTTGGGCAAATTAGGCGGCGCCTCAACTATGCTCAAGAAAAAAGGGATTTTTTCTTGGCATTGTATTCGGCTTGCACTAATTTTGTAACAGAGAATTAAACGATAGGATTATGAAAAGGTTTTTCATCAGTTTGGCGATGGTGCTCGCCACCATCGGTGTGGCGTGGAGCCAGAAGAGTTATGTGAATGTAGTGGCCGACCACATCTACTCGTCAATCTATCAGGAGATTTACTTGACGGGCGATGTGCCGGTGGGTATCAAAACACACTACGACAGTTATGGCAGCGAAGCCATGACGGTGGGTAAGGTGCTCAACCTGCTGGCCGCTGAGGGCTTTGTGGTCGAGCAGATGAGTTGTTCGGCCGAGTGCGAGGCCATCCTGCTGTCCAGGGTACAGGTCTTTCCTCCCGACAGCGATGCCATCCAGCGCGTCGATGCCGACGACCAAGATGTGCATGAGGTGGCCCGTTACAACCTGCAGGGACTGCCCGTCGGCGAAAGCGAGAAGGGCATCCAGATTGTGGTCTATTCCAACTACACAACCCGAACCGTCATTGTGGAATGAAATACTTTATTGTTGATGCATTCACGCGCGAAGCCTTCGGCGGCAACCCTGCCGGAGTCGTATTGCTAGAACAGGACTTCCCCGACGATGGGCTGATGACGCAGGTGGCCGCCGAGTTGCGCTACAGCGAAACGGCCTTTGTGCAGCACAACGGCCCCAAGGAGTTCACCGTGCGCTATTTCACCCCGGCGGGCGAGGTGGACCTGTGCGGACACGCCACCATCGCGACATTTGGCGTGCTGCGCCAGCAGGGCCTCATCGCGGACGGCGACACTTGCCTGAACCACACCCTTGCCGGCGACCTAGAGGTCGCTATCGGCGAGCAGGTGATGATGCAGATGGCCACACCCACGGTCGTTGACCGGCAAGTCGATGCCGACAGGCTGCACCGCATCATGGACCCGACAGCGGCCATCCACTGGCCCGACAGCCCGATAGAAATCGTCTCGACCGGCCTGCCTGACATCATCCTGCCCATGGCCAGCGTGGAAGACCTTAACGGCATGCGCCCCGACATGGAGGCGCTGTCGGCTATCAGCCAGGAACTCAAGGTGGTGGGTGCCCACGCCTTTGCCCTCACCGATGACGGCTACACGGCCCATGTGCGCAACTTCGGCCCGTTGTATGGCATCCCCGAGGAGTCGGCAACAGGTACCGCCAACGCCGCCCTGACGCACTACCTGCAGCGCCGCGGCCTCATCGCTGCCGGGGACAAGTGCCGCTTCCTGCAAGGCGAGGCTATGGGCCGTCCCTCGGTCGTGATGACCGTCCTGAAGCCTGGCGGCAGCATCTGGGTGGGCGGCGAGAGCCGCATCATCGCAATCGGCGAATTGCTCGTCTGAGTCCCCTTCAAACTACGAATTTCACGAATTGAACAGATTTAGGCATCCGCGTTTTAATTAAACAAACAACTGAGTAATCTGATTATTCTGAAAGCATCCGCACGCAGATGTATTCACTGCGTGCGGATGCTGTTAGTTCAATTCGCGTAATTCGTAGTTTTTAGAGCAATCGGCTTTTGGCGCGGTCGCGGCGCAGCCACAGGGCGAACCACAGCAGCGACAATGCAGCCACAGCAGCGGCTGCCCATGGAGCGAGTTCGCTATGACCGAGAGCCGTCGGCGATGCCACCAGGAAGGATGTGCACACCACGGTCATGAACACGGCGGGGATGAGCATGAGGAAATAGGCCTTGTGGTTGCGTGCCAGATAGACGGTAATCATCCACAGGGTGAATACCGACAGCGCCTGGTTGGACCAGCCGAAGTATTGCCACAGCACATTAAAGCCGTTAGGATTCTCCATTTGCCAGATGAGCAGCAGCAACGAAGCGACAAACAGGGGAATGCTGATTATCAGGCGGCGCACCATGCTCTTCTGCTCAAAATGCAGGGCCTCGGCGATAATGAGGCGCGCGCTGCGGAAGGCCGTGTCGCCACTGGTGATGGGAGCCGCCACAACACCGAGCACTGCCAGCGTGCCGCCGAAGATGCCCAGCCAACTGCTGCACACCCAGTTCACCAACTGGGGCGGATCAAAGTACTGAATCAGGTTCTCGCCGTTGGCCTGCTGCACCTGGGCCATGAATTTGGCGACCTCTTCGGGGTCAACGACCTCTTTCCAACCGCCGTAGTAGAAGAAGTAGGAGGAGACGGTGGCCCAGATGAGCGCCACGAGGCCCTCGGTAATCATAGCGCCGTAGAACACGGGGCGCGCCAGGCGCTCGCTCTTGAGGCAACGCGCCATGAGGGGGCTCTGTGTGGCGTGGAAACCGCTGATGGCACCACAGGCAATCGTGATGAACAGGCAGGGGAACCAGGGATTCTTCTGCAGATAGCCGTTCACGCCCAGTATGTCCTTGCCGTCCACAACCTGAGAACCGGTCCACCGTGCCATATCACCCATGTTCCACAACTCGGGCAGATGGGGCATCTTCACAAACAGCCCCACTAGCAGTCCCGCCGCCATTACAAGCAGGGCGATGGCAAACAACGGGTAAATCCTGCCGATAATTTTGTCAATAGGCAGTAGCGTGGCAATCACATAATAGGCAAAAATGGCTACAATCCACCAGATGACGGTACTGTCACCGCCCCACATGTCCTTGAGGATAAGGGCAGGGCTATAAACAAACACGGCTCCCACCATCATCAGCAACAGCACGGTGAACACGAGCATCACGCCACGGGCACCGCTGCCCAGGTACTTGCCGATGAGCGTCGGCAGATTGGCACCATCGTGCCGCAGCGACAGCATGCCGCTCATGAAGTCGTGCACCGCACCGGCAAAGATGCAGCCCAGCACAATCCACAGATAGGACGCCGGACCGAACCACATACCCATGATAGCACCGAAGATGGGTCCAGTTCCGGCAATGTTCAGGAACTGGATCATGAACACCTTCCAAGTGGGGAGAACGACATAGTCCACCCCGTCGGCAAGGCGGACGGCTGGTGTTTCCCGGTCATCGGGACGCATCACGCGCTCCACGATGGCGCCGTAGATGAAGTAGCCCAGTACCAGGGCCACAAGACTAATGATAAATGAAATCATATCAGTGAATCTTACTTTATATCGGTCAGTTAATGCGCAAAAGTACTATTTTTTGCAATACAAACGCTTCATAGCTCCTAATTATTCCCCTTGCTACGCAGAATCCGCACAAAGAAAAAGAGCGTCAGCGGAATGGCCAGCAGGAAGGCCAGCACATCGCACACGGCCTGACAGATTTCCACGCCGAACAACCCCCACAGGCGGGGCAGAATCATAATCAAGGGAATGAAGAACAGACCATTTCGAGCCGATGCCAGAAGATTGGCTGACAAGCTCTTTCCACAGGTCTGCAGCGTCATGTTGCACACGGTGACCACAGCCGCCATGGGCAATGCCACCAGTTGCCAGCGCAGCGCCACGGCGCCCACGGCAACGACCTCGGGGTCGTCACGCAGCAAGTCCACCAACCACTCGGCAAACACATAGGCAGGGCCGCACATCACTACCAGCACGGCCATGTCGAGCAGGATGGTGAAGTAGAAGCCACGGAGCAAGCGCTTGTAGTTGCCCGCGCCATAGTTGAAGCCGCAGAAGGGCTGATAACCCTGCCCCACCCCGATGATGATGGCAAAGATGATGAACGCCAACCTGGACACAATCGACATGCCGGCGATGGCCGCGTCGCCATACACGCCTGCCGCCACATTGAGCATCAGCGTGGCAATGCTCGCCAGGGCCTGGCGCGTGAGCGACGGCGTGCCGCCCTTGAGGATTTCGGCCTGGAAATGCCAGCGGCGTGAGGACTGCTTCAGGTCGATGGGGATGTTCTCGCCACGGCGCGACATCACCCAGAGGACGATGAAACCGAACAACTGGCTCAATACCGTGCCGATAGCCGTGCCCAGGATACCCAGCCCGAAGGTGAACATGAACAGCGGCACCAGCACCACATTGAGCACGGCACCTGAAATCATGCCATACATCGCCTGGGTAGCGTTGCCCTGGAAACGCATCTGGTTGTTGATGACCATCGAGGCCGACATCAACGGCGCACCTAACAGGATGACACCCAAAAACTTCATCGTATAAGGCAGGATGGTGGGTGTGGAACCCAAAGCGATGGACAAGGGTTTGAGGAAAATCAATCCCAAGACGGTGACCACCAGGCCCCAGATGATGCTGCCGACAAACGAGGTCGCCGCCATCTGACGCGCCTCGTCGAGACGGCGGGCACCCAGGTGTCGCGACATGTAGGTGCCAGACCCCTGTCCAAAGAGGAAGCCGATGGACTGGATGATGGCCATCACGGGAAAGACCACACCCACGGCTGCTGTCGCCTGGGTGTTGATGAGTCCCACGAAATAGGTGTCTACCAGATTGTAGATACTTGTGACAAGCATACTGATGACTGTGGGCACCGCCATCGCTGGAATCACGCGATGGATGGGCGCCGTGGTCAGGAATGTATAGTTGTCTTGCTTGCGCATTGAGAATCTTGGTCTTTTTTTTGAGCCTGCAAAGGTACAAAAAAACTCGCCTCGAATGCCGATTTCAAGACAAGAAACATAAAAAAGACAACCATCAAATAAAAAAAAACGCCTTGCTGTTCTAAAAACAAGAAACGCACACACCAGATGGCTTCCCGAAACTCAAAATAGCAACTGAATCATCTGAAAAGTCTGATGACCAGCACCTTGAGAATATTCAGTTGTCATTAAAAAGTTGTAAAAGTTGTCCGATTTGTCTATAAATTCCGCCGGATGGCATAGTACTTATTGTATTTCTTGTTTTCCTTTTTTTAGTCGTGGTGGAGGAGCCAGTTGATGCCCTTAACGACTCGCAGAGGCGGATTCTTGAAGTGGTTGCCGGGGTTGAGTTCAAACCTGGCGGGGACGCCGCGTTCGTTCAGCAGTGCAGCCATGGCGCGGGTGCGCTCGCCGACGGTCTGCAGCACGGCATTGCGCGCTGTGCTCTCCTGCTCGCCCACCGAGAGGTAGGCACCGCTCAGATCGGCAGCGAGTTGGTGCTCACGGGCATACTCCAACCAGCCGGGGTACCACATCGACCCCGATGCCGACAGGATGCGGGTGAACAGGTCGGTCTGAAAGGCCGTCCACACGGCAAACAACCCGCCCAACGAGTATCCTGCGAGGCAACGCCATGCGGGTAGCGAGGGGAGGAGCCGCTCGACTTGAGGCACGACCTCACCCGTGAGCATAGGCAACCATTGTGGAGCCTCGCCCGCAAAATTATCGTCCTTGGACACCACCGTCCCGACGGGCCACGGCGATAGTTCCTGGTTCCAATGCAGCCCGCTGATGGTCACCAAGTTAAAGCCACTGCACCCCACTTGGCGGCAAGCCTCTAGCAGCAACTGTCCATTCTCATGATAATCAATCGAATAGACCAGCGGTGCCTCACTATCGACCAGACGGTACAGGCACACCCTGCGGTGAGCAAAATGCAACTCTTTAATCTCCATTGTGGCAAATTTATAAAGAATTTGCTAATTTTGCGGTGATGATTAAGGATTTTTGATTGTGGGTGCAGGCAATCATTCAGTAAACGGCAACATGGCAACACTGGTAAGACAACTCGCATGGTGGAAATGGGCGCTGCTATTCATTGCAGCATTCATCCTGTCGGTGCTGGGTTCCGGATTTGTGGAAGCAGGATTTGAGTTATCAAACATCTTCGGTCATCCCAGCATGACCGTCATTTTTGCCGCCACCACCCTAGGCCTGTATGCCCTCTTAGTGAGGCTCCTGGAGAGGCACTGGCCCACCGACCTGAGCCTGCGTCGGCTCATTCCCCACACCCTGCTGGGGTTGCTCGTTGGCGGCATCTGCATGGTGCTGGTGGTGAGTACCATCGTGGCCAGTGGCTGCGCCACGGTGACATGGAGAGGCTTCTCGGAAGAAGGGCAATGGAGGGCGATCATGCTGTTCCTTGCCGTAGCTGTGGGAGAGGAAATCATCTGTCGCGGCGTCCTCTTCCGCTGGATTGATGAGCGCTGGAACACAGGGGCCGCACTGCTGATATCGGCACTTTTTTTCGGTTTAGGACACTTACCCAACGATCATGCCACCTGGTGGTCTTCGTTGGCCATCTCGATTGAGGCCGGCTTGCTGCTGGCTGCCGCCTACAAGTGGTCGGGCACCCTGTGGGTACCCATCGGCATCCACTGGGCATGGAACTATGTGCAGGGCAATGTCTTCGGGCTCGCCGTTTCGGGCACCCATGCCGGCACCACGATGCTCATGACCACCGTCAACGGCCCCGACATCATCACCGGCGGTGCCTTTGGCCCCGAGGCCTCGATCATCTCAGTCTTCATCTGCACCCTCTACACCATCGTCTTGCTGAGCAACCGTTATCGCAGATAACAGCTGTTCAGACTGATTTAACTAAACATGACACCCCAAAAAACTGATATGACAGAACAACCCAATTTGACCGAAGTGCTGGATGTGGCAGCCAAGGCAGGGCACATCCTGCTGGAGAACGGAGCAGAAATCTCACGCGTGGAGGACATTATGAGCCGAATCTCATCACACTTTGGTGTGGATTCAGGCAACTTCTATGTGCTGTCCAACGGCATTTTCACTACCGGCCATACCAATAAAATCACTAAGTCAGGAGGACAGGCATCCACCTATGCCAATGTGGAATTCATCCCCCTCAAAGCCATACAGCTGTCCAAGGTCGTAGCCGTGAACCGCTTGAGCTATGATATCGCCAACGGCAAAACCAGCCTGGCCGAGGCCCGCGAGCGTCTGGAGCAAATCAGCACTGCGTCAGCCAAGCCTGCGTGGGAGCAGATACTGGGGTCGGCATTCGGTGCAGCGGGATTCTGTGCCGTGTTTGGCGGCGGATGGATTGACTGTGCTGTTGACCTCGTTGTGGGAGGGTTGCTGTATATCTTCGTCCTGTGGGTCAGTGGCCGTTACCTTTCAAAGATTGTCGGAGGCGTCTGCAATGCGCTGGTGGCAACGCTGCTGTGCGTCATCGCCTGGCGCATGGGCTCCGGCATTAGCTTGGCCAATGTCATCATCGGCGCCATCATGCCGCTGATTCCCGGTGTGCCGTTTGTCAACGGAGTGCGTGATTTGGCCAACTCTGACTATATCGCCGGCTTCACACGCCTCACCGATGCGATGCTGGGCTTCTTCTGCATTGCTGTGGGGGTGTCACTCGGCTTCATTATTGACGGTTCACTGCATGGTGGTGTGGCCAACCTCACGATGATGGTGAATCCGCAGACCGCCGGCCTCTTGTGGCAATTCCTGGCGGCATTTACCGGCACAGCGGCGTTTGCGTTGCTCTTCGGCATCGACCGCGAACACTATTTGCCCGCCGGAATCATCGGCGCCATTGGGTGGGCACTTTATCTTATACTAGTGCGCGAGTACGGCGCATCGCCCACGGGTGCCACTTTCGCCGCATCCACACTGGTGTGTATCCTGTCGCGCTTCGCAGCCATTCCGTTCCGCATCCCGGCGCAGGGATTCCTGCTGTGCGGCATCTTCCCGCTGGTGCCTGGAGCCGGCATTTTCTGGTTTACTTATTACCTCACCGACGAACAGTTCAACCTCTCGTTACAGAGCGGGTGGGTGGCCAGCAAAATCGCCATGGCCATTGTCCTGGGCATCATCCTGGCCATGGAACTGCCGCAGCGCATCTTCTCGGCCCACAACCACATGACGCACTGATGGCAATTATATCAGCTTTTAAAAGAGAAACGACAAAACCATACGGCTCACCGATCACCCCGGTGAGCTTTTTATTTTTTTAATCATTGGGCTAAAAAATATAAAAAAACTCGTTTTGGTGTTTAAAAACCGGGTGGTTGGGTGTTATTATAGTGTAACATTCAAACAGAGAACGAAGACAACTGATGACGAGAGACGCATTTGAACAACAGGCGACACGGCTCAGGGTGCATGCCTTGCAAGCTGCAGCTGCAGCGGGCGCCGATGCCGACACCGCCGAGGATATCGCCCAAGAGACGATGGTGCGCCTATGGCAAATGCGTGACGATCCCCGTCTCTACAATCCCGAGGGCTATGCCACGGTGATTGCCCGCCACCTGGCACTGAACCAACAGCGCTACAAGCCGCCGCTTCCGCTCGACGAGCGGCTGGCAGCCAGTCAAACGGCACCCTCCCCTCTCGACATCATCGAGCAACGCGAGGACGAGCGCTGGCTGCAGCAACGCATCAGGGATTTACCGCCCACCCAGCACGCGGTGTTGCACATGCGGCAGGTGGAGCATCAATCCAACGACGAGATTGCCGCCATCCTGGGCATCAAGCCCGCAAGCGTGAACACACTGCTGGCACGAGCGCGACGGCAACTGTTAGAAGAAATCAGACAATATAAAAACCAGAGACAATGAAACGGTATTCACAACATCACATCAAGGCACTGCTCGACAAGTTCATGGACGGGCAGACGACCGTGGAGGAAGAGTCCCAGCTGGCCGACTACTTCCGCAATGGCGATGTGCCCGCCGAGTGGGAGGACTACCGTGACATGTTCGGTTACTTCGACCGCGGCATGGAGGGCGACCTGGTGCCCGAGACACCCTCTCGCCCGTCACTGGCAGGAGTCATGGGGCGCCGGTGGTGGGGCACCGCCGCAGCCTGTATCACCGCCGCCATCGTGGCAACCGCCGTGCTGTACCGCCCGGCAACCACAGTCACTGTGCCTGAAACGCCTCCAGGCATCGCCCAAAAAGCGGACACCATCGCCACACCAGCGGCAGTGGAAGCAGAATCACAGCCACAGCAACTGGCAGAAGTCGCTCCAATCACTCCAGCCTGTCCCAATAAACCGGTTCGTCCAGTTTCCAAATCCACCCGTCGCCTGCAAGCCGAAAATGCCAAACTGGCCCGTGAGAACGAACGGCTGCAACGCGAACTGGCCGACCTGAAGCGCCGCGCCTTCATCATTGACCTGGAAGCCAACGGATTCCGTGCAGTGCAAGACGAGGACGGCAGCATCGTGCTCATCAACATCGAGCAAGAATTAGAAAACGAATTGAACAACCAACCCACAACCAATATTCCTGCATTATGAAGACAACCAACTATATCATTATCGCGACGCTTATCGCACTGCTCGTGCCTGCAACGGCAAGTGCCAATGTGTATGAGGACCGCCTGAAAGAGGCTTTTGACGACATCATCAGCGCCGTCTCCTTTCCGTTCAACGACAAGGATGTCAGTCAGATGCACACCATCTATTCCGACCCCGATACCGGAGTCAGGGAAGGACAACTCGACGTGTACAAGTTCACCATTGGCAGCGAGGACATGGAACTGATCAACAATGCCAAAAAGGCCTATGAGTATCTCAATGGCAACAGCAACGCAGATGTCTACACCCTGTGGTGGAACGACAACGACGACGGAAGTTTCCAGGGCTACAGGCTCTATTACAGCCCCGAGCAAACCATCGTTGTGGGTCTGGCCTGTGACCACTGCTACACCGTGGGCTTTGTCGCCCCCGACGACAAGCAGCACCGCACGACCTATACGCTGGAATGGAGCCATCTCGACGACAGCGACAGCATCAGCGGACGCCTCATCACCACCTATGCTCCCGTTAAGGCCAAAGTAACTGATGGCCACAGGATCACTTCTATGGTGATCAACACCGATGACTACGATAAGTTTATGGAACAATTCCAGGCGGGTATGGAGGAGTACCAGCAAGGTATGGAGAAGTATCAGGCCGCCATGGAAAAGGCCAAAGGTGCGCTGTCGGATTTATCTGATGGCCAGAGCCATTCCTTCTCTTTTTCATCATCGACCTCTTCCTCTTCAAGCCATGGCAATGCAAAGGACTGGATGAAGAAACTGCTCTTCTATGTCGAAAAGGTGCAACAGCCGGGCGACCGCTACCTCTACCTGTCCAAACTCTACGAGTTGTGTAAGGACACCGAGGGCCTCGACCAGATGGACCTGAAAATCGCCATGCAGCAACTGGCATCGGTCTACAAGCAACTCAAGGAAAAGAAAAAACTCAAGGAAAACGAACTCCTCTTCCTCGAGAGCATGGTCGACCTGCTCGAGAACAAAACCAAGAGTATCCACTCTTGGAATCCAGATTAAAGTTGACTAAAGTTGATTAAAGTTTAACCTACTGTTTCATGTAGAATAATGCATGAAACGGCCATAACTATACCCTATTGTGAAATACTCAATTACAATTATCTTACTGGTTTTCAATATCTTTTTCGCTCAAGCCGATATCATCAGCGGGCGTGTCATCGACACCGACACCCGGGAGACCTTGCCTGGCGCAACGGTACAATACATGAAGCAAATCAATGAAACCAGTTATTCGGGCAGCACCGTGATTGCCGACTCGCTGGGACGGTTCTCGTTCTATACCGATGGGCGTGTCGAGTTGACAGTGTCTATGCTGGGATATTATAACAAGAAGAAAAACGTCATGGCGCTCTCAGACAGCCGCAAGGACACCCTCGACATCGGCGCCATCGAGTTGAAGATGTCCTCACAGATGTTGCAGATGGTCGAGGTCACGGGGCAAGCAAAACGCTTCACGATGCACGGCGACACCATCGTGTTCAACCCGTCGGCCTTCAGGCTGCAAGAGGGGGCACGACTTGACGAACTCATCAAGCAACTGCCTGGCGTCGAGACGGATGCCAACGGCAAACTCTGGTGGAACGGCAAACCCATCCGCCTGACGATGGACGGCGAGAGCCTCTTTGGCGGTAACGACCTGGTGAGCCAACTGCCTGCCGAGGCCGTACAGAACATCAAGGCCTACAACAAGGCATCGGAACTCAAGGAGCATACCGGCAATGACGACGGCAGCGAGGACATGGTGCTGGACTTGACTATCAAGCCGGGATTTCTCGACCGCTGGTATGGCGACGCCACGGCAGGCTACAGGACCCGCGACCACTACGAGGCCGATGTCCAGATGAACCGCCTCTCCAAGAATGACCCGATCATGGTGTTCGGTGACGCCAATAATGTTGCCAAACAGCATAGACGATATCAGGGCCAATATACGCTGAGTTCAGGTTACGGCTATGGCCAAGAGCAAGGCATCTCGGGCGGATATCAGCACAACTGGAGCCGCGAGCAGGGTAATAAGCCATTGAAAAGTTACTTCAGCATCAGCGGCGGAGTGGCACATGATGACCGATGGAAGAATTCGGGCATCGAGACCGAGAATTACTTTCCCGGTGAGGCCCAGAGTTATAACAAGACCACGGGCTTTGACCGCAGCCACTCGCTGAACCCGACCATCCTGGGCATGATGAGATGGAGGCCCGACACGACCAACACGTTTTTCCTGTGGGCACAACTCGAATACGACAACAACCGTTCCGTCAACCGACGCGAGACAGAGCAGTCGGTCGATTCAGGCAACGGATACATTCCCACGATCAATCAACAGGTCAATACCCTCAACCGTGGACACGAAACCAAACTTATCGCTACAGGTGACTGGACGCATCTTTTCAAAAACGGCTCCCTCAAAATTGCCGGAAGACTGAACTATAGCGACAGCAAGAGCAAGCAGTGGACCGACCGCGCCATCACCGACTATTCGGGCAACAATTCATCGACGCTCAGCCAGTATGCCATTGAGCCTTCATCAAAGTTCGGATTGAACGGCAGCATGACCTATCAGCACTGGCTCACCAAGCAGTGGATGCTCACTATGGACTATAGATTGGACTACAGCATGATTCGGACAGACCGTGAATTCACCACTGACGGCATTGCCGACGCCACCAACTCGTTCAACAACCGCTACCACAATACGGGCCACACCGTCACCGCCGGCTCGACATTCAACATCGGCCAGGTGCAACTGCTGCCTAGTGCGGTCTTGAATTGGAACCGCGAGCATCAAGACTACCGTCGTGCCTTGCTTGACACGACAGCCGTGAGGAACAGTTTCAAGATTGAGCCATCTTTCAAATTCTCATGGAAAATGAACAGCGGCATGAACTTGGAGTTGAATTACAGTTACAGGACCGTGCGGCCCGGACTGCTCCAGACCATCGGCTACCGTGACTTGAGCGACCCGCTGTTCATTACCGAGGGCAATCCTTATCTGAAGGACAGCCACACTAACGAGTTTCAGTTGGCCTACAAGGCCGTGGTGCCCAGCAAGCAACTGTCCATCGGCTTCAACGCCAAATACAGCACATCAGACCACAGCAACATCACGGCGCTCAGTTATGACCCGGCGACTAAAGTATATACCAGCCGTCCCGAGACGGTGCCCGGCAGCCGCATGTGGGAAGTGAGCCTCAACTATGACCACGGCTTGGGCAACTACTTCCGCCTGCAGAACGACCTCAAAGTCACGGGCGGACGGTACTACGGTTACCTGACCATGCTGCCCACCCACGGGGAGCGCATCCTCAACCGCCAGACGAGCGTTCACCCCAAGGACAAGCTGACCGTGTCATTTGACCACAACTGGATCAAGGCTTCGGCCTTTGCCGAGGTGGATGCCGACCGGTTGCGCTTCTCGCAGTCGCCCATCCAGAACACCACGCTGTGGAACAACAACTTCGGCATCGAGTTTGAGGCCAACTACCGCAACTTTGTCTTCTCGTCCAGCCTCACCGAGTCCATGCGTCGTGGCTATGCTTCAAGCGGCATGAACCGTAACCGCCTGCTGTGGGACGCCTCAGTCGCTTGGAAAGTCCTGAAAAACAAAGGCATAGTCCGTCTCTACGCCGACGACATCCTCAATCAGGACGACTACCGCTGGAGTAGCCAGACCGCCTATCAACAGACCAGTGAGTGGCAGGACACGCTGCACCACTACATCGGCATCTCGTTCACCTACCACCTCGATGCCAAAAAGAAAGAATGACCGACTGACAGGATATCGTCGCTATTGCGGTTATCGTCGCAGCTGTTCACCTGCTTCATGCGATTATAACCGCATTTTTTTTGTTTTGTGAGAGAATTAGAAAAAATGATTACCTTTGCCCCCAACAGAAAACAATAAATAATTGAACTATGATGAAAGAGATGAAACAATGGTTGATGGTTGCCGCAGTGGCTGCACTGTGTGGCATGATGATGACGGGTTGCAAGGGCAATGCCACCCAGCGCCCAGTGAATGGAACGATGGAAGAGGCTGTTGCACCCGGCGATGCACCCCAAGCAGTTGTTGACCTGATGAAAAGAGTCAATATCGACGACTGCTATGAGGCAATGATGGAAGACAAGACGACTGGCGTGAGCGTGTGGAGCCTGCTGAAGTGCAGCGACGAGGTGTCCAGCGAGGGCTACGGCATCGTAGTTGCCAAGGGCGAAGTGAAGACCGCCCTGCCCCAACTGCGCCACGGCCGCATGCCTCGCGCACACTATGATGCCGCAACGGGCGACCTGTGGATTCTGGGCAGCGACATGGAGGGCACCGGCGTGAATGTCGAGCGTCCCTATCTGTTGCGTTTCGGTGATGACGGCTATGCCAGCATCGTCAACTCGATTGACCCCTACGAGATGCAGCAGGCCCTGTGCAAGGCGCTGACCTACAGCATCGACGGTCAGGAAATCACCTTCTATGCCGAGGGCAAGGAATTGGCCAAGGCGACTAACACAATCACTGACATGGGCGATTTTATGGACGATGCCATCTACATCGGCGAGCAAATCAGCTACGGCATCGAGGACCCGCTGACGGTAAGCATCACACCTGGCGTGAACTTTGTCACGGGCAAGGTGCTGCACTACGATGACATGCCCACCCTGAGCGCTACGGTCACGATGAAGGATGACGGCAGCATCACCCTGAGCGACTTCAAGGCCCCAAAATAACAACTCCGACCACTCTGCCATCCAGCGGGCTTTTTGGGAAGACAAGAAAGACAAACTGTCCTGGGCGTAGCAGAGTTTAAAGACAACTTGGACTACTCATACAACTTTATTAAAAGGCAACTTGAACAACACCAACAACTTATTATAGTTGCAACGGTTGTTCAAGTTGCCTTTTAATTTACCCAGCTTGCAGTCACTGCTGTGGTTATGTTCCCATAGCGGTCTTCTCGGGGTTCAGCTCGCCAACTGGCAGGCCGCTGGTTACCGAGGAACTGCGACGCATGATGTCCTCCATGCTGTCGATGACATTGACGATGAAGTCTCCCAGTTTCTCGGCCTCGCAGACGATGTCCATGTAGAAAATACCGGCCTTGTAGGGATATTTCTTCTGGTTGACATTCTCGATATTCTCGGTGCGGCAAGCGTTGCGGAAGTTGTTGATTTCGCGCTCCTTATTGTAACTGCGCATGAGGTCCTCGGCAGTGACATTATCGATGTCGCTGATTACGGCCAGCATATTGGTCATAGCCTCGCTGACAAGTTTGAGCATCTCATCGATATTCTTGTAGTTGTACTCGTTGAAGTGGGCGTCGGCCTCTTCCTTGCGAACGAGAGCCTTGGCAATGTTGTTGCAACTGTCGCCGATGCTCTCGAGCTCGCTGATGATGCTCAGCAGGCTGGCCACGCGAGCCTTGGCCTGGCTGCTCAAGCGGCCGTCGAGCACCTTGTTCAGGTAACTGCCGATTTCAAACTCCATGCGGTCGGTGATGTCCTCATACTTCTGGATACGCGATAGTATTTTGTTGAATTCCGGGGTACCCGTCTTGGTGTGCACGAGTTCCTTGACCATGCCCAGCATGCGCTCGACTCGTGTAGCAAACACGACAATCTCGCGCTGTGCCTGGTCGATGTTCAACTCGCTGGCGCTCATGAGACCACCCTGGATATACTTCAGCTGGAATTCCTCGTCCTCTTTCCTCTTGCTCTTGATAATGACATTGAGCAACTTGGTATAGAGTTTGGTGAACCAAATCATAATCAAGAGGTTGCACAACTTGAAGATGGTATGGAACATCGTCATGCCGATGGACATGGCTACCTGCTCCTTGGCCAACAGGGCACTATCGGTACCCGCTTTCACATTGTTGTACAAGGCCAGGGGGTCGCCCAAGCCGAACACATCGGTCGTCACCCAGGTCACCATCGACACGAAGGGTTTGAACACCGCCAGCAGCCACACGGCGCCGAAGAGATTGAACAGGGCATGTCCCAACGCGGCCTTCTTGGCCTCGGCATTACCGCCCAGCGACGCCAGCAGCGGCGTGATGCTGGTACCGATGCTGGCACCCAGCACCATCGCGCAGGCGATGTCGAACGAAATCCATCCCTTGGCCGCCATAATCAGCACGATGGCAAAGGTCGCGGCACTGGACTGGATGACCATGGTGATAATCCAACCAGCGAGAGTGAAAATCAAGATGGACCAGAAACCCATCGATGTGTATTGCTGCAACGAAGCAAAGACCTCGGGCGACTTGGACAGGTCAGGCACATTGGCACTGATGGCATCCAGTCCCATAAACAGGAACGCAAAACCGATGAGCAACTCGCCGATGTTCTTGTAGTTGTTGCGCTTGATGAACAGCATGGGCACAGCAAACGCCAACAGCGGGAGCAGGAAGGCCGACATCTTGACCTTGAAACCAAAGATGGCGATGATCCACTCGGTGAATGTCGTACCCAGCGCAGCGCCAAAGCTCACGGCCAGCGACTGTTCCAGCGGCATCAAACCCGCGTTGACAAAGCTAACGACCATCGACACCGATGCCGATGAACTCTGAATCAGCGCAGTGATGACGACACCCGTGACAACGGCCAAGAAACGGTTCTTGGTCATCCAGGCAAGGATAGAACGCAATCGGCTACCAGCGGTCTTCTGCAAACCCTCACTCATGATTTTCATACCATAGAGGAAGAGGCACACCGCACCTAACAAGGCCAGAAAGTTAACGAAGGAGTAATCCATTGAACTACAAGTGTTAGTTTCGTGATGAAAAAAATCGTTACAAAATTACTACAAAAATCGCAAATGCCCAACATGGGCAGCCCACGATTTTTGCAAACGCCTCGTTTTCGACACCTTGAAAAGAGGTATTTACCGTTATTTCTCACTATATACCCGTAATTTTGACGGAATTTATTGAAAAAGTGAAGGCATAGGCATTTCTTGTCACAAAAATGAGTAATTTTGTACACCCTTTATAAAATTCCAATGTTTGAATTTACTTATTATTAACCAATTAATCACCATCAAAATGAAGAAATTCTACGCTTTCCTGGTTCTGGCAGCCGTGGCTACCGGAGCAATGGCCGATGACTTCGTCACCGACGGCACCGGCAATGTGTACACTTTTAACGCCCTGAGCCAGATCGAAGGCACCGGCGTGACCCTGCAGGAGGACGGCTCTTACCTCGTGAGCGCCGACTTCACCATCGCCGAGGGCGATGTGCTGCAACTCGACAACAACGCTATCATCAAGATGGCCGACGGTGTGAGAATCACCCTTGACGGAGATGCAGACTTCGCCCCCGCCGACACCGCAGTCGTTACCCGCGATGCCGAGGGCAGCAAACCCAAGGGTTTCTGGATGATGGGCGAGAACGGCAACGCCACCCTCAAGAATGTCACCTTTGAATATGTAGGTGTGGTCTTCGGCGGTGCTAACTCCAGCCTGACGGCCAACAACTGCACTTTCACCCTGCACAACGGCAAGTCCTCGAGTTCGGGTGCCCTGTCGTTCAACGCATCTTGCGGCGGCAACATCGTTGAGAACTGCTACTTCATCGAGAACACGCTCAACGCCATCGGCAACGGTGCCACCAATCCCGTGGGCATCATCATCCGCAACTGCCTGTTCTGGCACAACACCACCGACAACCGCAACAAGCCCCAGATCAACCTCACCGTGGGCGGAGATTACGATGTCCTCATCGCCGACAATGAAGTGATTGGAGGTCAGTTCACCCTCTCGGGCGGCATCGGCGTGAGCAACATGATGGGTCTGGCCCACACCGGCAAGGTATACATCCAGGACAACTACATTGCCGACAACCGCTACGGCATCACCACCATCGGCTCGATGGATGCCTACATCATCAACAACACGATGATCGACAACTGCTACGAGACCAACCCCAACAACGGCGGCAGCTGCGTCAGCATCTATGACAGCAGCAGCAGTGCCAACATCTACATGGAGGGCAACTGGATGGAAGGCGGCCTGTGGGGTATTACCGTGCCCACCGGCGCTCCCAACATCAACCTGGGCAAGATTGAGGACCCCGCTGCCGAGGACTACAACCCCGGCAACAACACCTTCAAGAACAACGGCAACAACGGCGAACTCTATGACCTGTTCAACAACGGCACCGCCACCATCTGGGCACAGGGCAACACCTGGAATGTCGAGGTTCAGGACGAGGAGAGCATCGAGCAGGTCATCTACCACCAGGCCGATGACCCCAGCAAGGGTCTCGTCATCTTCATGCCCGCCAAGGATCCTAGCACCGCAGTTGAGGAAATCAACGCAGCCCAGCAGCAGGACAACCGTTACTACAACCTGATGGGCCAGCCCACCGAGAATCCCACCGGCGGCATCTACATCCACAACGGCAAGAAGATCCTCGTGAAGTAACCCTCCACGACAACCCAATTAAAGGGAAAACAAGAAATACAACATATACAAGGCCGTCCGGCCTGTAGCATGTATTTAACGACAACTGGGACAACTTGAACAACTTTGATAGGTTGTTTGAGTATCCCAGTTGATTTTTTATAGGATTTCTATAATAGAATTTCTATAAAAAATTATAGCTCTTGGAAATCAATGAGTTGTGACAATTGTTTGGTGCCATACATCCTGTTAATCCACAAGGCAAAGAACGGGTCATTGACCGAATACTTGCCATTTAGACGAGTGAGAACGCCCTTGGAGAGCAGTTGAGCGGCGGAGTACTGGACCGCGCTTGCCGATGCCAGTTTGTGGCCTTTGACGAACTGTGCTGATGTGAGGCGCTCAGCCTCCCCATCTTGAGCAATGGCATAGAGCAACGGCTTGTGCTTGTCGTTGATGCCCGACAACATTTCTCGGAACAAAGCCTCCTTGGAGTCAATGACATTGTTGATGGCTGTTACCAGAGATTGTGGGGTGCAGGCTTCACCCTCGCCAAGCATCGAGTAGAGTTCGTTAAAGGTTTTCTGCATGGCATAGGTATTGCCGCGGTACAGGCGGTAAACCGCCTTGATGAATGCTGAAGACACTTCACGCTGGCCTTCACCCATCAACCGCGTTACAAAGCGGATATACTCATCAAGGTCGATGGCTTTGAGTTCCAGGGTGTCGGCGCTGTTATAGAAAGGTTTGGCCGATGACATGAACATTTCCTGCATGATATGGTATTCGCTGCCAGCAAAGATGAAGTTGGCATTGGAAGCCTGCTGCACATGGCTCCTTAGCAATGCCTCGATATTTTTCTCCGGATAATTGGCAATTTGTTGGAATTCGTCGAAGGCTACGATACAAGGCTTGTCAGCTTTTTCAAGGTAGGCAAAAATCTCCTCCAGGGTGAGCGCAGGATGTGTGATGTCACCCAATTCAAGGTTAAAGGTGGGCATATTAGTCACAAGATCGACACTGAACTTGCCGCTCAATGACTTGAGGGTCTGAACAAAAGTTGTCAGCATTTTCTGACCGAGCGGCAAAATGCTCTCAAAGATGCTTTTGCCGAACAGGAGAGTGAACTCCCTCAGGCTCGTCGTGTGCAGCAAATCGATGAAGACGGTATAGTAGTTGTCGCTGATTTCGGGCTTGTCGTAGCAGAAGTGTACCAGTCCCGTCTTGCCCATGCGTCGAGGCGAAATCAATACCAGGTTGTTGCCGTTTGTAAGGGATTTGATGAGTCGTGCGCTTTCCTCAACACGGTCACAAAAGTACTCAGGCTCGATCTTGCCCGACACGATGAACGGATTTTTCACTCGCTTCATAATTTCGATCCTCCTTTAATAAACAAATTCCACCGCAAAGATAATACTTTTCCTGAACTTTTATAGGATTTCTATAATAGAATTTCTATAAAAAATGGGAAATGATATAAAACTTGGCCGTAAACTGCTGTTGGTCAATGTATCAGAAAACCAAAAGCCATAAACTGGGGGCTAGGGACTGAAAAGTGGAAACTTTTTCGTACCTTTGCACCCCAAATAGGAAACAAACGATAAAACATAAATACATCGAGACAATGGATAACGAGAAGAAATTTGCCCGCACGCTGGTGACCACGGCGTTGCCCTATGCTAACGGACCCGTCCACATCGGCCACCTGGCCGGCGTGTATGTGCCTGCCGACATCTATGTACGCTACCTGCGCCTGCAGGGCGAGAATGTGATGTTTGTGGGCGGCAGCGACGAACACGGCGTGCCTGTGACCCAGCGCGCCCGCAAGGAGGGCATCACCCCGCAGCAGGTCGTGGACCGCTACCACAAGATCATCAAGGAGTCGTTTGAGGAGTTGGGAATCTCCTACGACATCTACAGCCGCACGACCAGCAAGACGCATCACCAGTTTGCTGCCGAGTTCTTCCGCAAACTCTATGACGACGGCAAACTCATCGAGAAGACCACCAAGCAGTTCTATGACGAGCAGGACGGCAAGTTCCTGACCGACCGTGATGTGGAGGGTGAATGCCCGTACTGCCACCACCCGGCAGCCAAGGGCAACCAGTGTGAGGACGGCTGTGGTCGCGACCTGGACCCCACCGAACTCATCAACCCGCACGCCAAGGACAGCGACCATCCCCTGGTGCTCAAGGACACCACCAACTGGTTCCTGCCGCTCAACGAGTATGAGGGCTGGCTGAAGGAATGGATTCTCGAGGGTCACAAGGAGTGGCGCACCAATGTCTACGGCCAGTGCAAGTCGTGGCTCGACAACGGTCTGCAGCCCCGCGCCATGACGCGCGACCTGGACTGGGGCATCCCCGTTCCCGTCGAGGGCGCTGAGGGCAAGGTGCTCTATGTGTGGTTTGACGCGCCCATCGGCTACATCAGCAACACCAAGGAACTGTGCGAGTGCCAGCCCGAGCGCTGGGGCACCTGGCAGCAGTGGTGGCAGCAGCAGGACACGCGTCTCATCCACTTCATCGGCAAGGACAACATCGTGTTCCACTGCATCATCTTCCCGACGATGATGAAGGCCCACGGCGATTATGTGATGCCCGACAATGTGCCGTCCAACGAGTTCCTGAACCTCGAGGGCGACAAGATCTCGACCAGCCGCAACTGGGCCGTCTGGCTGCATGAGTACCTCAAGGACTTCCCCGGCAAGCAGGATGTGCTGCGCTATGTGCTCACCGCCAACGCCCCCGAGACCAAGGACAATGACTTCACCTGGGACGACTTCCAGGCCCGCAACAACAACGAACTGGTGGCCATCCTGGGCAACTTCGTCAACCGCGCGCTGGTGCTGACCCACAAGTTCTGCGGCGGTGCCGTGCCCGAGGCCGGCGAACTCACCGATGTGGACCGCGCCGCCATCGAGGAATTCAAGAATGTGAAGGCAGCCCTGGACGACAACATCGGCCACTTCCACTTCCGTGAAGCCCTGAAGGACGCGATGAACCTGGCCCGCATCGGCAACAAGTACCTCGCCGACAACGAGCCCTGGAAACTCGCCAAGACCGACATGCCGCGCGTGCAGACCATCATGAACCTGGCCCTGCAGATTACCGCCAACCTGGCCATTGCCTTTGAGCCGTTCCTGCCCTTCAGCGCCGAGCGTCTGCGCCACATGATCGGTATGGAGCATGCCGACTGGAACCGTCTGGGCGACATCGACATCCTGCCCGCCGGACGCGTGCTGGAGCAGCCCGTGCTCCTGTTCGAGAAAATCGAGGACGATGCCATCCAGGCCCAGAAGGACCGCCTGGAGCGCATCAAGCAGGAGAACATCGTCAACAACTTCAAGCCCAAGCCCGTCACCACCTCGTGCACCATCGACGACTTTGCCAAGTTGGACATCCGTGTGGGCACCGTCCTCGAGTGCGAGAAGGTGAAGAAGGCCGACAAACTGCTGAAGTTCACCATCGATGACGGCATGGCCGGCCGCACCATCATCAGCGGCATCGCCAAGTGGTACCAGCCTGAGGAACTGGTGGGCAAACAGGTGTGCTTCATTGCCAACTTCCCGCCGCGCAAACTCAAGGGCATCGAGAGCCAGGGCATGATCCTGAGCGCCGAGGATGCCGACGGACGCCTTGTGGTCATCGGCCCGACAGGCCCCGTCAAGCCCGGCTGCCAGGTCGGTTAAACCCATCGGCGGTTTCATTGGAAACACTTACAGACACAGGGCAAAGATGAAACAACGATTATTGGGCCATGCGGCATCATTGCTGCTCTTGTTTTCCTTGTTATTTACCTCGTGCCAGTCGGGAAGCGAAACCCCAAACGGCACTGAGAGCCGCCAGGAATTCCAGCAGACGGAACAGGCAACAAGAGGCGAGATAGAATTGGGCGTGTGGCAGGACCTGACCGACCACAACTACACTGTGGACAAGATCAAGGATTGGCTAGAACCCTTCTATGAAGCGGGAATCACCAACTTCTACATCTGCAGCAGTCCTGAAATGATTACCCGTTTCGTCCAGGCATCGCACTCGTTTGACGGCATGAAGATCCATGCTTGGATTTTTGCACTCAATGCCTGCAACGACCCCGATGCCCTTGCCCACCGCGATTGGTTTGAGGTCAACCGTGCCGGTCAGAACAGCCTTGACAATCCGCCATATGTCAAGATTTATAAATGGCTGAGCCCGGCAGTGCCCGAAGCCCGCCAGTGGGTTAAGGACAAAGCCGCCAAGTATGCCGCAATCGACGGCCTGGAGTCGGTGCATCTGGACTTCATACGCTTCAACGACATGTTCCTGGGACGGTGGTCGCAGGAGAAGGTTTTCCACATCGACCAGACCACCTATGAGGCAAAATATGACTTCGGGTACCACCCTAAAGCCATCGCTGCCTTTAAAGCCAAGTTCGGATATTCGCCCAAGGAACTCTCGGCCCCGTGGATGAGTCCCGAGTGGAACCAGTTCCGCATGGATGAGGTGACAAGCCTCGTCAACGAGATTGTCGAGGAGACCCATGCCAGCGGCAAGAAAGTCACTGCTGCCGTTTTCCCGTTTCCCGAGCGCGCACGCATGATGGTACTGCAGAACTGGCCCGCATGGAATGTTGACGCCGTGTGCGCCATGAACTACCATACCATGTATCTCGAGAAGCCCGAGTGGAACCGTTTCAGCGTCGAGAGCGGCCTGCAGGAGACGCACCACCGCAACCTGTATGTTGCCGGCATCTTCATCCACAACATCAATGGACAAGTGATTTATGATATCGCCAAAATGTCTATCGAGGCAGGTGCCGATGGCATCAACTTCTTCAGTGCCAATCTGCTGAAAAAAGGGGATAAACTCAACTATGTCAAGAAGATAAAGAAAGAGCTGTGTGAATAGCCACACTTCCCTCTTCTCATGACTGCGATACCCGTCTAGCCAGGCATGCAACCGGCTAGGCCATATTACCTTAAAAACATGAAGGACCAGTGATTAGCATGGTGACGGCAGGTCATTCATCGCTAACCACTGGTCCTTCAGTTCATCTGGTAGCAGGTTTGTGGGTGCTCGGTGCTTAATCTGAAATAATAATGGTGTCCGCCAAGCATCTGGACTTAAGCGGACACCAATGGGTGGATAATGCTTATTTCTGGGGCGTTTCGGCAGGCTTGTTTTCTGCTTCAGGTGTCTCCTTCTGTGCCACCTGTTGAGTGGCCTGCTGAGTTTCCTGGTTAGCGTCCTTGGAAGCCTCCTCGGGGGCTACTTCAGGAGCGGCGGCAGAATTGGTGACATCGACACCAGGTTGTACCTGCTCGGTCGAGTCCTTATCGTTGCCTGTGGCAGCGGGCTTGTTCTCAAAGCACGAGGTAAGCGTCATAGCAAATACGGTTGCGAAAACAAAAACTAACTTTTTCATAATAAAAACAATTTAATGAATTGATAAAAAAAGATTTATAAAACATTGGCGGTGTTGTTTCACCAGTTTGATACATACGCAATCACCACAATGGCGATAATCGATATTATTACTAAAAAAGAATCCATGACTTTTCCGTAATTTAACCTTTCTGTCTGTTTATGTCAATCGGGGGCAAAAGGTAAACAGTGGAAAAGCATTTTTTTTGGGGTGTGGCTAGAAAAAGTCTGCAAAGCGCTGTGCATGACGGCTTTGCAGACCGGTGTAAAAGGTTCCTGAAGATGTGTGCTTACTGCCCGAGTCGCTTGAGCAGGGCGTTGGCGCGGCTCACCAGTTCCTCGACCTTGCCGTGCTCCTTGAGTTCGGTCAGTTCCCTGACTGCGGTATCCTTGTCACCCGCCTTGAGGTAAGCCAGTGCCTTGTACCAGTGGGTGCAGTCGTTATAGTTGGCCAGCGTTTCCTTGACCGCTTCATCGTCGTTGGCACCCTTGGGACCATGACCTGTTGCCGGCCATTCCACCTTGTCGATGTCATACACGACGGCCATCATGTAATGGTAGTCTTCTTTACTGATCTGCTGCCTGATGTCGACAAAGGCATCGGGCTCGTTGCCGAAGGGCTTGTTGTACTCATCGGCCAGGCCCGCCAGTGTGGGCTTTGCCGGCTTCTTGGCAACCTGGGGTTTAGCCTTTGATGGCTTGGAGGCCTGCTGGGCAACCTTGGGTTGCTGGACAGTGTCCTTATGTTGTAAGAATACAGGCAGGCACAGGGCCAGAACAACAACGGCGGCAGCGGCGGCGGTCCATTTGGCAAATTTTGTCCACCTGGGTCCTCGGCTCTTGCGTCCCTGAATGGCTGCCTTGAACTCGTCCCTGCCCATCTGCCTGATGGCATCGAGTTGGGCCTGTCCCTCGCGACGCATTCCTTCCTGGGCTATGCCCTGGGCGAGCAGGGCTGTTGCCACCAGACGCTCACGCAGTTCCCCGTCGCCATCCACCTCCTGCTCAAAGGCCTTGCGCTCATCGCCGTCCATCCGTCCTCGCAGGTAGCGGTCGATGCGCTCGTCCCATGCTTGGTATTTTTCTTCTCGTGTCATGATCTCAGTCGTTTAAAGGTTTCTTCAAGTGCTGTCTTCACCTTGGTCATACAACGGCTCTTCTGGGTAGTGGCCACACGGGCATTATTGTATTCCAGGATGTTGGCAATCTCTCCCATGCTGTTGTCCTCCCAATAGAATGCCCACAAGATGGTCTTGCAGGGCTCCTGCAGGTTGACGACGATATCGTGGGCCGCCGCCAGCAACCGTTCGTGCTCATCCTCTTCATCGGCGTGCATCCATCGAGCCAGGACATCCTGCACGGTGGCCATGTCGACGAGGTCGGGCCCGTCGTCGTCATCCTGTCCCGGCTGTTGGGGGATGTTGGCAATCTTTTTCTGTTCCCTCAGGGCCTCGTTGACCTTGTTCCTGAAAATGCCTATCACATAGGTCTGCAGGCTGCAGGTGAGTTTGGTCAGCTTGCCGTTCTGCACATTCTCGTGCACTGTCAGCAAAGCCTCCTGGACCAGGTCCTCGAGGGGCAGCCCCAACGAGCCGTAATGCTTGCGGGCATATTGCAGCACATGCTTGCACACCTGCTCGATGAAGCGGCTGTCGGTCGAAAATGGAATTGTTGGCATACCTTCAATCAATTATTGTTCATTCACAGGCAATAGTAGCACTAATTATTCATAGTGTACCCTAGCGCTGCGCGAACATTTCATTTTTTTTAGAACCCGAACATGTCCAGGTCCACGCTGCCGCCCGGGTAATCGCCGTACATGCCGTCGGTCAAGGCATACCAAATGTCGCTTTCGTCGTACTCGCATTCAAAACCATTTTCATTGCGCTCAGAGCACTCATCGTACTCATCGCAGCACTCATCGTACTCATAATAACTGCTTTGACTCATAATGATAAAAAATTAGTCGTTAATAAAGCTATCTGCTCATTAATGACAAAAACACCGAGAAGGTAAACAATAGAACTATAAAGCGCTGAGAATGAGGGTGGTTTTCAAGAGAGTCAGAAGGCGGTAAGGACGGCGGGTTTGGTGTCGGGCAGATGGGTGCTGAGGATGCGTTGCGGCTTGGGGTAAAGGTTGTTGGCGCGGCTGCCCAGGTTGTTGGCAAAGCCTAGGACGGCACCCCTGTGGGCAACCAGGACATAACCGCGCGGGGCATCGACGGTGATGCTCTCGCCGCGCAGGTAGCGCAAGGCGGTGGGATAGTCCACCTCACACACGGGGAAGGCCCCTGCTGCCCTTGCCGTCGTCATTGCCAGCGCATGGTGGGGCACCGTCTTGCGCCCCATGACAGTGGCCATCTCCACGCCGGCATGCAGCACATTCAGCATGGTGCGCAGTGCCGCCACCTCGCGGCTGATGTCACGGGGTACAGCCGTCAGCAAGTCACCCTGCTGGTCTATCACATAGTCATTGGGGGCTGAAAGCCAGTTGTTGCCGGTTTCATCGGCTTTTCTGGCTGATTTCTCCTTGGTGCGGATCTCCTGTCGCTGGCCGCTGCCGTCCTTGCGGAATGCCGCCATGAACAGCCCCTCGCCGTCCACACGATGCGGCATGAACCGATAGCAGGGACAGTCGCTGCCGATGGCGGGATGGATGTTCCAGTCGGGCTCGATGGGCACCTCGAGCGGAGCAGCCCCCAACTCATTGACGATGAAATCGGCCATCTGCTCGTTTTCCTGGCGGTTGTAGGTGCAAGTGCTGTAGATGAGCAGGCCGCCGGGGCGCAGCGCGGGCCACACATCGTTCAGGATTTCGCGCTGACGCTGGGCACACTGCTCCACCAGGGCGGGCGACCACTGTGCCACGGCCTCGTCGTCCTTGCGCATCATGCCCTCGCCGCTGCACGGCACATCGGCAGCGATGATGTCAAAGAAATGTGTCATTTTCCCCAGGTGGGCGGGCATGCTGCTCGTCACCACGCAACGGGGGTCACCCCAGCGGATGACATTGTCGGCCAGCACGCGTGCGCGGGGCGGCACCACCTCGTTGGCCACCGTGAGCGACCCCTGTGGCAGGGCCTGCAGCGCCGCCGTGGTCTTGCCGCCCGGCGCGGCACACAGGTCCAGGTAGCGCACGGGCTCATGGATGAGGCTGCGGATGACATGGCTGATGAACATCGACGAGGCATCCTGCACATAGTAGCGTCCCGCGTGCCAGTCGGTGTCGAAAGTAAAGGCAGGACGGTCTTCCAGATAGAAACCCCTGTCACACCAGGGCACACAGCGCCCTCCCTCGGGCACCCCTACCCCAAGGGCATCGTTGACGCGCACGGCGACACTGGGCTCGCTCGACGCGATGACGCCAGCCAGCGCCTCCCACTCGTCGGGCAACAGCCCACGCAACTGCTCTATAAATTCCTGTGGCAGATTCATCGCCGCAAAAGTAACAAAAAAGCCGATAATCATCGAATTTTGGATATGAAAAGTGTCGTCTGATGATGACGGGGATTAACAGGAATCAGTAAGCTCGAAATTATAGTTTTTTAAGGTTTAAAAACTTTGGCAGATGTGCGATTTTTTGTAATTTTGTACGATTTTAGGCCCCCTCAAATATGGAGGGTATAAATGCGAAAAAAACTACATTTTTATGTCAGAGGAAGAAAAATATATCGAAGAACAGGAAGAGAAGAATTATTCAGCGTCCAACATCCAGGTCCTTGAGGGTCTGGAAGCGGTGCGCAAGCGTCCGGCGATGTACATCGGCGACACCCATGTCAAGGGTCTGCACCACCTGGTGAGTGAGGTAGTGGACAACTCTATCGACGAGGCCCTGGCGGGATTCTGTAACCGCATCGATGTGTTCATCGGCGAGGACAACAGCATTACCGTCAAGGACAACGGCCGCGGCATCCCCGTCGACGAGCACGAGAAGCTGCACAAGTCGGCCCTCGAGGTCGTGATGACCGTGCTGCATGCCGGCGGTAAGTTTGACAAGGGATCTTACAAGGTGTCGGGCGGTCTGCACGGCGTGGGCGTAAGCTGCGTGAACGCGTTGAGCGACTACCTGCGCGCCGAGGTGCGCCGTGGCGGCAAGGTCTACATGCAAGAGTACAGCCTGGGCAAGCCCACCAGCGAGGTGAAAATCGTGGGCGACTGCCGCGAGGAGGACCACGGCACGACCATCATCTTCCACCCCGATGCCACCATCTTCTCGACCACGGTTTACGAGTTTGACATCCTGTCGAAGCGCCTGCGCGACCTGGCCTACCTGAACGCCGGCGTCACGCTGTCGATTACCGACTTGCGCGACAAGGACGAGAACGGCGTTGCCCACAGCGAGACCTATTACAGCGAAACGGGTCTGGACGAGTTTGTGCGCTACATCGACGGCAACAAGGAGGCACTCATCCAGGATGTCATCCACATCAAGAGCAAGAAGGGCGACATCCCCGTAGAGGTTGCCATGACCTATAACACCTCGTTCAACGAGAACATCTACTCGTTTGTCAACAACATCAACACCATCGAGGGCGGTACCCACCTGACAGGCTTCCGCCGCGGCTTGGGTTCGACCCTGAAGAAGTATGCCGAGGACAACAAGATGCTCGAGAAGGCCAAGGTCGAAATTAAACCCGAGGACTTCCGTGAAGGCCTCACCGCCATCATCTCGGTTAAGGTGCTTGAGCCCCAGTTCGAGGGTCAGACCAAGACCAAGTTGGGTAACACCGAGGTCATCGGTGCCGTAGAAACCTCAGTGCGTGATGCCTTGAACACCTACCTCGAGGAGCATCCCAACCAGGCCAAGACCGTCATCGAGAAGGTCATCCTGGCCGCACAGGCCCGCCATGCCGCACAGAATGCCCGCCTGAAGGTGCAGCGCAAGTCGCCGCTCGCCGGTGGTGGCCTGCCCGGCAAACTGGCCGACTGCTCGTCGAAGGATCCTGCCGAGAGCGAGCTCTTCCTCGTCGAGGGTGACTCGGCAGGCGGCAGCGCCAAGCAGGGCCGTGACCGCAAGTTCCAGGCCATCCTGCCGTTGCGCGGTAAAATCCTCAATGTCGAGAAGGCGATGGACCACAAGGTGTTTGAGAGCGACTCGATTGTCACCATCTTCCGTGCCCTGGGCGTGACCATCGGCACCGAGGAGGACCCCAAGGAGGCCAACCTGAGCAAACTGCGCTACCACCGCATCATCATCATGACCGATGCCGATGTCGATGGCGCTCACATCGACACCCTGCTGATGACCTTCTTCTTCCGCCGCATGCGACCCATCATCGAGAACGGCTACCTCTACATCGCCACCCCACCCTTGTACCGCGCCCGCACCAAGAAAGGCAACCATGAGGAATACTGCTGGGATGAGACGCACCTGCGCCGCTTCATCGACGAGTACGCCGGCGGTAACGAGGATGCCATCACCGTTCAGCGATTCAAAGGTCTGGGTGAGATGAACCCCGAGCAGTTGTGGGAAACCACCATGGACCCCAACAACCGCCTGCTCAAGCGCGTCAACATCAGCGACGCCGCCGAGGCCGACCGCATCTTCTCGATGCTGATGGGCGAGGATGTGGATCCGCGCCGCAAGTTCATCGAGGAGAACGCGACCTATGCCACCATCGATACTTAATTCTTTAATTGCCATGTAGCAATTAAAGAAGTTTAGAGTTTAGTGGTTAGAGTTTAGAGAAATTTAGACGAGCCTTTGGCTCCGCGGGGCGCAATCCCTGCGACGATATATATATTTTCTTACATAACCCCAGTATTGCCTACTGCAACGCTGGGGTCATTTTTTCAAACGACAAAGTTTGATATCAAGAATATGCTATATTCTGCCACGAGAGGGTAAAAAACACAATTCGTGGCAAATTATAAACTAGATTTTGGTTGTTTATGGTGATGTTTGTTCTCTTGATGAGACGATAAAGACACAGCGATGGGGCAGGTTGTCCCGATGCTGAATTGTTGTATTCACTCTAACCCTACCACCTGACTGCGCGTGATAGCGTTATCTGGCGGGACTCGCCGTTGGCACCGATTACGTCGAGTGTGATTTGGGGCAGTTCATCGATGCGGTATTCTTCCTCCCAGGTGAAGTCCTCCACGGGCCTGCTGTTGACAGCAGTGATGCGGTCGTTTAATTGCAACCCTGCTTGGGCAGCGTCTCCATTGCGCGTGAGCGATGAAACAATCCAGCCCTTGCCGATGTCGGTGCGGTTTCTGAAATCGAAGTCATAGGTAGCCTTGACGGGTTGGTCTGCCTTGAAACGCTTCAGGTAGAGAACACTGTGCGGAATGTCAATAATCAAATTAAACTTGGATAACACCTTATTGCCGATGATGCCGACATAATCCTTCTGGCCAAAGGCGCCTGTTCCGTCGGGCAAATAGGAAATCACCTCGTTTCCGGTGGTGTCAAAGCCGATGACGATGCGCTGTGACTGCATCTCGATAATTGACTCTTGTGACTTGTCACCAATGCCAAATTGCGTCATGTCCTTAACATATCTCTTGCCTGGCAGCGATTCAAGTCCGTACTGCTTAACGGTACTTGCCGTGAAGTCGACCGCGGCACCTGAGCCCGTGTCCACAAGAAACCAACCCTGGATGCTCTTGCCGCCGACGAGGACCTCGGCCTGAACCTGGATTCGGTGGTCATGGCAACGAATCGGCAATTTCTCATAGTCCTCGACCAGTGGATTTCCATCCTTGTAATACTTCAAGAAACTGTGCTCAAAGTTGATTTCCAACGGATGCTGCTCAATGTCCTTGATGCCCCAGATGCCATCGACATGGCAATCCACCACATCCCTCAACTTGAAAATCGGCACAATCTGGTAAGTGCTTTTTAACGACCCGATGCTCAACGATGTAAGGTCCATGATGACGCGTACACTGGTGCCGCCGGCGGCGCCCCCTGTTCTAGCCCGGCCGAGGCTCTGCGGATGCCATTCCGAGGCCGAGAGATAGACACTGTCGATGCCGAACAGGTCAGAGCCGCCCGTGTCAAAGATAATGTTGGCCTGATGCTCATAGTTGATACAAGCAGGGAGATAGAGATGCCCACGGTACAGGAACGGGATGCTATCATTGCCCCACGCCACTGCAACCCATGACCAAAGTACGGCCAGGACAATGATAAGCAATCGCTGATTATTTTTAAAAAACATCATCTATGATAATCAATTATATATCAATAATTTGCGTATGTTTAGCGTGAGTTCGATGAAATTTAATCATCGAACTCACGCTAATTAAATAACTAAGGATTGAGGTTGAATTACTCACCATCTTGTTTTTCAGGTTTGCCCTGGAGCTTGAAGGAAATGGGGATGGTGTACCATACGGCCACGGGCTTGCCGCCGTGGCGCCCGGGGATGAAGTTGGGCATTGACTTGACCACGCGGAGTGCCTCGGCATCCAGTTCGGGATCTACCGAGCGGGCAATCTTGACATCCCCAATCTGTCCGTCCTTCTCAACCACAAACTGCAAAACCACACGGCCCTCGACATTGTTCCTGGCCGCATTAATGGGATATTGGATGTTCTGTGCCAGAAATTTCATCATCTCGGCTTGGCCGCCAGGAAACTCCGGCATCTGCTCGACGGACTCATAGACATCCTGGGGTACCTCAGGCTCATTATAGGCCACTACAACGAGTTCATCGGCTGTTTCGGTTGTCGGGTTGGCAAATGCCAACAGCGCCAATGCTATCGCGGGCACCACAGCCAGCGCACGCAATTGTCCCCATCGGCTGCTTTTGTTAATCGTCATCATACGGATTCGTTTTTTTAGAGATTGATAATTGAAGTTATTTGCCATCGAGAATAGCTGGTCCCCGACGGACTTTCTAATCAGCAGCAACTGGTACTGCTTAGCATCGACGCCTTGATTGACTACGGCCTCATCGGCCTCATACTCATGCACTTGCTTCAATTCACGGCCTATCAGCCATGCAGCAGGGTTCCACCACTGGAACACGGTCACCAGACCGATGAACAACACATCCCAGGAGTGTCCCAGCCCGATGTGTGTCTGCTCGTGTATGAGAATCTCGCGCGGGTTGTCGCGATAGTCCTGCTCATTGATCACAATGTGCTTGAAATAACTGAACGGAGCGATGTCGCCCGAAACCACATGCAGTGTGATACCGTTAGGCAGCGACTGTTTGCTACCCTGCTTCAACAGGCGGTGCAGGCTCCAACGGCTATGCAGCATCCACAGCAGCGCAACCGCCACCCCGATGAAATAGAGCACCCCGGCCACCGTCAGCCAGTTCAATGACCACCCTGCGGACTGGGCCTGGGCGGCTCCTGCGGGTGTAATCAGCAGTTCCTCGAGCATCACCATCGGCCGGGCTGCGGTGGCATCCATCGTGACCTTGACCCATGGCAGCACCAGGGCGAGCACCACGATGGTCAGCAACGCCACGCGATTAAAACGGTGGAAAGTCTCACGGCTGAGCATCAGTTTCCACAACAGGTAGAAAACGATAAGGCAGAGGCCTACTTTGATTTGATAAATCAACAACATGGCGATAGAGGGATTTTACTGTTGGTTGCTCTCTTCCACTTCACGAATGAGTTCCTTCAAGTCCTCAACGCTGACTTTCTCGCTCTTGACCAGAGCCGAGACAGCGCTCAGGTAGGACTTACCGAAGAACTTGTTGACCACATTGGCCAACGAGCCGCCGCGATACTCCTCGCGGCTGATGCGGGCAAAATACTGGAAGCATCGGGCAGTGATGGCCTTGTGGCCCAGGAAGCCTTTCTCCTCCAATATCTTCATCAGTGTTGCCAGAGTATTGACATGGGGGCGCGGCTCGTCGAAATAGGACTGCAACTCACGCACCAGCATGGGGCCATGGTCCCACATGCGCTCCATGATTTCCTCTTCTTTCTGTGTTAACTGTTTCATTTTTCTAGACTTTTTCAGGTTAGACGATGCAAATAAACTAAATGTTTTAGTTATGTAACAAATTAATTTAGTTAAAAAACTAAAAATATTAGTTTTACTACCAAAAAATGTAGGTTTAGATTTGACCTGTCCCTGATATGTGAGTTGGCACGGGTTTTGCAGGTAAATAAAGGAATGAATGATTTAGGTTAATAAAGAAAGTAATTAGACTATGTCACTTTTCAGGGTTCTATTATCGATTATCTTCCCGCCGCTGGCAGTGATAGACAAGGGTTGTGGTTCGGTACTCATCGTGACCATACTGACCATAGCGGGATGGATTCCAGGAGTGATCGGGGCACTGGTCATTCTGAACAAAAACGATTAGCCGCACGCACGGGCTGCGTATATAGCGGCATGGTCCCCCAGAAAAGCGCCACCGCCCCACAGAAGCACACCAAGCACCCCCAATAAAAAGGACCCTGACGGCCTTCGGGCCATCAGGTCCTTTTTATTTATAAGGAGTAAGCAATCATGTAATTGTTAAAAAACGGTAACAGGGCAAAAAAAGCGATGTTTTTTTTGCCAGTTCGCCAAGTTGCCGTAACTTTGCATAAAAATTGAATATAATTACCTTTTCCGAGGGTTCAATTTTGCCACAAAACTGACAAGAAAGTTTAACCTAAATAATTGATAACCAATGGAATTACCATTTGCTGAATCTTGGAAAATCAAGATGATCGAGCCCCTTCGCAAGAGCACCCGTGCCGAGCGCGAACAGTGGCTCAAGGAAGCTCACAACAATGTGTTTATGCTCAAGGCTGAGCAGGTTTACATCGACTGCCTGACCGACTCCGGTACCGGTGCGATGAGTGACCACCAGTGGGCCGAGATGATGCTGGGTGACGAGAGTTACGCCGGTGCCACCTCATTCTATAAGTTCGAGAGCGTTGTACAACGCATCTTCGGTTTCAAGTATGTCATCCCCACCCACCAGGGCCGTGCTGCCGAGAACGTGCTGTTCTCCTATCTGGTGAAGGAAGGCAACGTTGTTCCCGGCAATGCCCACTTTGACACCACCAAGGGCCACATCGAGAGCCGCAAGGCCAAGGCCATCGACGTCACCATCGACGAGGCCAAGGACACCCAGTTGGAAATCCCCTTCAAGGGCAACGTGTCGCTTGAGAAACTGGAGAAGGTGCTCAAGGAGAACCCCGGTAACGTGCCCTTTATGGTACTGACCGTGACCAACAACACAGTGGGTGGTCAGCCCGTGTCGATGCAGAACATCAAGGACACCTGCGAACTGTGCCACAAGTATGGCGTGCCCGTTGTGATGGACAGCGCCCGCTTTGCCGAGAACTCCTATTTCATCAAGACCCGCGAGGAAGGCTATGCCGACAAGACCATCAAGGAGATTGCCCGCGAGATGTACTCCTATGTTGACGCCATGACCATGTCGGCCAAGAAGGACGGCCTCGTGAACATGGGCGGCTTTATCGCCACCAACCGCGAGGACTGGTACGAGGGTGCCAAGTTGTTCTGCATCCCCTTCGAGGGCTTTATCACCTATGGTGGTATGAACGGCCGCGACCTGAACGCCCTGGCTGTAGGTCTTGACGAGAACACCGAGTTTGAGATGCTCGAGACCCGCATCCACCAGGTTCAGTATCTTGCTAAGAAGCTTGACGAGTATGGCATTCCTTATCAGCGTCCCGTGGGTGGTCACGCCCTGTTTATCGACGCCGACAAGGTGCTGTGCAATGTACCCAAGGAGGAGTTCCCCGCTCAGACGCTGACCTGCGAGTTGTATCTCGAGGCAGGCATCCGCGGTTGCGAAATCGGCTACATCCTGGCCGACCGTGATCCCGTGACAAGGGAGAACCGCTTTGGCGGCCTCGACCTGCTGCGCCTGTGCATCGCCCGCCGCGTGTACACCGACAACCACATGAATGTCATCGCAGCCGCTCTGAAGAATGTCTATGACCGTCGCAACGAGATCACGCGCGGTGTCGCCATCGAGTGGGAAGCCCCGCTGATGCGCCACTTCACCGTGAAACTCAAACGACTGGGCTAAAGAACAAACTCTATACCATTAACTAAACCACAATGAACGACAACGACGGGGTTTACCCGCCGTTGTCTTTTGTCTATATATTACAGCCGCTATCGCCGCTGAGATCACCACTTCCTCTAGAGGGTGCCCTGCTCGATGCGCACACAGATGCGCTCAATCATGGCGTCCTGCTTGTCCTTGTTGGGATGGTAGCCTGTCTTGAGACTAGCTCCGAAGAATTTGCTGAAGGTCTGCCAGAAGCCAGCCCTGAATGTACCCAGGAAGGCCTTCAGGATACTGTAACTGCTCTGGTTGGTCTCACGGTTAATGAGCTTAATGAGCAGTTTGCCCTGGTTCTTGGTCAATTTCTTCATCTGAGGCTTGTACTGGTTGAAGAGTTCCTTCTCAAACTGCTTGAGGTAGGCCTGTTTCTGCTTCTCGGTCTCGTAGGTATCCAGGTATTCATAGGTCTCGAGCAGCGTGCTGCCGATGAGTTTAGCGTAGGGCAAAGTCTTCTTTACATCCCTCACCGTCTTCCAGTACAGTTTCTCGTCATCCTTGTTGCGGAAACGCTCGGCCGGATAAATGATGACCGGGTTGAAGACCAGCATCATCAGGGTGTCGCCAGTCTCGGATTCCACAAAGTGGTAATAACCGGCGTAGGTATTCTTCATGACCGAGGGCAGCTCAACCTCATCGACGGTGTTTTGCACAGCGCCGGCAGCGAGTGCGGTGGCACCCGTTAATGCCGTCATTGCCACGGCAATAGCCAATATGAGGAAAAATCGTTTCATTTCTTGGCGGCAAAAGTAGAACAAAGAAATGAATCTCTGCAAAATTTGTATGTTAAATTGTCTTTAGACCTTAGTTTCCAGTACCTTGGTATGAAGTCAGAAAGTATGGAGAATACCTGCGTAGGAGACTGTGAGACCCAGGCAGCACCCCTTGACCGAGGGGTTGAAATCGCTGAACTTGGCATGGGTGACAAAGGGCGAGATGCGCACCGATGAGACATAACGGCCAGGGCGGTCGATGCCGAAGGGGTAATCCACCACTCTGGCATGCAGCTTGATGTCGAAGTCCACGCTAGCCACCCAACTGAAATTATTCTTGTGAACGCCTGTCACATTGTCGATGACAGGGCGCTCGATGTCTTCCTCGTCCTTCTCATACTTGATGTGGTTAATGTCCCACGACAGTCGACTGAAAGCCACACCCACAGCAGGCGTAATCTTGAGGCTGCCCTGGCGCCACAAGGTGTAGCCCAGCTGCACGCCCCCGCCCACCAGAGTGGGGTTGGCCGTGGCATTGAGTTGCAGGTTGCGTCCCTGGCTATCGATGACATCATATGGATTCTCGTTCTTGAACGAGGGTTGGCCGTAGGCAACATCGGCCTTGAGCCGCCATCGACGGCACTCGGCATTGAGTCCAGCAGTGAATAAGGCGCATCCCTTGAGGTCGTCGCCAAGTGAACCAGTAGGCAGCATGCCGCCCACACCCACCTGGAACCCGAATCCCCAGGCCTGATATGGCTGTTCGTGCTCTTGTGCGCGCAAGGCGACAGGAGTCAACATCAGTATTGCAATAATAGCCAAAATGGTCCGTTTCATCGTCTTTTTTCTTGGTTTTCTATAATAACGGACAGCAGCCGTTGAAATTGCATACCTTAGGTTTTTCACTGCGCCCACCCGTTAGTAAAAAGATTTACCACCACAGGTTGCGATAATACTTGTGGTATAGCGAGAGACCCTCGCTGATGGGCTTGAGCGAAGCCTTGGCGGCACGCTTGAGGTCGGCCAGGTCTTCCTCGTTGTTCCATACTGCCTTGATATAGGCTTTGTACTCGGGGGTGTCCTCCTCGTTCTGCATGGCGATGCGCTCAAAGGCGTAGATCATCTTGTCCAGAATCTCGTTCCACTCACCCTTGGTCATGTTCAAGCGTGGTGTGCGCTCGCAGTGTTTCTTGAAGACCATCAGGCGGGGTAAAATAAAACGGGCGATGGTCACATCCAGATCATAAAGTTCCTCGACATCAATCGTCTTGGCAATGGCTTTGGGATTGTATTTCTTTTCTGTCATCGTGTTGAGAGGTTTTGATATTTTTATTGTTTTCAGGGAGCAATAATACACATTATTTTTGACATAGCAAAGAATTATCACCAAAAACTGTAAAATCACTCCATTTTAAACCCCTATGATACAAATCTGTAGCATAAAGTCAAAACTATTCACGATTAACGGCCTGTGATTGGCCAAAAAATGCTATCTTTGCCCTCACTATGACGATACAAGAGGCCCAAGAGCGTGTTGACGCGTGGATCAGGCAGTATGGCGTGCGCTACTTCAGTGAACTGACCAACATGGCTGTACTCACCGAGGAAGTGGGCGAGGTGGCTCGTGTCATCGCCCGCCGCTACGGCGACCAGTCGAGCAAGCCGGGCGACGACCTGGACCTGGCCGACGAGTTGGCCGATGTGCTGTGGGTCGTCATGTGCCTGGCCAACCAGACGGGCATCGACCTCGACGCTGCCCTGGAGCGCAACTTCTCCAAGAAGACCGCACGCGACAGCCACCGTCATCTGGATAACGAGAAACTATGTGCCAGCCGAAAGCCATAAAACATGTTTTAATGGCTGAGGCGCCGCCAGAGTTATGGAAACTTAAACATTAACCAATAAAATATCAACTATTATGAGCAACCACGATCACGAACAATGCGGATGCGGCTGTGAGCATCACGACCATGACCACAAGCCGATGGACAAGTACATGACCGCCATCAGCCAGTCGGGCGTCACCACCGACGATGCCGCCGTGACTGCCGCCGTGCAGGAAATCATCGACAAGCACGCTGCCGAGAACAACACCCCCGAGGTACAGCAGTTCCTGCTCAACTGTGTTGACCTGACCACCCTGGCCACCGAGGACAGCGAGAGCAGTGTAGCCAAGTTTGTGCAGAAGGTCAACGACTTTGACAACAACTATCCCCAGTACAAGAATGTGGCCGCCATCTGCGTCTACAGCAACTTTGCCGCCGTGGTGCGCGGCACGCTCGAGGTGAGCGGCGTCGATGTTGCCGTGTGCAGCGCCTGCTTCCCCTCCAGCCAAGCCCACATCGAGACCAAGATTGCCGAGACCGGCCTAGCCATCGCCGATGGTGCCGACGAAGTTGACATCGTGTTGAATGTGGGCTACTTCAGGGATGAGGCCTATGAGGAATTGTGCGATGAAATCGCCGAAATCAAGCATGTCGTTGGCGACCGTCCCCTCAAGGTCATCCTCGAGACTGGCTACCTGAAGACCGCCGATGCCATCCGCCGCGCCAGCATCCTGTCGATGTACTCGGGCTGCGACTTCATCAAGACCTCGACGGGCAAGATCTATCCCGGCGCATCGCTCGAGGCTGCCTATGTGATGTGCCAGTGCATCAAGGAGTATTACGAGAAGCACGGCCGCATGGTGGGCTTCAAGGCATCGGGCGGCATCCGCTCGACCGAGGACGCTGTCAAGTACTACACCATCGTCAAGGAAGTGCTGGGCGAGAAGTGGCTGAACAACCAGTACTTCCGCATCGGTGCATCGAGCCTCGCCAATGCCCTGTTCCAGTCCTTCACCGGCACCGAGGAGAAACCGTTCTAAAACACTCTCTGCCAGCATCTCAGATTAGAAGACAAGAAAGACATCAAGGACAATAAACATTGATTTGTCTTTCTTGTCTTTCTTGTCTTTTTAAAGCAGGCATGAATCGTGAAATCCTGAAGATAGCGTTGCCGGCGATTATCGCCAATATCACCGTCCCCCTGCTGGGGCTGGTGGATACCGCCATTGCCGGACATCTGGGCGACAAGGTGTTCATCGGTGCCGTGGCAGTGGGCGCGATGATGTTCAACCTGGTGTACTGGAACTTCGGGTTCCTGCGCATGAGCACATCGGGCATGACGGCGCAGACCTGCGGCAGCGGCGACTTCAAGGCGAGCGCCAAACTGCTGGGCGAGTCCACGGCGCTGGCGGTGCTCGTGTCGGCCGTCATCATCGTGCTGCAATGGCCCATCCGCCTGCTGCTGTTGTGGATTATCGGCCCGTCGCCCGAGGTCACCTCGCTGGCCATCACTTATTTCACCATCTGCATCTGGGGCGTGCCGCCCGTGCTGGTGATGATGGCGTTCAAGGGATGGTTGCTGGGCATGCAGGACTCCCAGAGCGCGATGTGGATCTCGATCATGACCAATGTGTTCAACATCGTGGCGAGCCTCATCTGCGTCTATCTCTTCAAGATGGGGTTTGTGGGCATCGCCGTGGGCACGCTGGCGGGCGAATGGCTCGGCTTGCTGTATGCCGCCCTGACGGTGCAGCACAAGTTCCCGCGCCTCAACGGACTGATTGACTGGCACCGCGTTTGGCGTTTTAAGGGGGCAGGCCGCTACTTCAGGGTGAGCCGCGACATCTTCGTGCGCAGTTTCCTGCTGATGACGGTGAGCCTGGCCTTCGTGTCCATTGGAGCCCGCAGCGGTGACCTCATCCTGGCCGTGAATGCCTTGATACTGCAACTGTTCACCCTCTACAGCCACTTCATGGACGGCATCGCCTTTGCCGGCGAGGCTGTCGTGGGCAAGTACTACGGTATGGGCGACATGGGGCGCATGCGCCGCTGTGTGAGGCTGCTGTTCGGCTGGGGTCTGGCGGTCGCTGCCGTGTTCACCTTGATTTACTCGTTCCCTCGTGTGGCCTTCTGGCTGTTGACCGACCAGCAGAGCGTCATCACGGCGGCGATGGACTACCGCGTGTGGTGCGCACTGATTCCCGCGGCGGGTATGGCAGCCTTTGTGTGGGACGGCGTGTTCATCAGCCTGACGCGTTCGATGGGAATGCTCATCTCGGCCTTCATCGCCTGGACCCTGTTCTTTGTCATCTACTGGCTCACGCCAGTGGAATGGGGCAATAACCGCCTGTGGATTGCCTACCTGAGTTTCCTGGCCCTGCGCGGCATCATCCAGACCGTACTCTACCGCGGCTACCTTGCCAGCGGCGTGCTTGAAAAACCCGTTCCCGAGCCATGACGCGTTGTTGCCGCCTCCAAATCCTCGTTTTTTTTACCCTGCAGGCTATGCTGCTGGCGGTTGGGTGCAGCAGCAGTACCGACACCACTCCGCTCGATGTTCCCGTCCATCTGCTCCGTAACGGTGACCTGGCGCTGCGTTGCGGCACGAGCCTTGAGAGCCATGCGGTTGTCGGTGTCAACGGCGAGAACGGGCCCTATTCCCACATCGGCATTGTCGTCCAGGTCGACGGTCAATGGTGCGTCGCCCATGCCGTTCCCGGCGAAAACGAACGCGGCGAGCCCGAATATGTCAAACTGGACCCGATACAGGTCTATTACGGTCGAGACCGCGCCAAACTGGGCTGCATCATGCGGGTGACCGACGACAGCACAGCCTGCCGCCAGGCTACCGACTATGCCCAGTGGGCCGTGGGCACCAAGAAAGTGTTTGACAACAACTACGACTGGGAAGACTCTACCGAACTCTACTGCACTGAGATGGTGCAACGAGCTTACCAGCATGCCGGCATCGACCTCGCCGAGGACCGTCACACCCAGGTGGTAGCCTCCTTGATGCCCGGCACCTATGTCTTCCCGTGCGACATCGCTGCCAATGCCTCGTTGCGGCAGGTAGCTGCGTTTTGAGGAGCATTTATTTGGAATATCATCGGCTAATCGCTACCTTTGCGACAAAATCGACAATTTATTAACTCTTTAACATTTACACATTATGAAAAAATTATTTGGAATCCTGTTTTTTGTGTCAGCAATGGCTCTGTTCATGACCTCGTGCACCAAGTCCTCTCCCGGCGATGCCTTCAAGGGCTACATGGAGCTGATGAAGAAGGGTGATGTCAAGGAATTTGTCAAGGGGTTTGCCCTTGACGAGACCAAATCTCCCGAAGAGCAACAGCAGCAAGCCCAGCTGATTGAGGGCCTCATTGGCGACAAGACCCAAAAGATGATGGAGGAGAAGAAAGGTCTGAAGGATGTGCAGATTCTTGAGGAGACCATCAGCGAGGACGGCAACCAAGCCAACCTGAAGGTGAAATTCCTCTATGGTGACGGCACCGAGGAGGAGAGCACCCAGGACATGGTGAAGCAGGACGGCAAGTGGAAAATGGTATTCAAGAAATAACCACTACCGATACTGATGACAATCACAGGGCGGACCCGTTTGGGCCCGCCCTGATTGTTATGTTGATTGGATGCGCTATGGCATCACTCCATGCCCAGCACCTTGTTGATGAGTGCCGTCACATCGTTGATGTCGATGGTTCCGTTGCTGAAGACATCGGCACAAATCGGGCAGCAAAGCTCGGTGTTGTTGCCCAGCACCTGTGCGATGAGCCTGGTCACATCGTTGATGTCCACATAATTGTCGTGATTCACATCACCGGGCTGGTAGCCGTGGCCGTTCTCGAACAGGGTCACCATCTCGACATTGCTCCAGGGGCTCTCGGTACCGTCGCTAAACAGGGCTTTCACCTTGTAGATGAAGGTGCCGCCAGCCTCCAGGTTGTTCACGGTGTAGAACTTGTCGGTGATGCCGCTGATCAGGCGATAGGTGGCATCGCCCTGCTCGGTGGCGTTCAACTGCGCCGTAGTGAGATCGCCGGCATAGATGTCGATGGCATGGATGGCGGTGTAACTGTCGCCTGAGACAATACTGACTTGATCGTTGACATCACAGTCGAGCACAACCACCACATTATCAAAGTCGCTAGGCGGATTGACGGTGACCGTTTCCTTGCTGGTCTTTACCTCGAAGGTCGACTGGCCATAGTAACTGTAGTAATAGGACGATGTGTTCAGTACCACGGTCACCTTGTCATAACCGTTCAGGTTATACATCGGGCTGATGAGAGAGCCACCGTATCCAGCAATCAGGTTGCCGCTGTAGGCAAACATGTAGGGGGTGCATGACCAGCCAGCGGGCATGTAAACATCGGGATTATCCGAGATGTCGATAAGGCTCTGACCGTCCTCGCTCAATCCGTCGGGCACACCGCTGAAATCGACCGTCTCCAACAAGGTCACCTCAGGCTTGACTCTTACCTCCAGGGTGTAACTGTCGATGTTCTCGGCGGGTGTCTGGTCGGTCCAGTCGGCGCGGAACTTGGTCAGGTTGATGAACATTTCGTCGGCAGGCAGCATCGTGGGGGTGTAACCCTCGATCAAGCCGTGGCCCGTGAGGTTGACCGTCACATCGGCACCGCCGGGGGTGCTCAGGGTTACCGTAGCCTGGTAATCTTGTACGGCGTTGGGATTGAAGGTGGCGGTAACAAACATGCCGTTGGCGGCATCGGTGCTGCTGATGACGGTGGGATTGATGGTGAAGACGCCGTTCGGGTCATTCAGCGTGAGTGACACATTGCCCGTCAGGGCCTGGCCAATGACCTTGAAGGTGCGGCTATCGCTGTTGTTCATCATCACATTGCCAAAGTCGACATCGTTGGTGGAAACCGAGATGACGGGATTGGTAGCTGCACCCTTCATGTACCAGAAACTGGCGCTGCCGTCGTTGTTGATGACCATTTCGGTCACGGGCTTGCCGAGGTAGCCGGCATTGCCGGTGATGCTGCCGTTGGCTTTCATGTAAAGTATGGTCGACGGGGTTGAGTTGTCGGTCACCGCATTGTTGTTGCCCTGGGGCCACAGGTCGGTGCTCTCGTCATAGTAGGAGAAGTTGTTGTCGGCAGGCAGGTAGGTCACCAACTGAATGTCCTCGTTGTTGGGGTTGTCATACCACCATCGCTCGGCGTCAAAGGTGATGTGGGTCACCAGGATGCCTTGGCCGTCGATATACTTGTCCCATCCCTGCTTGCGGCGGTTCTCAAAGATGAAGTACTCGTTGGGATTCAGGTCGCTGACGATGCACACAGCCTTGTCGGTATTGGCATTCTTCTGGTTCCACACCGGCAGGGTGTAGTAGGTGCCGGGTTGCGGGGTGATGTACTCTACCCAGCCCATGAACACCTTCTCGTAGGCCGAGTAACCCACCGGGGTGTAGGTGTCATCGTTATAGCAGCCGCTGCACATGATGTCCCAGTAGCCCATGCCGTAGTGGCCGCCGCCACCCGTGTCATAAAAGTCGGGCAGACCCAGGCAGTGGCCGAACTCGTGGGCAAAGGTGCCGATGCCGTCGATAGTGGTGGTGTTGTCGTTGTTGCCGTGCAACTCATTGAATACGGCAAAGGTCTCCACATACGGGTCGCCGCTCTTGGGACGGAAAGCACCGTTGCCGCCCTGGCCATAATAGGAGGCCGACGACAGGTTCCAGTTGCAGGGCCAGATGGCCTCGGGGTGCGTTGTCGAGGCCTGTGCCTCGCCCACACCGGCATAGATGACGATGACCACATCACAGTAGTCGTCGTTGTTGGTATCAAATGGCTTGAACGACACGCCGTCGGCAGCAGCCATCTGGCAGGCCTCGGTCACAAACGAGCCGAGCCTCTGATCGTTGCTGTCGCCTGAGTGGCCGCCGTAGTACTCGCGGTTTTGCGACAGCGTATAGATGCCAAAGACATCAAATTCAGGCTCATAGATACCATTGGACTGGTCGCGGAAGTACTGGCCGACGCTCTTGTCGCCCGAGAGCATGGCTTCGATAATCTGCTCGCGCGTGTTGTTGAACCTCTTGTCCTGGAACTCCACCAGGATGATGGGAATGTGGCGCTGGCCATAGGCGGGAACGCCCGATTCCTCATTGCTGCCGCCCACGCCGAACATAGTCTGCTTTCTAGACAGGCGGTGCGGCTTGATTTCCTTCTTCAGGTTGCCGCGCTGCATGTTGATAAAGGCGGACTCGGTCGAGGTGCGCTGGCCCACCTCATGGGCGCGCATGGTCGACAGTCCCGTCAACGACGAGTAGTAATAGTAGTCACCATCGCTGCCACGCTCCACGGCAAGTCCGTCCTGGGTGAGGATGGTGCCGGTGAAGGCGTTACCCACGGTCTGTACCTGCAAGGTCGTGCCGTCGCTCTGGGTCACTGTCTGCCAACCCGGCTTTGCGGGCATGGCCAGGGCTGCAATCGCGCAGCCCAGGAAAAGTAAAGAAAGTAATAGGCTCTTTTTCATCTGGATAAATTTTTATTGAAACTTTTTTGCAAAGATAGTTCAAGCCAAGAGGAGTGCCAAATAATTTGCCACTTCTTTTTTAAAAACTGAAACTGACCGCTATTGTAGAAAATCAAAAACGGCCGCTATTGTCCAGATTAATTATAATCGACTGATTATCAGCTTGTGTATCATAGTCACTTATCATCTAAACAATTTAGTCAACTTGGCAGCGGCACTCTTTTTTTCAGGAAACGATATAGATGCTGGACCCGGTCGATTCCATTTTTTGGACAGCGAATCAAACCAGTTGAACGAACAGACACAGGCCTAACAAAACATGTCTTGTCCTGAAACAAGCTGATACGATAGTCAACATCATTTCAGGACAAGACAGTAGTTGCTGAACCGAATAGACAGTTGCTGAATTGCTTAGTCGGCAGGGGTGGAGAGGTAGGCAACGAGGCGCGCAACGGCGCGGCCGCGGTGGCTGATGCGGTTCTTGTCCTCGGGCGACATCTGGGCAAAGGTGCTGCCGTCACCCTCCAGAGGCTGGAAGATGCTGTCGTAACCGAATCCTCCCGTGCCGTGTCGCTCGGTGAGGATGATGCCCTCGACCTTACCCTCAAACATGTGCATCTCGTCGCCCTGCAACAGGGCGATGGCGGTGCGGAAACGGGCGGTGCGGTTGTCGATTCCATCGAGTTTTTTCAGCACTTTATCGATGTTGGCCTCGCTATCATGGCCCGATCCGGCATAGCGTGCCGAGAGCACACCGGGCTCGCCGCCCAGGGCATCAATCTCCAGTCCCGTGTCGTCGCTGAAGCAGTCATAGCCGTAATGCTCCTTGACATAACGAGCCTTTAAACGGGCATTTTCTTCGATGAAATCGGCCGTTTCGGGGATATCCTCGTGGCAGCCTATATCGGACAGACCAAGCACTTCATACAGGTCGCCAATCATCTGGCGGAGTTCCTGCAACTTGTGGACATTATTGGTAGCAAAAACTATCTTCTTCATATCATAAAATGAAAAACAAAAAGACAACAAACACTATGAAATCCGCACTCCTTATAATAAAGACAACTTAGACAACTCTTACAACTAATTAATCATCTTATTGATATTCAGTTGTTGAAGTTGTCTAAGTTGTCTTTAAATCATGTTACACGACGATATTGACGAGTTTGCCCTTGACAAAGATAACCTTCCTGGGCTCTTTGCCAGCAAGCCAGCGCTCAGCACCGGCGTCGGCCAGTGCAAGGCGCTTCACCTCTTCTTCATCGGCATCGGCAGGCAACTCGATGGTGTAACGGGCCTTGCCGTTGAATGAAACAGCATACTTCACCAGCGACTCCTTGAGGTAGTCCTCGTTCCAAGTGGGCCACTGGGCATCACACACGGTGGTATCATGACCCAGCACATGCCACAATTCCTCGGCAATGTGCGGCGCAAACGGGGCCAACATCACTACCAGTGGCTCATAAACCTCGCGTGAGCGACACTTCATGCTGGTCAACTCGTTGACACAGATCATAAAGGCTGCCACCGATGTGTTGTAACTGAAAATTTCAATGTCGCCTGTCACCTTCTTGATGAGTTTGTGTACCGATTTCAAAGCCTGTTCACTGGCTTTCTCATCGGTAATCAGCAGTTCGTCACCCTTGTAGAACAGTGACCACAGGCGCTTGAAGAAGCGGTGCACACCATCAATACCGTGGGTATCCCACGGCTTGCTGGCCTCGACGGGACCCAGGAACATCTCATACATGCGCAAAGTGTCGGCGCCGTATTTTTCCACGATGACATCGGGATTGACGACATTGAACATCGACTTGGACATCTTTTCTACCGCATTACCGCAAATGTACTTACCGTTCTCGAGGATGAACTCGGCATCCTTGAACTCGGGTCGCCACTGGCGGAATTTCTCGATATCAAGGGTATCAAGTTCCACGATGTTGACATCGACATGGATGGGCGTCACATCGTACTGGTCCTTGAGATTGAGCGAGACGAAGGTGTTGGTGTCCTTGATGCGGTAAACGAAGTTGCTGCGGCCCTGGATCATACCCTGGTTGACGAGTTTGCGGAAAGGCTCTGCCTCGCACACATAGCCGTAGTCATAGAGGAACTTGTTCCAGAAACGGCTGTAGATCAAGTGACCCGTGGCATGCTCGGTACCACCCACATAGAGGTCGACCTGTCGCCAGTAATCATTGGCCTCGTGTGAGACGAGTGCCTCGTCGTTATGCGGGTCCATGTAGCGCAGATAGTAGGCCGACGAACCGGCAAAGCCCGGCATGGTGTTCAACTCCAGGGGGTAACCTTCCTCGGTCACCCAACCCTTGGCGCGACCCAGGGGCGGCTCGCCCGTCTCGGTGGGCAGGAACTTGTCCACCTCGGGCAAGACAAGCGGCAACTTGCTCTCGTCGAGCGGCTGCGGCTGGTTGTTCTCGTCATAGTAGATGGGGAACGGCTCGCCCCAGTAGCGCTGACGGCTGAAGATGGCATCGCGCAGGCGGTAGTTCACCTTGACATGTCCGATGCCTGCCTCCTCGATATACTGCTTGGTCTTGGCAATAGCCTCCTTGACAGTCAAGCCGTTGAGTTGCAGGCGCTCGTTGGACGAGTTAATCATGATGCCATCCTTGGCGTCAAAACTCTCCTCGCTGACATCGGCTCCCTCAATCAGCGGAACGATGGGCAGGTCAAAGTGCTTGGCAAAGGCATAGTCGCGGCTGTCGTGTGCCGGCACTGCCATGATGGCACCCGTGCCATAGCCTGCCAACACATAGTCACTTATATATATAGGTATATTCTTTCCCGTGATGGGATTGACAGCATAACTGCCGGTGAACACGCCGCTCACCTTCTTCTCTATCATGCGTTCACGCTCGGTCTTATGCTTCACCTCATCGAGGTAGGCATCGACGGCAGCACGCTGGCCGGGTGTCACCACCTCATCGACATAGATGCTCTCGGGAGCCAATACCATAAAGGTGACGCCGAAGATGGTGTCGGCACGGGTGGTGAAAATCAGCAGGCTCTTGTCGCTGTCGGCGATGGGAAAGGTCATCTCGGCACCCTCGCTGTAACCAATCCAGTTGCGCTGCGTCTCCTTGATGGATTCGGTCCACTCGATCGTGTCAAGTTCGCGCAACAGGCGGCCGGCATAGGCCGACACACGCAGACACCACTGGCGCATCATCTTCTGCTCCACGGGATAGCCGCCACGCAGCGACAGACCCTCACTCACCTCATCGTTGGCAAGCACCGTACCCAGCTTGGGACACCAGTTCACCATCGTGTTGCCCAGATAGGCAACGCGGTAGTTCATGAGCACATTGTTGTGCTGCACCTGGGTCATAGCGTTCCACTCATCGGCAGTGAAAGTGTCGGTACTGGTAGTGTGGGCATTACAACCCTCGGTACCGTGCTGCTCAAAGTAAGCCACCAGTTCATCGATGGGACGCGCCTTGTCCAACCCAGTGTTGTAATAGCTATTGAACATCTTCAGGAAGGCCCACTGTGTCCACTTGTAGTACTTGGGATCACAGGTGCGCACCTCGCGGTCCCAGTCATAGCAGAAACCTATCTTGTCCAACTGCTCACGGTATCGTGCGATGTTCTTGTTGGTAGTGATTTCAGGGTGTTGACCCGTCTGGATAGCATATTGCTCGGCGGGCAGGCCATAGGCATCATAGCCCATGGGGTGCAACACATTGAAACCGCGCAGGCGCTTGTAGCGCGCAAAGATGTCGCTGGCAATGTATCCCAGCGGATGTCCCACATGCAGTCCTGCTCCCGAGGGATAAGGGAACATGTCGAGCACATAGAACTTGGGGCGGTTGTTGTCGATGTCGCACTTGTAGGTGTGATGCTCACGCCAGTATTGTTGCCACTTTTTCTCTATTTCCTTAAAGTTATAATCCATTGTTTTGAAAGCTGTCAGCTATCAGCAATCAGCTGCTAGTCATTAGTATATTATTGATTAATTATCAGAGTAATTGCTTGATGGCTTCCTCGATGACCTTGATTTCGGTAGTGGGCTCATAGCGCTCAACTACATTTCCCTCTCGGTTGATGAGGAACTTGGTGAAATTCCACTTGATGTCGGGCTTGCTGGCATAGTCAGGATCGGCTCTGAAAAGCATATCGGCGAGCAATTCGCCAATTTCATGGTCCATGTCAAAGCCTTTAAAACCGCGTTGCGACTTCAAGAATGTGTAGAGCGGCGACTCGTTTTCACCATTGACTTCAATTTTCTTGAACTGCGGAAACTCGGTACCAAAGTTCAATGTGCAGAACTGATGGATTTCCTCATCGGTGCCAGGAGCCTGCTCACCAAACTGGTTGCAGGGGAAGTCCAGAATTTCCAGACCCTGTTCACTATAGTTCTTATAGAGGTTTTCCAACTCCTCATATTGCGGAGTGAAGCCGCAACGAGTGGCCGTGTTGACAATGAGCAACACCTTGCCTTTATACTCACTTAACGACACATCATTGCCGCGACGGTCCTTGACAGTGAAATCATATACATTCTGTGCCATAATGTTTAATACATTAAATATAATTAATAATGATAATAAACTGATTTTTTTCATCATATATACCTGAAAATCGGAATTAACTATTACTTGATGATTCCCAAGTCGCGCGAGATGTCGAGCATGCGCTGGATGGGCTTCACGGCACGCTCGGCAATTTTCTTGCTCACCTTGATTTCGGGTGCCATGAACTTGAGCGAGTTATACAGTTTCTCGAGGGTTATCAACTTCATGTATTCACACTCGTTGCATGCACAGGTACCGTCCTCGGGCGGAGCGGGAATGAAAGTTTTCTCGGGACAGCGGCGCTGCATCTCAAAGAGGATGCCGCTCTCGGTGCACACGATGAACTCCTGGCTCTCGTTATCGACAGCATAGTTGAGCAACGCCTGGGTAGAACCTACCTTGTCGGCAAGGATGCGCACGGGCTTGGGGCACTCGGGGTGAACGAGCACCTTGGCATCGGGATGTTCACGCTTGAGTTCAGCCAGCTTGGCAGCACTGAATTTCTCGTGTACATGGCAAGCGCCATCCCACAGGAGCATTTCACGCCCGGTAATGCTGTTGATATAGTTGCCCAGATTGCGGTCGGGACCGAAGATGATTTTCTCATCAGCGGGCAGGCTGCCCACGATTTCCTTGGCATTGGAGGAAGTCACCACCACATCGGTGACCGCCTTGACAGCGGCGCTGGTGTTGACATAACTGATGACAGTATGGTCAGGATGCTCGGCGACAAAACGCCCAAACTCGTCGGCAGGACAACTGTCGGCCAGCGAGCAGCCGGCACTCAGGTCAGGCACAATCACCGTCTTGTCGGGACACAGGATCTTGGCCGTCTCGCCCATGAAGTGGACACCGCACAGGATGATGACCGGAGCATCGGTCTTGGCCGCCAACTGGGCCAGCGCCAGACTGTCGCCGATATAGTCGGCCAGGCCCTGGATTTCCTTGCGTTGATAGTAATGGGCCATGATGACCGCATTGCGCTCCTTCTTCAAGCGCAGGATTTCTTCTCTCAGGTCGATACCCTCCTCGATGGGTTCATCGACATAGCCTTTTTCGACATTCATATTATATATTATTTGGTTTTTTAATCTTTAAAACTTTAAATTCAACTACAACAATAATGCCTGTTAATTGTGTTTAAAACTTTTACAGTCCATTATGCCTTATGGCGCTTATTAACCTTCATCTCCACGTTATTGTCAGATTATTGACAAGCCTAATCGTTGAATGATAGCCGATAAGCCACATTATTAACAAGGTGTTAACAAACCGCAAAGTTAATATCTTTTCATGGATTTTAACCCCATTGCATGATGAAAACCGTGTTTAAATGACAATAAAAATTAATGGCTAACTTTTTTGGAAGGCTCAATAAAATGGATAAGCCGCGTCGATTTGAATCTGCCAAGTTTTTTTATTGATTTTTTTCAAACAGTTTTCAACACCTATTGACAACCTTATTGACAACATATTTTACATGCGATCACATTTCACCACAAATGTACGGCATTCCTTTCATTTAATTATTGTACATTTGTCGTGAGATATCAACATTTTATTGGATATGGGACTGAAAAAATCGATGTTGGAACTGCACCGGGTGAGTGTGGAGCAATATAAAGAGGTGGACAAACTGCCGGTGACGGTGGTGCTTGACAATGTGCGCAGCGAGATGAACGTGGGTTCGGTGTTCCGCACAGCCGACGCATTCCTCATCGAGCGCATCTTCTTGTGCGGCATCACTCCGCAGCCTCCCAAATCTGAAATCCACAAGACCGCACTGGGTGCCGAGGATTCTGTTTCCTGGCAATATTTCAGTAATACGCTTGACGCCGTCAATCAACTCAAGGCCGACGGTTACCTGATCTGCAGCATTGAACAGGTACACGAGAGTGTAAGTCTTGAAAAATTTATTGCCGATAAAGGACAAAAATTGGCTATTGTATTAGGTAATGAAGTCAAGGGAGTCGGCCAGGAAGTGGTGGATGCCAGTGACCTGTGTATTGAAATTCCCCAGCATGGCACCAAGCACTCGTTAAATATTTCCTGCTGTGCCGCAATTGTGATGTGGCATGTTTATCAGTTAGGAGTTAGGAATTAGGAGTTAGTTAAAAATCGGGGGAAAAGTTATTAACAAGGACACATTTGTCAGTGAATGGCAATTTTTCAATATGGCTATTCAATTAATCTGACAAAAAATTGTTAAATCAAAAGTGTTAAAAGGTGTTGTTTTTAACATTTTGATTTGATTAGGACTTTTTTAATCAAATAAGTATTATTTTTGCCTTAACTATTCTATGTTTCAGAGGTTTAAGTAGTAAAAGGTATTGATTTTCTAATTTTTTTGCAAAATATTTTCAAACCGCCCAAAAAGATAGAAAACAAGGGCATTTAGTTAAAATCTTCCATTTATATTGCCCGTTTCACATTTTTTGACTAGTTTTGCATACTTGTAAAATATCGATAGCGGCTACCGAATAGTACCATCGAGACCTTACAAAACTAATGATAAAGAAACACATTTTTTAACTAATTGTATTAATTAATAAACATCACTATTTTATGAAGAAGCTATTTCTGCTGCTGATAGCCATTTGTGCTATCTCTCTGGGCATGAGTGCCCAACAAGTAGTGAGGGGACAAGTGACCGACGCCAACGGTGAACCGCTGATTGGTGCCACGGTACAGCCCATTGGCGGAGGAAACGGCGCGGCCACCGACATCAACGGTGAGTTCTCGCTGAGCATTCCCTACAATGTGAAGACCCTCAAGGTTTCGTATGTGGGTTACAAGACCCAAGAATTACCTGTTCAGCCCAACATGGCCATTACCCTGACCGATAATGGTACTGTGCTGGACGATGTGATGGTAGTTGCCTACGGTACTGCCAAGAAGACATCGTACACGGGTTCGGCTGAGGCTGTGTCGAACAAGAAACTGGAGTTGCGTCCTGTTACCGACGCTACCAAGGCCCTCGAGGGTAATGTAGCCGGTCTTCAGGTAACTAGCGCTTCAGGTCAGCCTGGTTCGTCGCCCAACATCCAGATTCGTGGCTACGGTTCTATCAATGCTTACAGCACCCCGTTGTATGTTGTTGATGGTGCTCCCTTCGACGGCAACCTGAGCTCGATCAACCCCTCGGATATCGAGTCGATGACCGTGTTGAAGGATGCAAGTGCAGCCGCTCTGTATGGTGCCCGTGGTGCTAATGGTGTCGTAATGATCACCACCAAGAAGGGTGTTGAAGGCCGCAGCAATGTGATGTGGCGTTCGACCTTCGGTTGGTCATCGCGTGCTACCAAGCGCTATCAGCATGTTGACCAGAAGGAGTTTGTACAGTTGGTTTACGAGGCCCTGCGCAACGAGGCTCTCGACAATGGCAACAGTTGGACCGCTGCCGAGAATATCGCCCGCGCCAGCCTGAGCAGCCAACTCGGTGGCGAGCAGTACAACCCCTTCAAGAACTACACCTGGGACACCCTTATCGACCCCGCTACCGGTCAAGTGCGTGCCGATGCCAACAGCGCATGGAACGAGGACTGGTATGACAGCGTAATCCGCAACAACGCCTTCCGTCACGAGCACCAGTTGCAGGTGACCGGCGGTAGCGAGCACGCTCAGTATATGATGTCGTTGGGTTACCTGAATGAGGACGGTATCCTGAAGACCACCAACTATGAGCGTTACACCGGCCGTGCCAACATCACCAGCCAGATCACTGACTGGTTGGGCGCCAACATCAATGTTTCGTTGGCTCACGCCATGCAGAATTTCAGTGACTATGACGGTACCAGCACCAGTAACCCCTGGTACACTGCACAGTTCATCAACCCGCTGCTGCCCGTTTACCTGAAGGACATCAACGGTAACACTGTTAATGATGCCGAAGGCAATGTACAGTATGACTGGGGTGAGGCCACTCCTTACGGCACCCGTCCCGGCACGATGACCGACTTCTCGTCACTGGGTATGCTGATGCTCGATAAGGCATGGGCTAAGCGCGATGTTGCTGGTCTGCGCACCGGTATCATCCTGGGTAGCGACCTGGCCAAGTATGGCTGGCGCCAGGGCATCAAGTTTGCTGTGAACTTCAGCATGGACTATGTGAACCGCAACAATACCAACTACATGAACTCTCAGCACGGTAACCAGGCTAGCGCTGGTGGTCTGCTTGAGAAGTACAACCGCCGCACCCAGAGCTACACCTTCAACCAGTTGTTGACTTGGGACCGCAGCTTCGGTGACCACACCATCGGCCTGTTGCTGGGTCATGAGTGGTATGCCTATGAGTACAGCTATCTGGTAGCTGGCAAGACCAACCTCGTTGACGGTATCTACGAGTTGCGTCCCGCCACCACCCTGCTGGAGGCTGACTCCTACAGCGATAAGTACCGCATCGACTCCTACCTGGGTCGTATCAACTATAACTTCGCCGGCCGCTACTTCCTGAGCGCTTCGCTGCGTCAGGACAAGTCGTCGCGCTTCCACCCCGACCACAACAAGGGTACCTTCTGGAGTGTCGGTGCCAACTGGCGTGTATCGGGCGAGAAATTCATGCAGAATGTAGGTTGGGTAAACAACCTGTCTGTAAAGGCCAGCTATGGTGAGCAGGGTAACGATATGCTCCAGACCTACTACGCTTGGCAGTCACTCTATGACCTGTCTTACAGCAATGCTACCAACATTGGTGCTTTGATTTCTTCGCTCGAGAACCAGAAGGTATCTTGGG